>Ga0209202_1000017_pt1 | contig 295015 bp, 233 predicted proteins | sample AD_UKC032_MetaG_FD_184416 | JGI IMG/M metagenome (GOLD analysis project Ga0209202, IMG submission 184416) | Active sludge microbial communities of municipal wastewater-treating anaerobic digesters from USA - AD_UKC032_MetaG (SPAdes) (version 2) | ecosystem: Engineered > Bioreactor > Anaerobic... | reverse complement strand
ATTGACCCGCTCCCAACCCACCCACTTTGCCTTCTCTTTCATCCTGCCCAGCTTGGCCACACTGCTGCCCCTGAAAAGCGAGATCATCGACTTTGCTGAACCTTCACCACTCCATCTTTTGCGAACGGCAAGCGGGACCCTCGTTTCACCCGGCGTCCGCACCGGGTGAAACGTAGGTGTCCACGCTATGGTTCGGCCTTTACGCCTTGATTGCCGCTATCAACTGACAGACAAAGCCAAGAATCAGCAGGACGACACCAAGCCATGTCCAGCCTGACCCCAATCTGTGTGCACGATCAACGTGACGCGATGCGCCAGTGACAACCGGGCCACCAGAATTCGCCATGTCGTTCGCACCCAAGGCCAAGTTCACCCATTTGAAGAATGACCCGAGAGAAATGGCGATAATGACAGACCCGATGATATTCAGGCTCAAGCCCACGATGTTGAATTGCTGTGGCGCAATGCACATGGTAGCTCCCATCAATCGAAGGATTTCTTGCGCTCTTGTGTGCTTGCCACTTTCTCAATGAACAAGCTCTTTTTTGTATCGATCTTCACCTTGATCCCGTCGCGGCTCGTGTACACCCAAGACTCCATGTCATCGGCGACCTTCATCTCGGGAATGTCGTAAGAGTCAATGAACTGCTGGACATAATCTGAGGCATCCATGTCGGCACTGTTGAAGAGCGCGTCCACGACCATCCCAGAAAGACGGATGCTCTTCACTTTGCCGTCGGGGCTCGCGATGACGGCTCCGAGTGGCAACATTCCACCGATTGCAACATAGAAATCTTCGCTCTCGCAGCCCTGTATATTGTCCGGGAAGTTACCAGCGTCGCCTTTTGCAACATCGTGGACACCCATCGTGTTTGGCGGGAACTTCTGCTTCAGAATGCCGGGCACTTCCTTGATGTCCATGCCGATATACAGGCCTTTTACTTTAAGAGAGGATTGATTGCGCGTTGTTGCACTATCATACTTCTCGCGCAGTCGCTCTTCTCGTTCACGGGAAACCTCCACCATGGCACGCAGGTCTTCCTTCGCAGCATTGCTGTACTCGATAAACTTGAAAACGCCGTAACCACCAATCGCAAGGACTGCAAGGGCAAGAAACACTTTCTTCTTGAGCGTACTTGCATCCGTGCGCTGACCGGTATTAACCGCATTTGACTGCAGTGATGCTATTGGCATCGATTTGACACTTTTTTCCAATTGCAACAAGCCACCTCGCTGCGTGATCTCCTTTTCGGCAAAAGCGAGCACTTCCTCGCGGTAATCTTTTTTATTGTGAACAAGATCGAGTAACTCCTTATCAGTCATTGCGAGGATTTTATTTTCCAAATCAGCATCGATCTTCATTATCTGACTCCTTTATTATTTACCGACCCGGTTGACCACCCGCGTACACGCGGGAGAGCAATACGAGAGCGGGCAGTTGTTCAGCTTGCATTTTCTCAAGACAGATCCTCGATTATCCGCTTGATTGTCTCCTGACGGAATAGGTCCCAGTCTGGTTTGCCATTTCTGCGGTTACACTTGGGTCGTTCACCGAACATCTCCTTGAAGGTTGTGATCAGGGAGCCTTCCAATCGCAACCATGATCGCTTCTTCTTTCGTGGTCTGCATGTGACGATGTAGGCATGGAAGGATGTGACTCCCCAACTTCTCAGTATCTTGCGTGAGCGATGTGCAACACTCTCTGCAATACGGGCCACCCCATTCTTCGTTGTGCCGAAGTAGACGATTCGCGATCTTCCCTTTTTATACCGTATCTTCTTGCTTGCTGACAGCACGTAGCAGCACTTGGATTTCCCGATCACGATCCGTGTCGTCTTCACTGCTGCCGGCATCTTGAGCGATGGCGTGTTCTTTCTCATATTATCATGGCCGAACGCCCACGCTGAGGGTTTCGGCAACACGTCCGCGGGTTGCCGAATACCCTCCGGCGTGTTGTTCGCAGTCCTCACCGATTCTCCAGAGACAGGCGAGACAGGAACCATTTTACATACCAGTGATACGTCCAGGGGATTGGGATGATGACGGCAGCCGACAGTCCAAATACAACAGTGCGCCAGAGGTACTCTATTCCGGTTCCCGTGAAGACAATCTTCGTATTTGTGCCCTCCACGTTTCGGCACATCCATCTCATGAACGCAGCATAAACCCACGCCCATCCCACAATTGTGTAGAACGATACCATGCCCAACGCTGTCCACCCAACGTATGGCCAGTAGGCACCTGCAAACCGCAATGGAAGCGCCCTTCCGTCGGCTGTCAGATTGCTGACAAACCAACGAACAATAAGCAGGCCGAGACAGGCGGTCAGTGGCGTGAGCAGGAGAGGCAAGAATGGAATCGGAATGAATCCAGCGTAGCCGCACAAGGCGGCCAACATGAAGACATGCCACATGTCTTCAGGCTTTCCGATGAACGCCAAGCGTTCACCGCGTGGAAGTTGAAGACGTTCCACAAACCACTTGTAGAAATCGGTGGCAACCCACGGGATTGGAATTATGAGGAACTGGCATATGGCAACCAGTAGTGTCCGCCCTACAAGCGGACCTACGTTTGCCGTTGTTGCAAGGCAGTTCTGACTTGTTGGGGACTGGATGAACCCGAGTGGTGGCGGAGGAATTGGTGGTGGCATATGCGAACTTGGGACCAGTCCTTGTACTTCCGTCGCCTTGCACCAGTTGGACATGCCCTCGCACCATACCATCGTGTCACGGACAACGCGCCCCTGCTTGATGAGGTCTTGGATTTGATCGTCGGAATAGGGACCAGTCTGCTGCCCCGCGATCACCGCAAACCATGCTCGGGACGTCATAGGGTTTCCTTTCTCTGAACACTCTGGTTCACGGAAAAGTGCCAGTGATCCGAAAGTGGTGCGGAACACTTCGTGACATCCTTGATCGCAAGTGTTTTACCGTCCACGAGAATGGACGCATCAGGGATGGGGAGGTCGGGTGTCGCGCCGTCCATTGCCCAGAATACGCCGCGTCGGTTGTCCCCATCAACATGCGCCTTTCCGTTTGAGACCAAAGTCCCATCGCGGTAGAGCTTGGCGAGCGGAAGCGTCTGGGTCGGCGGTAGGTTTACGTTGAACCATTCTTCTGGTGTCATCTTCTCTCCTTGTCTGCGAACGTTATATGGGACAATGTTGTTTATTGCAGACTTTTTCGCACACTGAATGGGATGTGCTTCAATGCAGTCCTTGGCACGGAGGGATTAGTACAGCAAGAAAGACCCGCATGCAAGCTTTTAAATGCAGAACCCCTTCCGGGGGCGCGTATTCTGACCGGTGGACGCCGTGCGGGTTACGGATCAACCCGTGCCGACGAATGAGTCGACGAGATGGGGAAATGTTGTTCTAGTTCGGAAAAGTGCGGAACGGAGGGCGGGAGCTTTCTTTCTGTATTTGGAGAAGGCTCATATGTGGACGACGAATCGCAATTGGCACTTTGACCCTCTGCGGTGGTTCAGTTTCTTTCGCCGGGGATGCGGAAGTGCGCCAGGACCAAACGGATGCACGGCATCAGGGGGCGCGGCCACCCACGGGACAAAGCCCATACTCGACAAGCAATCGCTTGCCATTCAAGGGGTAGCGCCTGATTGCGAATATGAATTGGCGCGTTTCGGGGAGTACTTACTCGATCGGCAGTTCGTTTCTGAAAAGACCGCTCCGTATTTCGTCAAGTGGATCCGGCGCTTTCTCACATGGGCTGTCCGGGATTCCGGTTCTACGCTCCAAGAGCGATGCCAGGCATTCATAGCCTCGCTCAAGGGCGACGAATACCCAGACTGGCAGGTTCAACAAGCTGAAAGGGCCCTGCGACTTTACCTTCACAATTTTAAAGGGGAAAAGAACTGGCGCGTCCGCGATGTCGGACTTGTGGTCGCCGGGAAGGATGGCCGCGTTGCGCGCGCGGATGTTTTGAAGGCGCTACGCACGCAACTCCGGCTAAAGCACTATTCCTACAGAACTGAACAGACATACGCTGACTGGGTTGACCGATTTTTTGACTACCTATTTGAAGTCGAGAAATTTGCGCCCGGGTTGGGCGCGGTAACTCCACAAACGGTCAAGGATTTCCTTGCCTGGCTGGCTTTGAAGAGAAACGTGGCGGCGGCGACACAAAACCAGGCTTTCAGCGCGCTGCTGTTCGTATGCCGCGAACTCCTTAACCTGGAGCTCGGGGGAATGGAGGAGGGGATCCGGGCCAAGCGAGGACGCCGGCTGCCGGTGGTTCTTTCCGTCGAAGAAATGCGCATGCTGCTCAACGCCATGCACGGCACACTTCGCCTGATGGCGGAGGTTATTTATGGAGGAGGGCTGCGAGTCATGGAGTGCTGCAGGTTGCGCGTGAAGGATCTTGATTTCGATAATTCCCTGATTTTCGTGCGGGGCGGGAAGGGGGATAAGGACCGTTCGACCGTCATGGCCGAGTCCATAAAGGTCGAGTTGCGGAAGCACCTCTACCGGGTACGCCGTCTATTCGATCGAGATCGGCAGGCCCAGATCGGCCCCGTATATCTCCCCGATGCGCTGGCTACGAAGTATCCGAGGGCCGGCGTTGAATGGGCCTGGTTCTGGGTCTTTCCGAGCCGATCGCTGTCAACGGATCCCCGCGCCAACGTAGTGCGGCGGCACCATATCAGCGACGTCGCCATTCAGAAGGCCGTCAGGGATGCCGCGATCAAGACGGAAATCCCCAAACCGCTCTCCGTCCACACGCTACGGCACAGTTTCGCCACGCACTTGCTTCTGGCGGGAGTGGATATAAGACAGATCCAGGAGTACCTGGGCCACACGAACGTGGAGACCACGATGATATACACTCACGTGGTCAAGGACTTCCGAGATCCGGCGCGCAGTCCGCTGGACGCATTGGCGGAAAAAACGACAAGCGCCGCCCCGTCTGCTGCGCCAGCGATCGCACCGCATGGCGCCGGAGACGATCATGACGGGGCGGAGGCGGACAGTTCCGAGAATACGGACTGGTAGATCTCCAGATCGCCGGCAGAAAAGCAGACATGGATCACCTTGTCGATTTCCGGGTGGTCGCGCAGGAATTCCGACACGCTGGCCAAGGCCACCCGGGCGGCGCGGTGAATCGGAAAACCATAGATCCCGGTACTGATCGCGGGAAAAGCTATCGTGCGCAGGCCGTGTCGGGACGCCAACATCAAGGCGTTCCGGTAGCACGCAGCCAGCAAGCCGGGTTCGCCGCGGTTTCCGCCCGACCAGACAGGGCCGGGAGTGTGGATAACAAATCGCGCAGGCAGGCGATATCCCCGCGTAAGGCGAGCATCACCCGTCGGACACCCCCCCAGTTTACGACATTCCTCCAGAAGTTCCGGTCCGGCCGCGCAATGAATCGCTCCGTCGACGCCTCCTCCCCCGAGCAGGGATGTATTGGCCGCGTTGACAACCACATCCACGTCCAGCCGGGTTATGTCCCCCTGGACGAGTTGAATGCGCCCCCATGAATTGTCGAACACGGACCGCGTTTTCATTTTCGCCGCATTTCTTGTACGCCCGGCCTCCGGTATACTGCAAGGGCGAAGGAGCACGCGGCCCGGGGCCGCGGGTTCATGGGCACGGAAGCCAACATGCGCCCGTCGTTCATGCTCGATCACATGGTGATCAAGCTGGGGAAGTATTTGCGCATACTCGGTTACGACGCTGTCTGGGACGCCGCGAACCGGACCCACGACCTGATCATGGCCGCGAACCGGGACGGACGGTGGTTCCTGACGCGAAACACCCGGTTGAGCAACGAGTATCCCCGCGCCGAGCATCTCGTGACGCTGGCCTCGGATGACCCGGTGGAGCAATTGGGGGAACTTCACGCCGCCCTGCCGCTGGACTTCACAAGCCGGTTATTCACCCGATGCATCCGGTGCAATATCGAACTGGAATTCATCCCGCATAAAGAAGACGCGCGGCGCTTCGTGCATCCGAACGTCTGGCAAAAGCATGACTCTTTCTTTCGATGCCCGGGTTGCGGAACGGTATTCTGGAAGGGGAGCCACGTGCGCAACACGTGCCGCAAACTTGGGCTGGATGCCGGCCCCGTCTGACAGCGAGGGGCTAGCCCGGATAATGCGCGATTGGCGCGCATTATCCGCCCAAAGGGCCGTGATGTGCCCGCGTTGCGGGCACAAACGGGGCTTACCACGTTCGTATTGTCGAATCCTTGATTCGACAATACGTCACGTCTTCTGGCACGCGAATTGCCTATGCAATTCGCGTGCCCAGAAGCGCTTATTGCGTGAGCGTCTCTACGCTCATGCAATAAGCGGGCTAGCGTTCCCAGACATGGCGACCGATCCCCCGGCGCGCGTTTTCTACCATTTCCTGCTTGAAAGTGCACGATCCCGGGATTTGCAGGTAGGGCGGCTTGGCTCAAGCCGCTGCGGCGCGCTCGGCGAGCGCGCCCTACCAAATCGTGCCGTTTCACGCTATAAACGATATTAGGTCCGCAAGAGACAGAAGCGGTCCGGGGCAAGAAACAGATCGAGCAACGTTTCCGGATCCATGGGATCCGCCGCGGCCGGCTCGCTTTCCAGCACATGGCCGTATATTTCAGCCAGGCGCTGCCCATATTGGTCGAGGTTGAAAAGCTGACGGGTCAATTGGCGATTCTTCGTGACGACGGCGGCCTGCTCGCGCTCGGGCGCCAACCGGGCGGGGGAGAGCGCGGCGAGCGTTTTTCTGCCGGTCTTCAGGCGCCGGATGACGGTTTCCTGCAAGCCCTCGTCCAAGCGGCCGAAATCCACGCGCTCGCCCTCGCAGGCGGCCGCATAGGCTTTCTCCACATCGCCCCGGCGGGGGGCCCGGCCGTAAGCCGCCAGAAGCGCGGGCCAGGATTCTTCAATACGAGCGCGCAAGGCGTCGGCGCCCACCCAGTCCAAGGGAACCAGGAGACGCGCGTACAGGCCGGAGAGATCCAATCCCTCATTCTTGAAATCTCCGGTCATTTCGGGGAGATCGCGGCCGAGGAGCGGGCGACCGGCCAGCCACGGCTCCAGGAAGGCCAGGCCGAATCCTTCCGCCACGCTGGTGGTCACGACGGCCGTCGCCCGGGCCAGCAGTTGCGGGAAAGAGACCGTCCCGTCGTGCCCGGCCTCGAACTCGACGGGCAAGTCCAGCTCGCGCGCAAACGCCCGCCACCGGGCATAGATGGCGAGATCGGCGGCGCTGGTCGGGGCCAGGGTGACGGCATAGCGATCCGTTTTCTTACCCACAGCGGCCCACAGGAGAAACTCGCCGATATTTTTCCGGCGGATGGCGCGAGCAGGATAAATATAGAGGCCCGTTTTGGGCGCCAGCACGGCCGGACGCGATTCCCGGGCCTCGTCCCTTAAGGCGATGGGGTTGGGCAGGAAATGCAGTCGTTCCGCGGCCACGCCGGCGGCGCGCAAGAAAGCAAGGTCGCGGGTATTGAGGGTGGCGTAATGAATGTGAGCCGCCTGGGGGTACAGCCGGCGGCCGAGCAGCGCGGCCCGGCGTTCGCCGACGTGCTCCAGCAGGCTGCGGTAGTTGGCCGAGCGGCCGTCTTCGGGAAAATCGTGAATCTGCAGCAGGAGGCGCTGGCCTTCCGCGGCGAGCCGCTCGATGGCGAGCGGGACGGCGGCGCTTTTTCCCAGCGAGTGATTATGAAAGTGCCAGAGGTCGGGCAATCCACCAAGGGCCTCCCGGGCGGCCTCTTTCAGCCGCTCCGCCAGGCCTTCCGCGGCCGGGGCCGAACCGGCAAGATCCTCGGCATATCCCAGCCCCTCCACCTCGCGGACGCAGGCATCGGCGGGAATATCGCGGTGCTCGGAGGGTCCGGCCAGAACGACGACCTTGACGCCCGAACGCGAGAGGGCCGCCAGGGCGTGTCCGATCACGCGGGTGACGCCCCCGGGGCGCAGGTGAAAATGCGCGATCGCAAGGCGACGAGGATGTTTCACGGCCCACGCTCCGGGGCCGGTCGTTCCGTCGACTCGCTTTGCTGCCCGTTCATTGCTGCTCTCTCATAGCAGCAGAATGACGCGGCGTCGAGCCGGTTTACGGCCGCCGCCATTGACGACGGCTTCCTTTTGGCCTACGTTTTCCCCGTGCGCCGCCGAAGCCACTACTGCCCATCCTCGACCCGTCTTCCCATGGTGCGGCACGCGCTGACCGTTTTGCTCTTGACCGCACTCTCATGGGCGGCGGGCGGCGAGAGCGTGCCCGAAGCGGCCTCCAGCCCCGAACCGGCCCGGCGCACGAGCCTGGCGTGGATGACCGCGGGCTTCATGATCGTGTCGTTCCCCGTCATCGCGGCCCACCGGCACAATCCGGACTGGCGCGATCCCGACCACGATTTCGAGGACGGGTTCACGCATCCACCGGTGTGGGACAAGGACGATCCGGTGTTCGACTACGTGCTGCACCCGCTGGTCGGAGCGGAGTACTACCTCGTCGCGCGCAACCGCGGCTGGGACATGTGGGGCTCGCTGGCCTACAGCGCGGCGCTTTCCGCGTTTTACGAGTACATCCCGGAGAACATGGTCCAGCAGCCTTCTGCGGTCGACCTGCTGGTCACGCCGCTGGCGGGGGCCGTGCTGGGCGAGGCGCGGCACCGGCTGAAGGAATGGATCCGGGGCGATCCCGCCCGCGTCGCCGCGCCCCGGTTCTGGATCAGCCTGCTCGACCCGCTGGACATCTCGCTCGGGGGCTACCCGGACGGGACGGCGCGCCTGTACTTCAACTGGCAGCACGCTTTCTGATGCGAGCCAAGCCGGCGCCCGCGCCCTCCATTTCGCGCGAAAAAAACTGTTGCAGGCCGAAAACGGGATGGTATAGTCCGCGCCCTAGTCCTGCGTGTGCGGGACGGAAGCGAGTGCCCCGGGTCTCCGCCCGGAGCCAAAGCGGATTCCCCGGCCCAGCCGGGGCAACATACGGAGGAAGTCGTGGTTGCTGCTACAGGTGTAGTCCGTTCGGACGTCAACGTCCAGGACCTGCTCGAAGCGGGTCTGCATTTCGGTCATCAAACCAAGCGCTGGAATCCGAAGATGAAGCGGTTCATCTTCGGGGAGCGCAACGGGATCTATATACTCGATCTCGCCAAGACCGTGCCGCTGCTGATGGAGGCGCGGCAGTTCATTTACGACACGGTCATCCGGGGCCGTTCGGTGCTGTTCGTGGGCACCAAGAAGCAGGCCCAGGATCCGCTGAAGGAGATGGCGGAGAAGTTCAAGCAGCCGTTCGTCGTCAACCGCTGGCTCGGCGGCACGCTGACCAACCTGCTGACCATCCGCAAGAGCGTCGGCCGCATGACCGAGATCGAGAAGATGGAGCAGGACGGCACGCTCAACAAGATGCCGAAGAAGGAAGTGGCGCGGATCAAGCGGGAGCTGGAGAAGCTGCACTACAACCTGAACGGCATCCGCGAAATGCAGCAACTGCCGGGCGCCATTTTCGTGGTGGACATCTGCCGCGAGGCGATCGCCGTCGCGGAGGCCGTCCGGCTGAACATCCCGGTCGTCGCGCTGGTGGACACCAACGTGGATCCGGACCCGATCAGCTACCCGATCCCGGGCAACGACGACGCCATCCGGGCGATCCGGCTGGTCGTGGACCTGGTCGGCAGCACGATCCAGCGGGCGATCAACGAGGCGGCGAAGCTGGCCGCCGAGGAAACCCGCAAGAAGGCGATCGCCGAGGCCGAGGTGGCCGCGCGCGCGAAGGCCGCGGAGGAAGAGCGCAAGGCGCGCGAGCGCCTGGCGAAGAAGGCGAAGGCCGACATTGCGGCCGCCAAGGCAAAGGCCGAGGCGGAAGCGGGCGGGGCCGCAGCCCCGGCCGCGCCGGAAAGCGCGCCCGCCGCCGAGCCGCCGGCCGGCGACGCCCCTACGGCCTAAATCCAGAAATCGAGAAAAGGAGCTTACCATGGTCGAAATCAGTGCAACGCTGGTCAAGGAACTGCGCGAGGAAACGAACGTCGGCATGATGGAGTGCAAGAAGGCGCTCGTTGAGGCCGGCGGCAACAAGCAGGAGGCGATCCGCATCCTGCGCGAGCGCGGGCTGGCGATCGCCGGCAAGAAGGCGTCCCGCACCGCGAAGGAAGGGCAGATCGCCTCGGAAATCCGCCAGGGCGGGAAGCTCGGCGCGATGGTCGAGGTGAACTGCGAGACCGACTTCGTCGCGCGCAACGAATCGTTCCAGGCGTTCCTCCGCTCGGTGGCCGAGAAGGCCCTGATGGTGCAGGGCGACCTGGCCGAGGCCATGAAGGACATCCTCACGGCCAAGATCACGGAGATCGGCGAGAACATGCTGATCCGCCGCAGCGTCCGGTTCGAGGTGAAGCAGCCCGGCATCGTGGCCAGCTACATTCACCTGGGCGGCAAGGTCGGCGTGCTGGTCGAGGTCGGGTGCGGGAACGAGGCCACGGAAAAGAACGAGGCCTTCCGCGAACTGGTCAAGGACATCACGCTGCACATCGCCGCCTGCCAGCCGCATTACCTGGCCCGGCAGGACGTCCCGGCCGAGGTGATCAAGGCGGAATCCGACATCTACGCCAAGCAGGTGCAGAACAAGCCGCCGCAGATCATCCAGAAAATCGTCACGGGCAAGCTGGAGAAGTTCTACGACCAGGTGTGCCTGGTGGAGCAGGGGTTCGTGAAGGATCCCGACATTTCCATGACGGACCTGCTGGCCGCCAAGGGCAAGGAGATCGGCGACACGCTGCAGATCCGGCGGTTCGCCCGCTACCAGGTGGGCGAGCAGATTTGAGCGGGCCGTCTCAATCGGGGGTGATCTTCGACTGGGACGGCGTGGTGGTGGATTCCGCGGAGCTCCACGCCGCGAGCTGGGAACTCATGGCCGAGGCGCGGGGCACCGTCCTTCCGGGCGGCCTGCGCCCGCGCATCGGAAGCCTGGGCGTGAAGACCGAGTATGTCATCAGCGACATGCTGCACTGGGCTGCCGCCCCCGAGGACGTCCGCCGGATCGCCGAGGAGAAGGAGGCCGTCTATCTCCGCCTCGTGCGGGAACGGGGCCAGCCTCCGCAGCCCGGCATCCGGCGCCTGCTGGAGGGCCTCTCCGGCCACTCGATCCCGTGCGCCGTCGGCTCTTCCGCCCTGCGCCGGAACATCGAGGACTGCATCGACGCGCTGGGCTTCCGCCGGTTCTTCAAAGACATCGTGACCGGCGACGAGGTGCGGCACGGCAAGCCGGCGCCGGATATTTTCCTCGAGGCGGCGCGGCGGATCGGCCGCCGTCCGGCCGACTGCGTGGTGTTTGAGGATGCGCCCGCGGGGGTGGCCGCCGCGCGGGCGGCCGGCATGCGGGTGATCGGGCTGCTCACGACGAACCCCGCGGAGTCGCTGAAGCAGGCGGACCGCCTGATCCGCACGTTCGAGGACCTGGCCTCGCCGGATCCGCTCGCGTGGTTCGAGCCCGCCGCCGTGTAGCCCATGGGCGCCTATTTCATCCTGTTCTGGACCGCGTTCGTCATCGGACTGTCCGGCGCCATGATGCCGGGCCCCGTGCTCACGGCCACGATCAGCGAAACGCTCAAGCGCGGCTTCCGCGCGGGGCCGCTGATCGTCGCGGGACACGCCATCCTGGAAATCCTGGTGCTGGCCGCCGTCGTCGCGGGGCTCGGTCACTGGATCACCCAGCCCGCGGTCAAGCGCATGCTGGGCCTGCTGGGCGGCGGGCTGCTGGTCGTCATGGGCGCGCACATGGCGTGGACCGCGGAGGCCGCGGTGCGCGTCGCGCTCGAAACCCGGCCCGACCCGAAAGCCGCGGTGCGCGGCCCGATGCTGGCCGGCATCCTGACGTCGCTTTCCAATCCCTACTGGGCGATCTGGTGGGCCACGATCGGGCTGAACCTTGCCTCCCTGGCGCTGAAGAACGGGCCGTCCGGCCTCGCCGCCTTTTACTCGGGGCACATCTTCTCCGACCTGGCGTGGTATAGCGTGGTCGCGGCGGCTGTGGCCTCGGGGCGGCGCTTGTGCCCGCCGCCGGTCTACCGCGCGCTCATCATCGCGTGCGGGCTGGCGCTGGTCGGACTGGGCGGATGGTTTTTCTTCCCGGCGGCCTTGCAGCCACCGCCCGCCTGACATGTTTCAGCGCCGCGAGAGGCGTTGGAATATATACAGCGCGTACGACACGAAGAACGCGGCGAAGGAAACGATCAGGAGCGAGGCGCCCGCGACGAACATCGGCCCCCGCGGATTGGCGCTCTGGCGGCCCAGCAGGAACAGGACCATTCCGGTCGCGCCGGCGATGTACCCCAGCACGCGGACGGCCCAGTAGAAGGTCTTCATGCGTCGCCCCCATCCATGGCGGGAAGCATAATGCGGACGGATCAGATGTCGAGGATGGTGTTTTCCGGCGAGGCCGGATCGTCCTCAAGATAAGGCACGGTCTTGAACTCCGTGACGGTGTTGAGCTTGTAAAGAATGCCGGATATCTGCTCCGCCGCCCGGCTGCTTTGTTCCAGGATTTCCTTCAATTCCGGGCCCTTCGCGCCGTCCACGAGCCGCTTGACCAACTCGATATTGGTCGACAGGACCGTGGCCGGCTGACCGAGATGATGGCAGGCGGCGCCCACGCTGGCCAGCATGGCCCGCTGGCGCTCCGCCTGGCGCAGCGCCTCCTCGGCGCGGTTGCGATCCGTCAGGTCGGTGAACGAAAGCACCATCCCGACCACCCGCCCCTCGGCATCGCGGTTGCAGGCCGCGTTGGCAAGCACATGGAAGGTTGATCCGTCCTTGCGCACGGCGAGGAGATCCTCGGACCACGATTCGTGGTCGACGATCAGCGACCACCATAGCAGCGGTTGCTGTTCGGGCGGCGCCTCCTTGGAAACCGGGGCCAGCATGGGGCGCAGGTTTTTCCCGGCCAGCTCATCGGTCTTCGCGTATCCCCACATGGCCGCAAACGCGGGATTGGCGTACTCGATCAGCGCTTCTTCGTTGGTAATGACGATACCGTCGCGGGCATTCTGCAAGGCGTGGTGCTCCGTACGAAGCCGGGCCTCGACCTTGTAGCGCTGCGTGATGTCTCTCAACGAGAAGCAGAGTTGCGGCGGCGAGCGCTGGTGCATGGACACCACGATTTCCGCGGGGAACCGGGATCCATCCGCGCGGATACAGTAGGCCTCGACCAGCACGTAGCGCTTGTCGCTTTGTAGATTTTGACAAAAGCCGGCCAGTTCCGATTCCTTGATGCCGGAGAGCAAGGCGGACAAGCGGACCCGCTCGATTTTCTCCATTGGATAGCCCAGCAATTCACACGCCCTGGAGTTGCAGTTCAAGAGATGCCCACGATGGTTGGAAACGAGAATCGCGTCGAACACGCAATTCGTAATCACTTCGCAATCAATCGGTTGCATCCAGCGCGATTCTGATTTCTTCGCGGCGGCGCCCGAGACCACCATATCCACAAAGGATGAGGAGGCGTGTTTTTCGCCGGGCGAATTCGGCGAAGATTGCGCTTTCTGGGCACTCCTATCCTGCTCCGGCATGGTCGGTCTCCGGTATTCCCGATTGATTAAATGCAGGAACCGTACCAACCTGCGGGGGAAAAGAAGTTGCGACAACGGCAGTTCGCTGGCGGATCAGTATTCCCAGTTGGCCACGCGCGAGGGCAGCGGGCCGTATTGGACGCCGTTCGGCCCATTGTTCGACTGGGCCAGCATCATGACCGGCGCGCCGGAACGAACGGCCGGCAGGGGTTGAGACGGCAGGGCAAACCGGGCGGGCGCCAGGAACTGGTCGGCAGGCGCAACCGGTTGGGCCGCGCCAGGCGCGGAGGCCAGAGGGGTCAAGCGCACGGACTGGACATGCAGGCCCACCATCAGCACCAGCGCCGCCGCTGCCGCGATGCGCAGGAAGAACGCCGGGTTCCACACCGAAGCCTCGTCGCGGATCGATTCCGGCGCTACCGGGGCCGTAAGGCCAAGGCGGATCTTCCCGGCGCAACGGCTCTCGAAGCCCGCCTCCGGAGTCTCGTGGCGCTTCAGCGCTACGAGTCCACGGATGCCGCTCATGGATGCGGAAAAGGCGCGGCAGTCCGGGCATTCCCGAACGTGCCGGCTCACGTCCTCCGGCCACTCGCGGCCGTCACACCATCCGATGATGTTCCTCGCGTGTCTGCAGTTCATGGCGCAAAATCCTTCAATTCCTTCTGCAACTGCTGCCGGGCATAGAACAGGCGCGACCGAACCGTTCCCTGGGAGCAACCCATGATCCGAGCAATCTCTTCATGCGGCACGCCCTGAATGTCATGCATGACCACCACCACTCTATGTTTCTCTGACAGGGTCTGCAGCGCTTTGTTCAATTTATCCTGGAGTTCGATCAGGGACACGTCGCGGACCGGCGACTCCCGCGCCCGGAGCTCCACGTAGGCCGGATCCCGCTCGGCGCCAGAGTCCATATCGCTGAGGCTCAAGGTGATGCGATTCTTGCGCGTCTTGAGGAAGTTGATCGTCCGGTTGATGGCTATGCGGTACAGCCACGTGTAAAAGGACGATTCGCCCTTGAAGTGGCGCAGCGAGTGAAAGGCCTTGATAAAGACATCCTGGACGCGATCCTCCGCATCCTCCTTGTTGCTGGTCATGTTATAAACCAGCGCGTAGATCTTGCCCTGGAAGCGGCGGACCAGCACGTCGTAGGCGTCGACATCGCCCTGCTGCGCCCGCCGGATCAGGTCCTTTTCGTCCGCGACCTGCGCGGGATCAGACTGGCTGCTGACCTTGTCGCTGTTCATGTGCTGTCCATCAGACATTCGCGAGCGGCATTAGCGCCGCGGTTTAGCCTGCAAAAAGCGACGAGCGCTCTCCGCTTCGGAGCAGCAGCCGCCTCCGTGTTCTCTCTCACCCGTAAATCCAATACAGATGCGTTGCTCGGGGATCACGGAACAATAAACGGTTTCCCGCTCGCGCCTAAAGTATCTTGTTCCATCGGATCATTGAAGCCCCATATCCGAAAAATACGAGTCTGCAGGGGTCATTCTGTTGCCTCCGCGGTGGGGACATCCGGGCCAGCAACAAGGACGGCGTTTTCCCTTCTTGAGATCCGCGCGAACTCTCTGAATTCGAGCAAGTCTTGTTTGCTCCTTCTTGGCGTCCTCAATCCAGCAGATCCACTCGTTCCGCGCAAGCGGGGTTGTTTTTTCCAAAAAATCCACCGCCTCATCTTCGATACCGGCTGCCCCACCAATCAATCAACGCAAACGTTGTTACACATTGCACGGCAATATATTACGACTTATTCATTCGGCTCATGTGTATTGCCAGGATGGCGATATCTGCGGGATTCACACCCGATATTCTCGCGGCTTGGCCAAGGCTGTGCGGCTTGATCTTTTTAAGTTTCTCCCTCGATTCGAAACGAAGCGCTCTGATCCCGTCATAATCGATCGACGCCGGGATTCGAGCGTCCTCCTGCCGCCGTCTTTGATCGATCGACTTCCTCTCGCGTTCAATATAACCTTCATACTTCACTTCGATTTCTACCTGCCTGGCCAGTTCATCGCCAAGTTTGATCTCCGGGGCAGGCAGATCCCGATAGCCGACGCCTGAACGCCGAAGCCGCTGCGCTAGCGAAACTCCATCAGAGAATATGCATTTCAGCCTATGGATCTCTGTTGCAATAATAGTTGAATCTTCATGAACAGCTTTTATCCACTCCCTCGAAACACATCCAACTCGTTCTGAATGAGATAGTAACCTAAACCGCCCGTTATCCTGCCGCAAGATCAGGCGGTGCTCGGCCCGCGAAGTGAACATCCGATATGGTTCATTCGTGCCCTTTGTCACAAGATCGTCAACCAAAACTCCTATATATGATTCATCTCGCGAGAGAATGAACTCCGGCTCCTGGCGTACCTTGAAAGCCGCGTTTATGCCAGCCACTAGGCCTTGTCCGGCGGCCTCCTCGTATCCGGTCGTTCCATTCAACTGGCCAGCCAGAAAAAGTCCTTCTATCTGCTTCGTTTCAAGCGTTGGTTTCAATTGAGTCGGGTCTATGAAGTCATACTCGATGGCATATCCTGGCCTGACTATCTCGGCTCGCCGCAGGCCTGGTATGGAGCGTATCATTTCAAGCTGGATGGACTCCGGAAGACTGTTGGATGCTCCATTCGGGTACATCTCGACTGTATTCCTGCCTTCCGGCTCAACAAAGATGTGGTGTGACTCATTCGCTGGAAACTTCACGAACTTGTCTTCGATGGATGGACAGTACCTTGCGCCCGTTCCAGTTATCAGGCCTCCGTATAGAGAGCTTTCAGATATGTTTCCTGTCACAATTGACGCTGTTTCTTGCGATGTATGAGTGAGATAGCAAGGCATCTGATCAGCGCCAAGTCGCCATTTCAGAAGTGAATTTGCCTGTTGTTCCACGTGGAACACTTCTGACCCGCAGCCATGCGAGCTTGGAGTTTGTTCCACGTGGAACATTTCAGAGATAGCCATCCTGGACAGGAATGGAGGCGGATTCTCTCCCGGCTGCTCTCGCATAGCCGAGTAATCCAAACTATCCCTATGCAGCCTTGGAGGCGTGCCCGTTTTCAGCCTCCCAGTCCTGAATCCGACAGAGGCTAGAAAATTGCCCAACTCATTCGAAGGCTCCTCGCCCGCGCGTCCACCTGGCATGCTGACTTTGCCTATGAATATCCTCCCGTTCAAGAATGTGCCTGGACACAGGACAACTGTCTTGCTGTCTATGACTCTTCCGCTGCGACAATTGACTCCTATAGCCTTGCCATTCCGAATCACTACATCTGTAACGGCCTCTTCGACAACTTGCAGTTTAGGCGTTCCTGCTATGACAGCGGCCATTCTGGCCGAGTAGGCATGCTTGTCGCACTGAACACGCGTTGCGCGCACAGCCGGACCTTTCCGCGTATTGAGAGTGCGAAACTGGATGCCGGTGTAATCCGTGTTGCGAGCCATCTCGCCGCCAAGCGCATCGAGATCGGCCACAATATGGGATTTCGCCATTCCTCCGATGGATGGATTGCACGACATCCTCGCGATCGCATTCCGGTCCATTGTGACAAGAACCGTGTCAAGTCCCATGCGCGCGGCAATCAGTGCAGCCTCACATCCGGCATGACCAGCCCCGACAACAGCGACCTCGAATGAATTGTTGGATTGCATCGCAACTGCTTGCATAATAATTATTTACCGATGCAGAATCTTGAAAAGATCTCGTCTACAAGGCTCTCTCTGTATGAGCGACCGATTATCAGGGCGATTGATTCTGCGGCGGATTGCAACTTCTCTGATGCCAGGAATGGCGCCTCGTCGTGTTTTTCATTAAGGACTGCCAAGGCATCTTTTACGTCAGCCTGCGCCTTCACGAGAAGATCATGATGGCGCTCCGATATCGCGACAGGCGTATCCGTATCAGCGGGACCGCTCTTCATGCCGGCTATCAGTTTTTTATCCATCAAGCTGCGCACATCGCACAACCCCTTCTTCTCTATCAGCGATGTTACAGCGGCATCGTAACCCTGCAGATCCTCCGGCGTAATCTGCACACCCAGGTCCGACTTGTTCAAGACAACGACACACTTACCAGGCTTCCTGATTGTCAGATTAGCCACATCCTGTTCCGAAAGCGGCCGGGATGCATCCATCACGTAAAGATGCAAGTCTGCCTTCGCAATAACGTCCTCCGCGCGACGTATCCCCTCACGCTCCAGCTCGCTTTCGGTATGACGAATCCCAGCTGTATCAACCAGCCTTATCGGTATTCCATTGAGACAAAATGGCTCTTCGATAAAGTCCCTTGTTGTTCCAGGAATAGGAGAAACTATTGCTCTATCATATTCAAGTAATGTATTTAATAAGGTAGATTTGCCAACGTTGGCCCCACCAAAAATAACAACCAGCGCACCGTTTCGTATGACTCTGCCTTCATTCCACGTGGCGGCGAGTTGGTCTATTTTGTCGCTAACTTTATGCAGCAGAGCCAGAGGGCGGTCGATAAGTTGCGGGTGCTCGTCCTCTTCAGGAAAATCCAAGGCTGCCGCCAGGTCCGCGGCAGCCGCCATCAAGCCATCGTAGATGGAGTTGAATGCATCGCTTAATCGCCCCTCGAGTTGCTGAAGGGCCATGTCGGCGGCCCGGTCGGAACTGGATCGAACGAGGTCCAGGACCGCCTCCGCCTGAACGAGGTCTAGCCTGCCGTTTAAAAATGCGCGCCGCGTAAATTCGCCCGGTTCAGCGGACCTGGCCCCGGCCTGCAGCACGCATCGAAGGATCCGGCGCGCGGAAACGTGTCCGCCATGGCCCTGGATTTCGACCACATCTTCCCCGGTGTAGGAATGCGGCGCGCGCATGATGAGGATCAGCACTTCGTCGACGTCCCGCCCCTGGTCGGTGACATAGCCATGAACGATCGTGTTTGTTGGACGCTCGGCCAGTGGCGGCTTGGGGCAACGGATCACGCGCTCGGCCAAGGCGAGGCTGCGGGCGCCGGACAGCCGGACAATAGAAATGCCGCCCTCGCCGTGCGCGGTGGCAATCGCCGCAATGGTGTCTTCTCCGCTCATGGGAACGCCGCTGGAATCGCGGCATTATATCGCATAGGGCGCGGCATGCAACGGGCCCGTTTTCCGTTGCGTTGCCCGGCGCGCACCGTGTACAAGCTACGGCTCGGAAAGGCGTCATGATGAAAATTCGAACCCGTTTTGCGCCCAGCCCCACGGGGCATGTCCACATCGGCAACATCCGCGCCGCGATCTACGGCTGGCTTTTCGCGCGGCACGAGGGCGGGAATTTCCTGCTGCGCATCGAGGACACCGACCGGGAGCGCTCCACGCCGGAGGCCGTCCGCATGGTGCTGGACGCGATGAACTGGCTGGGGCTGACCTTCGACGAGGAACCGCTGTACCAGTCGACCCGCACGCCCGCGCACCTGGCGGCCGCCGAGCAGCTGCTGTCCAAGGGCCTGGCGTACAAGGAGGACAAGGGCGGCACGGGCATGGGCGAAGCGATCATTTTCCGGATGCCCGGCACGGACATGGAGTTCCGCGACGAGGTCAAGGGCGTGCTGCGGAAGAAGGCCGAGGACATGAAGGATTTCGTGATCGTCCGCTCCAACGGGACGCCGGTCTTCCACCTGGCGAACATCGTGGACGACATTCACATGGGCATCACGCACGTTATCCGCGGCGACGACCACGTGGAAAACACGTACCGGCACCTGGCGCTCTTCCGCGCGCTGGGCGCGGAGCCGCCGAAGTATGCGCACCTGCCGATGATCGTCAACGCGCAGGGCAAGCCGTACTCCAAGCGCGACGGCGCGGCGTACGTCGGCGAGTTTCGCGACAAAGGCTATCTTCCCGGGGCCCTGTTCAACTACCTGGCGCTGCTGGGCTGGTCGCCCGGCGACGACCGGGAGATCATGAGCCGCGAGGAACTGGTCAAGGCCTTCACGCTGGACCGCGTCCGCTCGGCGCCGTCGCAGATGGACATCAAGAAACTCGACTGGATGAACGGCGCCTACATGCGCGCGCTGCCGAAGTCGGAATTGGAGCAGGGGTGTTGTTCTATATTGGAGCAAAAAGGATTATGGCCTGTGACGGGAGGCATGGAATACCTGGCGCGCGTCGTCGAGACAATGGGCGAGAGGCTCCATTTCTTCGCCGACATAGCCGATCATGCCGCCTATTTCTTCACCGAGGACTATGCCTTCGACGAGAAGGCGGTGAGCAAGCGCTTGAAAAAGGAAGGCGCCCTGGAGAGCCTCCGCACCCTGGCTGGACGATTTGCCGCGTTGGAGCCGTTCACGGCCGCCACCTCCGAGCAGGCGCTGCGCGCGATGGCGGAGCAGCGGGGCGAGGGGGCCGGCGCACTGGTGCATCCCGTCCGCGTGGCGGTCTCGGGCACGTCCGAGGGCCCCAGCCTGTTCCACATGCTGGAGGTGCTCGGCAAGGACCGCGTGCTGTCGCGCATCCGCCGCGCCCTGGACCGTTTTGCCTCCGCGTAGGCCGGCACGGCGGCATTGGACCGATTCACGTTCCGGAACCGGTTCCCAGCACGGAACTCAACACCTCGGCCAGCTTGGCCTGCGTGTAAGGCTTCTGGATAAAGAGAACCTCTTCCGCATTCGCAAGCCGGGCCAGCACTTCTTTCCGGTCGAATCCGCTGGACACCACCACGCGCACGCCGGGCCGCAGGCGCCGCAGTTCATCCAGCACTTCGTTGCCTTTCATGCCCGGCATGGTCAGGTCCAACAGGACACACGCCAGGGTATCGCCCTGGCTCCGGAAGATATCCAACGCTTCCCGGCCGTCCGACGCCGTGAGGACCTGGAAGCCTATTTTTTCAAGCATCATCCGGGCGACCTGGCGTATGGGCGCCTCGTCGTCCACCAGCAGGACGGTGCCATGCCCGCGCCACGCCGGAGGCCGCGCCGGGGCCAGGACGGCCGGCTGCGCGGCCGCCGGCGGCAGCAGGATGCGGAATGTCGCTCCCTCGCCGAGGCGGCTCTGCACGTGAATCGTGCCGCCGTGGCTGTGCACGATGCCGAGCGTCGCCGAAAGGCCGAGGCCGCGGCCGACAAACCGGGTGGAGAAGAACGGATCGAACAGCCGGGTTTGCGTCTCGGCGGTCATGCCTTCGCCGTTATCGTCCACCTCGACAAACACGTAGCGGCCGGGCAAGGCGGCGGAGCCCGGCACGCAACTATCCAGGTAGCCCTGGTCGGCTTCCACCAGGTCCGTGGTCACGCGAATCCGGCCCTCCGCGTTCTTCCGCGCCTCCACGGCTTCGGATGCGTTCAGGACCAGGTTCATCACGACCTGCCGGAACTGCGCCGCGTCCACGTTGACCGGCGGCAGGGCCTCGGCCAGATGACATTCCACGGCTGCGCGCCGGGCCACGGCCACCTCCAGCATCGGCTGCATATGATGGACGACCTGGGACAGGTCCTGTGGCTCGGCGGACGGATGCCCGCGGCCCGCGTAGGCCAGCATCTGGCGGCAAAGGCCGGCGGCCTTCTCGGTCAGGCCCACGATTTCCTTCAGGTTCGGCTGGTGCGGCGAATCGGACGGAAGCTCCTCGCTCACCATGTCGGCGTGGCCCATGATCGGCATCAGGAGATTATTGAAATCGTGCGCGATGCCGCCGGCGAGGATCCCGAGCGACTCCAGTTTCTGCGCCTGCTGCATGCGCTCTTCCAACTCCTTGCGCTCCGCGGCGGCGCGGGCGCGCTCGGCGGCCAGCAGGGCCTGGGCCGCGTGGTCGGCCAGTTCGCCGGCAAACCGGATCTCGTCCGCCTGCCAGGTCCGCGGCAGACCGACCTGCTCGAAGCTCACCACGCCCTCGACCTGGCCGGAAACCCGGATGGGGGCGTCCAGCAGCGAGGCGATGCGCAGCGGCGCCAGGTAATCGTCCGTCAGCTCCGCGGTGCGCGGGTCGCGCGACGCGTCCGCGGCGTCAATGGCGCGGTCGGCCGCGAGGGCGGCGAAGTAGCTCGGGCAGGTCGCGGACTGCACGACCGCCCCGGCCGAATGCCGGCCCGTGGAGCGCTCGAACAAGTCCACGCAGCGCAGGAGGCCTTTCCCCGGGCGACCGAGCCAGACGCTGACTCGTTCCGTCTTCAAGGCGGCCGAGCCTTGTTCCGTGATCTCCCGCGCGGAGGCCGCGAGGTCGCCCGAGGCCGACGTGGCGGAACGGGCGAGATGGACGACGGCTTCCTGCTGGGCGCGGATGCGGTCCGCGAGCGCGGCCTTGACGCGGGCCTCCTCGCGCGTCCGGCCCTGGACGGACAGGAAGACCGCGACCAACCCGCTGATCAGCAGCACAAGGAGCAGCATCGGCAAACGCGCCAGCGCGATCTGCGCGGCCCAGCCGCCGGCGTCGATGTCCAGCGCCAGGTTCACGACCGTGGCGGGGTCGGGCTGCGCGACCGGGGCGGCGCCGGTCATCCACGTGCCCCAGCGATCGTACAGGGGACCGATGACGAAGTCCTCGGCTCGGGCCAGAAGGCGGTTATACTCCGGGTCGGCCTCCGCATAGTGCTGGCCGGGCGGCGAGTAGTCCGGCGAATCGGGCGGCTCCGAATCCACCAGCACGTAGGATTCCCCGCCGCGCACGCCCATCAGGGAGACGAAGCGAAGGTCGGCGTTCGCGGCGCGCAGGCTCATCATGAGCGCCTTGAGCGCCTGGTAGCCGGCGGACTCGAGGTCCGCGTCGCCCCAGCGCAGGGCAAGGACCGGTTCGCGCGGCACGGAGGCGGTGGCGATCTGCGTGCGCAGCCGTATCTCGTCCCGCATGGCCGCCGCGCGGGAGCGCCCCGCGGTCTCGGTCGCCACCCAGCCGACGGACAGGACGCCCGCCAGGGAGAGCGCCAGCCACAGGAGCGGCGAATGGCGCCGGCGCGCGGCGCCCGCCAGCGACGCGGCGCGGCGCACCCGGCTGTAGTGGCCCAGCAGCGCCGAGCCGGCCAACACGGCGCCCGTCATACGGAAGAATTCCGGAGGCACACGCAGCACGGCGGCAAACAGCGGCTCCGTCGGCAACCAGCAGGCGATCCCCAGCGGCACAGCGGGAAGGACCAGGCCCAGGACCAGGACGTAACCGGCCAGGCCTCCGGCGGCCACCGGCAGCCGGTTCGCGGCCGGCGCCGAAACCGGGCCCGGCCGCCACAAGGCCAGGGCGGCAAACAGTCCCGCGGGAAGGAGCAGCAGCGGGCGCAGCGTGGCCAGGAATCCCAGCAGCCCGGCCGTGCCGCCTAAAAAGGCCAGGGTGATCAAGATGAGAACGGCGGCGTGCCGGACGAACGCGCCGCGGGCGGCCGGCCAGAAACTCCCGGCGGCGAATTCCACGAGCACGAGGGACGCGAACAGCAGAAGCAGGAGGCGGGCGATCAACAGGCCCGGGACCTCCGGCCGAATCAGCAGGAAGATATCCGTCCAGTCGGACAGGCCCTGGGCCACGCCAAACCAGGTGAACCAGCGCCAGACGCCGGCCGACGCCGGCTCCCGGGCCAGGCCCCTGGCCGCCACGGCCGCGAAGAGCCACGCCATCCCGCTGATCAGCAGGGCGTAGTCCGCCTGTCCGGCCAGGATCTCGCTCATGCTTCGCTCACGTTGTCGATTCCGTCCCCGGGGCGCCGGGCTTCCGGTCCAGCACCTCCCGGATTTTCGCCAGCAGCATTTTACCGGAAACCGGTTTCTGGAGGAAGTCCACGCCGGGCTCCAGCACGCCGTGATGGGCGATCACGTCGGCCGTGTAACCGGACATGTATATAACCCGGATATCCGGCCGCAGCGCCCGGATCCGGTCCGCCATATCGCGGCCGTTCATCCCGGGCATGATCACGTCGGCGATGAGCAGGTGGATGGGCTTCGGGTACTGCCGGACCATGTCCAGGGCGGAACTCGGCAAGCCGGCGGCCAGCACATTGTAGCCCCGCTTCTTCAGCAGCGTCGTCACCAGCTTGACCAGCGATTCGGAGTCCTCGACGAACAGGATGGTTTCCGTTCCCCTGACGGAGGACGGGCCTTCCTTCGCCGGCTCGGTCGTCTCGTCCTCGAGGGCCCGCGGCAGGTAGATGTTGAACGAGGTGCCCCGGCCCGGCCGGCTGTCCACGTCGATGAATCCGTGGTTCTGCTTGACCACGCCATAGATCGTCGCCAGGCCCAGGCCGGTGCCCTTGCCCAGCCCCTTGGTGGTGAAGAAGGGCTCGAAGAGATGGGCCTGCGTGACGGGGTCCATTCCCGCGCCGTTGTCGCCGACCTTGAGCAGGATGTACTCCCCGGCCATGGCGTCGGGATGGGTGGCCAGGTCTTCGCTGCGCAGCGCTACATTCTCGGTGCAGATGGTGAGCTGCCCTACGCCGCGGATGGCGTCCCGCGCGTTGACCGCCAGGTTGGCGAGGATCTGGTCGACCTGGACGGGATCGATGCACACGGACCACAGGTTGGCGCCGGGCTGCCAGACCAGTTCGATGTCCTCGCCGATCAGCCGGCGGAGCATCTTGAGCATGCCGGAGACCGTCTCGTTCAGGTTCAGGACGCGCGGCTCGACCGTCTGCTTGCGCGCGAAGGCGAGCAGCTGGCGGGTGAGGTCGGCGGAGCGCTGCGCCGCCCGCTGGATCTCCTGGAGGTCCTCGTACACGGGCTGCGTGGGCTTGATCTGCTCGAGGGCCATCTCCGCGTGGCCGAGGATGACGCCGAGCATGTTGTTGAAATCGTGGGCCACGCCGCCGGCGAGGCGGCCGACGGCGTCGATCTTCTGCGCCTGGCGGAACTGGTCTTCCAGGTTTTTCTGGTCGGTGATGTCGCGGGCGGTGGAGATCGCGCCGGTCACGCGGCCCTGCCCGTCCTTGAGCGTGCGGCACCACCAGGCCAGCAGGCGCTTCTGGCCGTCGTGGCGTCGCTGCAGGCTCTCCAGGTAAATCACGTCGCTTTTACCGTCGAACAGCGGCTGGACGCGCCGGTAGGTGTCCTGTTCGCCCTCGAAGTAATAGCGGGCCTCACGGCCGACCACGTCGGGCCCGAAGAACTCCAGGCCGGCGCGGTTCGCCCACGTGTAGACCTTGTTCGCGTCCACCTCCATCACGATGTCCGGGATGGCGGAGAGCAGGGCGTCCTGCCGTTCGGAGAGGGCCTGGAGCTGTTCCTGACCCAGCCGCTGGTCCTCGACCAGGCTCAACAGGGCGCGCCGCGCCTGCCGGGCCTCCTCCAGCAGGCGCTGGGTTTCGGCCTGCGCATCCCGGACCAATTTCTCGCCGGCGCGGCGATCGGTCACGTCGTTCGCGTAGCCGAGGTAGCGGTCTTCCGTCAGCTTGGCGCCGGCGACGGCCCACCAGCGTGTCTCACCGCCCTTCGTCACGAAGGCATACTCGCCCCGCACCTCGCCCGACTCCTTCAGCCGGGCGAAGTCCCGGAGGGCCGCCTTGCGCGATTCGGGGGCGACGAGGTCCTCCAGCTCGAGGGCCGTCAACTCGTCCCGGTTGTAGCCTGTGATCTGGGAGGCCTCGGGATTGACCTGCACGAGCCGGCCCCGGGCGTCGCTGATATAGATGCCGTAGGGGGCAGACTCCACGTAGCTGCGCCACAAGGATTCGCTCGCGCGCAGTTCCGCGGTCCGCCGTCCAACCTGCCGGCGGAACAGCACGCCGAGCACGGCGAAGAACGCCGCCAGCGCCAGCGCGACCAGCACCAGGGCCAGCACCCGGCGCAGCGGCACGCCCGAGGCGTCATAGGGCCCCAGCCAGCGGGCCTGGATCTGCCGGTACTCGCCCGATTCCTTGAGCGCGGCCAGCCCCTCGGAAAACAGGGCGAGCAGCGGCTCGTGGCCCCGGCGCACGCCGTAGCAGTACTCCGGCGAGAGCAGGGAGACATCGGACACATCCAGGCCGGTCCACCCGTGGCGCTTCATCCAGTACTGGGCCTGGACGACCGACACGAGCGCGGCATCGCCGGCGCCCGCGTGCAGGCGGCCGAGGGCGGTCTCCTGGGAGTCCACGGGCTGCACCTGCCCGCCCAGCCCCTGGGCCACGGCCCAGTCGTGCATGATGTCCCGGTTCTGCACGAAGAGCGCAAGGCCCTTCAAATCCGGCAGCCCCCGCGGGAGCGGCGCGCCCCGGCGCACGGCCGCGGCGTGGTGGACGATCGAGTGCGGCGGCGAGAAGCTGACCTTCTCGGTGCGTTCGGCGGAGTAAAACATGCCCTGCAACACATCCAGCTCGCCGCTTTCCAGCCCCGCCCGCACCGTGGCCCAGGTATCCAGCCGGATATCCACAGACAGGCCCATGCGCCGGGCGATGGCGCGCGTCAGGTCCACGTTGAACCCCGCGGGCCGGCCGTTCTCGTCCAGGAACTCGTACGGGGGATAGGCGTTGTCGCCGCCGACCACGATCCGGCTGCGGAGGAGCCCCTCCGCCTCGATCTCGGCGAACCATTTCGCGTGCAGCCGCCGGAACGTGCCGTCGGCTATGACGATGGATAGCCCCTCGTTCAACGTGTCCAGCAGCGCCGCATCCCCCTCGCGCACGGCGAAGCACAGGCTCTGCGTGAAGTCCTTCAGCGGCGGCCCGACCGCCTGCAGGTTGGTGATCCCCGCCTGGCGCATCAACTGGAAAGCCACGAGTTTCTGGATGACCACCGCGTCGTGCTGCCCGGCGGACAGTTCGCGCAGAGCGGTCTCGAAGGACGACAACGGCACGATCGTGGCGCCGAAGTCGGAACGCCGCAGGTAGTCCTCCGCGTTGTCGCCTTTCAGCACGGCCACGGACCGGCCCTTGAGGTCGGCGGTCGTCCGAATGTCGGCGTTGTCGGTCCGCACGAGGATCGTGCCGTGGACCGGGAGGTACGGGAACGTGAAATCGAACATCGATTCGCGCTCCGGCGCCCGGCCCACGAGCGGCAGCGCCTGGAGACGCCCCTCGGCCAGGTCCTGCTTGAGTTCGGACCACGGCCCGGCCTTAAAGGTCACCTCGCGGCCCATGGCCGCGAGCGCGGCCCGGAGCAGTTCCACGGAAAACCCGTCGGCCTGGCCGTCCGGCTTGACCACGCAGTAGGGAGGATAGTCGTACTCGCAGCCCGAGAGGACCGGCGGTTCGACGGCCGCGGCCGCGCAGGCCGCGAACAGCATCGCCACCACCGCGCCGGATTGAGTCCGCTTCCTCATTCCGTCTCCGCGCTATCGTACTTCGCCGGCTTTCCCGCCTCGGCCCGCAGCGTGTTGACCTCTTGCTTCAGTTCCAGGATCCGCAGCTCCCGGCCCAGGGTGATCTTGTGCCAGCGCTGCAGTTCCTCCATCTGCTCGCGAAGCCGGGTCTCGGCCTGCTTGCGCTCCGTGATGTCCTGGTTCACGCCGTACGTGCGGATCGTCCGGCCCAGATCGTCCTTGACGACGAAGAATCGCACGGCGATGTACCCGACCTGCCCGTCGGCGTAGAGCATGCGATGCTCGATCTGGCGACTGGCATTCGGCTCGGCGGTCTGGATGGCCGCCTGGATTTCCCGGCCCACCAGGGCGGCATCATCCGGGTGGCAAAAGCGGCGCGCGTAGTCCGCGGACCGCATTGTATATCCGCCTGCCTCGGCGGCCGTGGTCCGGAAAATCCGGTAGAAATTGTCGTTGAAGATGAACGTGTCGCGGGCCACGTCGTACTCCCAGTGGCCGGCGCGCGCGATCTGCAACGCGTTGGAAAACTGGGCCTCGCTCGTGCGCAGCGCCTGCTCCGCCGTCCTCGCCTCCGTGATGTCCCGGTCAATGCCGATGAATCCGCACGGCACGCCCTCGGCGTTCCGGACCGCGGAGATCGAGGTGGAAGTCCAGAACACGGCGCCGTCCCGCCGCCGCTGCAGATGCTCGCCCCGCCACGAGCCCTTGTCGAGGATCGCGCGCCGGAAGGCCTCCTCCTCCACCGGCTCGATCGATCCCGCGAAGGTCCGATACGGCCGCCCCAGGACCTCCGCGGCCTTGTACCCGTAGAGCTCCTCGGCGCCTTTGCCCCAGTACGTGATCCGCCCATCGAGGTCGGAGGCCACCACGGCCTCGCGCACGCTGTCGAGCAACTGGGCCTGGAGGCGGAGATGCTCCTCCGCCTTGCGACGCTCGGTGATATCGCGGATGATGCCGCCGATGCCGCGCTGCCCGCCCTTGAGGCTCACGGGGAACTTCCGGGTTTCGTAGTACTGGTCGCCGATGGCTTCGAAGCTGATCACGACCTGGTTCCGGGCCAGCGCCTGTCGATCGGTCTCCCGACAGCGGGCGGCGGCCTCGGGCGGCATCAGGTCCCCGTCCTCGCAGCCCCGCAGGCTGGCCGCCGGGCGCCCGGCAAACCGGGCATAGGCCTCGTTGGCGAACAGGTAGCGGAATCCGTCGTCCTTGATGAAGACCAGGTCGTCCGTGGCGTCCATGAAGGCTCGGTAGCGTTCCTCGCTCTCGATCGACGTCTCTTCCATGCGCAAACGCGCGGTGACTTCCTGCTGCGCGGGGTCCGGCGGCGCCGCGCGCGCCCGGGCCACCTGCTTGAGGATGGCCAGGATCGGGCGGGGCTCCAGGGCGAAGCCGTTTCCGCGGCTCTGCCACTCCAGGTAGGCGTAAAGGAACGGGAACGCGAAGAGCGCGATGAAGAACCGGCTGACCAGCGTGCCGCCCATGATGCCGACATAGCCCGGGGTTCCCGCGAAGGCGCCGGTGGCGAACAGCAGGACGTCCAGCCCCATCACGCCCAGCAGCGACAGGAAGGCGCGCAGCCAGGTTTTCATCCCGGGTCCGCGGCAGCCCAGGAATTCCCAGGCCACCGCGAGGAACACCAGGTCCGCCGCCGTCGCCGCCACGGAGGCCGCGTTGATGCGGAGGCTCGGGAGAGGCACGTAACCGAGCGGGGCCGCGCCCAGCAGCCTCATCTGCACGTGCAGCGCCGCCGCGATGACCGGGACCATCGCCGAGACGCCCTTCGACGGCCCGCCCGCGACGCGCGTCGCGGGCGGGCCGTCGAAGACGTACACCACGAACACGCCGAGCAGGATCGCCGTGTAGAACACGGTGGAGCCGACCATGAAGGTGATCCCGCCGGCCCGCACCGCCACGCCCGCGTCGGTCACCCACGACATCACCGCCGTGATCCCGCCCAACAGCGCGTAGAACGGGCCGAGCCCCGCCCGGCCGCGCAGCGAATGGGCCCACAGGACCAGCAGGTAGACCACCATCGCCTCCAGCATCAGCACCGCAAGATGGGCGTTCACGCGTTCGCCTCCCGTTCCCGCCCGCCGCCGGCCGGCGCGGCCGACGCGCCGCCATACCGCAGCGCCCGGCCGGCCTGCGCCAGCAACGCGTTGACCTCCGCCTTCAGCTCCGCGACGCGGCCCTCCCGGCCCAGCATCGCCTGCTGCCAGCGGCGAAGCTCGGCGAGTTGCTCCTTCAACTGCTGGTCGGTGCGCCGCTGCTCGGTTATATCGCGGGCCGCGGCATAGATCAACCGGCCCGAGGGAATGGATCGCCATTCGATCCAGCGGTAGGCCCCGTCCCGGCCGCGGCATCGATTGACGAAGTTCAGGACTTCCCGGCCCTGGCCGAAGGCGGCCACGACCTGCTGCGTGGCCTCGACGTCGTCGGGATGGACCAGGTCCAGGAAGCGTCGACCCTCCAGTTCTGACAGGGAGAAGCCCAGCGCTCTCTCCCACTCCTGGTTCAGGCGCCGGAACCGTCCGTCCGCGTCCGCAATGCACAGGAGATTCAGCGAGCTGGAGAAGAAGGTTTCCAACTCCGCCGTTTTCTGCCGGAGCTCTCCCGTGCGGGCGTTGACTTCTTCCGCAAGCGCGATGCTATGCCGCGCGCGCAGGCCGAAGAGGGCGGTCAGCAGGCCCGTCAGCAGCAACCCGGACACGCCGACGATCCCGCTCCCCAGGGCGCGCTGCTTCTCGGCCCAGCCCGGGCCCGGGTGCACCACGATCGCATACGTGTTTCCAAAGATGAACACCGGCAGCCGCAGGATATACGCCGAGTCCTCGCCAAACCAGCCCGGCAGCCCGGCCACATGGCCCGGGAGGGACGTCGACAGGCACCGCGGGCGCCGGTCCGGGACCAACTGGAAGAACCCGTTCACGACGGGAGACTCCGGACTCATCGCGCGGCGCAGCGGAAAGGCGGTCAGCTCCTCCAACCGCACAGCGGCGGCCACGAGGCCCTCCTGCGGCGCCGTCACGGCGCGAAACACCACGAACCCCGGCGGGCGCCCGGACGAGGACATCAACGGCGCGGGGTCCGAGGCCGAGACCAATCCCGACCGCCGGGCTTCCTCTATCGCCGGGCGATAGAAGGGATCGGACCCCAGGTCATAACCCAGCGCGGCCGGATGATTCGAGGACGGCGCCATGTAGCGGACCGGATAGCCATGGTCGCGGCCCGAGGCAGGAACGCGTTCCCCGGGCCCGCCCGGCTGCCAGATGCGAAAGTCCTCAACGCCCTCGCGGCGCACGCGGTCTTCCGCGTCCGCGGCCTGCCCCTCCGGCACCGACAGCAGCCAGAGCCACCGCTCGGCGAGGCTGGACTGGACCTGGGGCGCCACGTAGGCGTTGAATTCCTCCGGTGTGACGTGCTGGCTGGCCTCGAAAAAGGCGGCCAGCGTCTCGACGCGGTTGTGAAGATCGCGCAGTTCTTCCAGGATGCCCACCGTCTGCGCCCGGGCAAGGGACCTGAAGCGGGCTTCGCGGGCGCGGTCCTCCTCGTGGCGGAACAGGTGAACGGCGGCCATCGTCAGCGCCAGGCCCAGGGCTGCGATCAGGATCGTCTCCGTGTGCCGCAGCCAGGCGCGGCCCGCCAGGCCGCCGCGGTCCCGCCATTCCATCAGCGCGAGCCCAAGCGCCAGCAGGCCGAGCAGGCTGCCCGCCGTAGCCAGGGGAAAACGCCTCGCCCGCGCCAGGCGGGCGCGCCAGCTCCGCGCCTCCACGTCGAGGCCGACCAGCAGCAGCACCCGGCCGGTATGCGGCTCGAGGACCGGCGCCAGGGCCGACACGAACGTGCCGTACTCATCGGTCAGCGGGCCGGTCGAAACCGGCTTGGCGGTTTCAAAAGCGGCCCAGTCCACGGCGGAGGGTTTCTCGTACACGGTCCCCGGCGGCGACGCGAACGGATCGTTCTCCTCCAGGCTCTCCGGGCCGAACACGATGCGGCCGTCGCGCAGGGCCATGGTGTAGAGGCTGCGCAGGCCCGCGGCCTTCGCGTAGGTGCGCAGGTAATGCCGGATCCGCTGGAACGCGGGGAGGTCCCGGTCGGCCGCCGTGAAGGACAGCGCGCGAACAAGCGCCGGATCCAGGGCGCGCGCAACGGCCACGGCCTGCTCCAGCAGCCCGTTGCGCAGATCCTCGTCCGCCGCGCGGGTCGCCACCCCGGCCCCCCATCCGCCGGCGGCCAGAAGCAGTCCCGCGCCCGCCAGGCCCGCGACGAACCGGCCGACCATCCTCCGTTTTCGTTCCGCGCTCATGCCGTGTCTTCTCGTCGCCCGTCCCTACGCCGCCTCGAACCGCGGCGGCCGGCCGGCTTCCGCCAGCAGCCGGTTGACTTCCCTCTTCAATTCGAGCACGCGCTCCTCGCGGTTCATCATCACCTTGTTCATGCGCGCGATCTCCTCCATGTTCTCCCGCAACTGGTGCTCCGCGCCCTGCCGTTCGGTCACGTCGTTGTAGATGCACACCAGCTCGCCGGTCGGCAGGCAGAAGATGTGGGCCTCGTACCAGCGGGAGGCCTGCTCGTCCTCGTAGAGCGTGGGCGGCAGGAAGGCCGGCTGCTCGGTCCGCCAGACCTGCCGGAGCACCGAGCGCAGGCCACCGGGCCGGATGTTCGGCCGCAGTTCGCGCAGCGTCCGGCCGATGACTTCCGCCCTTCTCTTCCCTTCCAATTTCAGGCCGGCGGCATTGATCTCCCGGACCACGTAATCGTCGCCCGTGGCGCCGTCCCCGCGCACCGAGAACATGGCCACGCCGCTGGGCATGTTGTCGAACAGCCCGTGGACCAGGGCGGAACTCTCCCGCAGGGCTTTCCCCTGGGCTTCCAGTTCGTCGCGGTTGCGCCGGATCACCAGGAGGAAGAGGGCCAGCGTGAGCGCGATGAACAGCATCTGGTAGACCAGGATCGTCAGCGTATCGAACAACGTGGCCCCGAAATCGCCGCTCCCGCGGAGCCCTCCCGCCAGCGCGACCAGGCGCATCAGGCTGAACAGGCTGTAGGCGGCGAAGACCAGCCCGACGACCGGCGCGCCCGACGGCCGGACCCCCGGCCGCCGCGTCAGCATCAGCCACGCGCATTGGCCGCACACGACCAGCAGGGCCAGCGACAAGTTGATGTTCCGCGCGTGCACGCTGGGCTGCCCCCACGTGAACCAGGCGTGCGCGGCCAGGAAAATGGCCAGCACAAGATAATGGCGGAGCGACGACGAGCGCCTTCCGAGAAAGCGCTCCAGGCCCGTGTACAGGATCATCGTGCCGCCCACGACCAGGCCGTTGGCGAGGACCACCGAGACCCAGTCGGGAATCTGCCCGCGCAGGGCCACCAGCCCCAGGGCGATGAACTGCATGAAGAAGTCGGCCAGCCAGCGACCGATCCCGTCGTAATGTCCGCGATGGTGGCGCCACAACAGCGCCATCACGACCACGCACAGCGCGTTGCTGAAGACGTAGCCGAAAAAAACAGTCCGAATGTCCAAGTTCATGATGCCTGATTTCTCCGATAGGCTGCACGGTGGAGGCTCCCGACCTCAAGCCGGCGCGGTAGACGCTGCGACAAACGGAAAACGCGGATGCGGGCCGGCTTTTCGATCTCCCGTGCCAAGGGTCCGCCGTAGTGGAGGGAACAGCCTTTTATCGTGGCCGCTCGTCTGTTTCGGTCGGATTCGAAACTACCGGCACCGCATCCGCGACATAAAGCAACTGTTGACCGATTCGCTTTCATAGCAAACCGCTTGGCACGTTCAGGGTGTGAGCATGCAGCCGGCATGCCAAGAACAGGAGCTTGGCGTAATAGTTATGATATAAACTGGTTGTACATTTTTCCGGAAACCTTCCGCGTCTCATATTGAGACGGTGCGGCTCGAAATGAGACGGGTGATGCAGTGGATCGACCCCGGCAAGGGGCGTGCGCGTCTCCGGGACGAAGCCGCGCTACTCGGGAGATTCCATCGGCTTGATCCGGCGGTACAGGGTGGCCCGTGAAAGCCCGAGGGCCTTGGCGGCCCGCTCCACATCGCCGCCGTAGCGGCGAAGCGCCTCGCGGATCTTCTGCTCTTCCAGCCTGTTCAGGTCGAGTGTTCCGCCCACCGGCGTGCGCGGGGCGGAGAGGCCGGGAAAGTGCTCGGCGCGCAAGGCCCGCCCCCCGGCCAGGAGCCACGCCCGCTCCAGCACGTTGCGGAGTTCCCGGATATTGCCCGGCCAATCGTAGCCGGTCAGCAGGGGCATCACCTCTTCCGCCAGTTCCAGATCTCGCCCCGCCATCTCCCGAAGCAGGTGGCGGATCAGGCCGGGAATATCTTCCCGCAGTTCGCGAAGCGGCGGCACTTCGATCGGGAACACGTTGATCCGGAAATACAGGTCGTTCCGGAAGCGGCCCTGCGCGCACTGTTCCTGGAGATCGTGATTGGTCGCGCAGATCAGCCGGAACTCGCTGCGGCGGACCTTGACCTCGCCGACCCTCCGGAACTGCCGCTCTTCGATCACCTTCAGGAACGAGGCCTGCACGCCGGGATCCATGTCGCCGATCTCGTCGAGGAACAGCGTGCTGCCGTCCGCCGCTTCCAGCAGGCCCTGCTTGGACTCGACGGCGGAGGTGAAGGCGCCCCGCGCGTGGCCGAATATCTCGCTGGCCAGCAGGTCGCCCTTCAGGCTCGAGCAGTTGATGTCCACGAAAGGCTTGTCCGCGCGGGCGCTGTGCGCGTGAATCCACCGCGCCAGGACCCCCTTGCCCGAGCCGGTCTCGCCGAAAAGCAGGATGGAGGAATCATTCCGTGCGGCCGTCTCCGCCAACTCCAGCATCTTCCCGATCGCCGGATTTGTTCCAAAATAGAACACAGACCGCTTTCGATCTACTCCGCTGAAGAACTGGTTCCTGCGTCGCAACTCCGCGAATTCTCTACCCTTGCGCAGGAAGACAATAAGTTCATCCATGTTGACGGGCTTGGCCAGAAAATGGTCGGCGCCATACTGCATGGCCTTGACGGCGGACGGGATGTCGCCCGTGCCGGTGATGATGACGATGGCGGCGTTCGGATGGCTTTCCCGCAACTCCGGCAGCCAGTCCAGGCCGTTGCCGTCCGGCAATTCCAGGTCGAGCAGGATCCCGTCGAACACGTTCCGGTTCACCGCGTCGCGCGCCTCGGCCAGTGAAGCCGCGCCCTGTATCTCGTATCCCTGCCGCGACAGGTTTGCGGTGAACACCTTCCGCGTCGTCTCGGAATCGTCCACCAGGAGAATGGATTCCTTACCCATGGCTTCCGGCCTGTTACCCGGTCGCTCCGGTCGCAAGCTCATGGGAGGAGCTAGCTTTTTTTTCGGCGCATGTCAACGGCGCGCCGACCGATTTAACAAGCCGCGTCCGAATCACTATTATATTAAACGTTTAATGCCCACAGAAACAGGGCACATGCTTCTTCCTTCCAGCGGCAAGCATCTGATCGCCACGGTCATGGCCGCCCTTCTGGCCGTTGCCGCGTTCGTCTTCCGACACGTTGCGGCTCCGGACTCCTCACGCCCACAATCGGCCGCCACGGCGCCTGTCGCCAGGGCCGCGCCGGCGCCATCTTCGCCGACCACCCCCTCCTTCGCGACGGCGCCGGAGGACGCAGGCCCCCGGCCCGACGCCACGGCCCGGCTTGAACCGCCGGACGAAGAGGCCCGGGCGGCAGCCCGCCGGACGCTGATCGAGACGGCGGACCTGCGGGAGGCGCAGCAAGCCGCCTGGGAAATGGCCAACCGGCTGTCCCTCGACAACGAGGATGCCCGGACGATCCTGCGAAGGCTGGAGGCGACAGGCCTGGCTCCGGAGGAAGCCGACCTGGCCCGGACCCTGATCTGGGCCTTGTCATTGCGACCGGACCAGGCGCCGGTGGAACGCATCGCTTCCTTTGCCCTGCATCACCCGGACGCCCGCGTGCGGCGCACGGCGTTGCGCACGCTGGGCGCCCTCGACGACCCCTGGGCGCAGGCCACCCTCGAACGCATGGCCCTCGGGGACCGCGAGCCCTCGGTGCGGCGGGAAGCCGTCCTGTTCCTGTCGCTGCGCCTTCCGCCGGGCGCGTTCGCCGCGCTGGCCCGGAAGGCCCTGGCCACGGAGCCCGAGCCCTCGTTGCAGGCGGCCTGGAACCGCGCGCTCGTTTTCCACCGGACATCTGCCGAAACCGCCGCGCCGCCGCCCCCCCCGGGGAGCGCGGAGAAAGGAAGCTCGCTATGATCAGCCTGCGCCATGCCATCGTCCTGACGATCGCCCTCGCCGCCGGCCTCGCCCCGGCCCTGGAACCGCTGCCGGAATACAACACCGGCGCCGTGCCGAAACTCAAGGGGTACGGGAACGCGCCGCAGGAAATCTACGCGGCCCCGCCCGTCGTCCTGGATATCAACACGCGCGCGCATGAAAGCCTTGACGATAGCTGGTCGGAGCTGACGGCGGACGCGAACAGCCAGCGGGACCTTTTCGCCCTGCTGCTGGCCACGTCGCTGGGCGCGGGCCTCTGGGAGAACCATCCCTCCTCCCGCCTGGAATTCCAGCTCGGCCAGCTGGTCTCGCTTTCGGCGGTGAACCTGAAGGACCAGCATAATGTGCTGACCCTGGACAGCCATTTCGACCATTCGGGCATCGCGAAACCCATACTGGTCAAGGAGGGTCCCGGCGTCATGGCGATCTCGGAATTCGACATCCGCCTGGCGCGCAGCCTGCTGACCACGAATGCCGGCATGGCGATCGTGGACACGCCGTGGGGGCTGATCCAGATGCCCATGACCAATGACTGGCGCATCGGCGCGGTGTCGATGGCGCACGAGCTCGGGCACGGGATCGGGCTGAATCATTCGTACCTGGGGCAGTACGACGACGTGCTCAGCGCCTCCTCGGTCATGGCGATCAATCGGCAGTACGGGCAGATGCAGATCCTGGCCCAGGGGCTGTGCGAGGACGATGTCGCCGCCCTGTGCCGCCTGTATCCGCGGCACGCCCAGCGGCTGTCCGGCGCCACGGGCTCGGTCATCGGGCGGCTGGTGGATTCGTCCGGCGGCCAGGATCTGTTCGGCGGCATCGCGACGCTGGTCGCGCCCGGCGAGCGCACGCTCTACCACCGGATCAGCGGCTTCGACACGTCCCTGGCCGCCGCCAAGCGGGGCGGCTTTTTCTGCCTGGACGGCGTGAAGCCGGGAACCTACGAGCTGCGGGTTTTCCCTTATACCCACTTCATGGCGCAGCCGATTATTCACGCCCTGGCTCTCGAGGAAGACGGTTCCACGGTGAGCCTCGGGCTGCCCCCGGAGTTCTTCTTCGCCCACGATTTCAAGTGGGCCGCCGTAACGCAGGTGATCGTGAAGGCGGGCGAGTGCCTGGACCTCGGCTTCGTGAAGGCCGACGAGATCCGCGGCGCGGACAAGCCGTCCCTGACGCTGGCCGGCGCGCAGTATGACGGCGCGGCGAAGTACTCGGCCTACTGGTTCGACTTCTGGCGGGACGGGGACACCCAGTTCACCCACCGCAGCGGCTCGCAACCGTTGCCCACCTACAGCGCGCGGCTGCCGTGCGGCTGGTATGCCGTGCAGATGTTCGGCTGGAATGGCTCGGCCTGGGTGACGCTTCAGCCCTGGACCTGGCGGAACTTCAACGCCAAGCCGGTGACGCTGGCCTGGCCGAAGAAGACGGAGCCCGGCCCGGGCGGCGCATCCATGGAGGCCCGCGAATACACGGCCTACGTGAACGCGGTGACGGCCGCGGGCTACGGACTGCTGGCCCGCGTCTTTCCGGTGGATGCCACGTCGCTGAAAACGTGCCTCCCTCCGGGGAAATACACCCTCCAGGTCCAGGCTGCCTTCGCCAAGGGGACCCCGCTCCAGACCGCGCTGCCGTCCACGACGTTTGTCGTGCCGTGAGCCCGGCGCGCGGATGAAAAAGGCTTGCGCCGGGCGCGCCATCGGTTGTTAATAGCCCGTCTCCTTGGATATGAGCGCGCAGACAGGCAAGATTCGCCTCTGGCTCGGCGACGAGGCGGTGGCGCAGGCGGCGATCGACGCCGGGATCTCCGGCGTGTACGCCTACCCCGGCACGCCGTCGACCGAGATCACGGAATACATCCAGAAATCCGCCGAGGCCCGGGCGCTCGGCGTCCGCTCCGCCTGGAGCTGCAACGAGAAGACGGCCATGGAGGAGGCGCTCGGCATGTCGTTCGCCGGGAAGCGCGCGATGGCCTGCATGAAGCACGTCGGGCTCAACGTCGCCGCCGACCCGTTCATGAACGCGGCGATCACCGGCGCGCACGGCGGGCTGGTCGTGGTCGTCGCGGACGATCCCTCGATGCACTCGAGCCAGAACGAGCAGGACAGCCGGTACTACGGCGTCTTCGCCCAGGTCCCGTTCTTCGAGCCCGCCGACCAGCAGGAAGCCTACGACCAGACCCGCGAGGCCTTCGACTTCTCCGAGCGCTGGGGCGTGCCCGTGATGCTCCGCCTGACCACGCGCCTGGCCCACTCGCGCGCGAATGTGAAACGCCGCGTGGAGCAGCCCCGGGCCCAGAATCCGATCCGGTTCCACGACGACCCGCGCCGGTTCGTCCTGCTGCCCGCGATCGCGCGGCGCAATTACAACGAGCTGCTGAAGAAACTGCCCGAGTTCCAGGCCGCGGCCGAGGCTTCGCCGTACAACACGGTCGAAGAAGGCTCCGACCGCTCCCTCGGCATCGTCGCCTGCGGCCTCGCGGTCAACTATCTGCGGGAGGCGTACGGCGACGAGGCGTGCCCGCATCCGGTGCTGAAAATCTCGCAGTACCCGGCCCCGCGCAAGGCGCTCGCGCGGATGCTGGAGCGCTGCGAGTCGGTCCTGGTGCTCGAGGACGGCTACCCGCTGGTCGAGGACCTGATGAAGGGCGTGAACGCCCGGCCGGGCGCGGTCCGCGGCCGGTTGGACGGCACGCTCCCGCGCGCGGGCGAGCTCGACCCCGACATCGTCGCGCAGGCGCTCGGGCACGCGGCGCCGCACACGCACGAGGTTCCGGCCGACGTCGTGCCGCGTCCGCCGTCGCTGTGCGCGGGCTGCCCGCACGCGAATACGTATGATTTTCTCCGCGACGCGATGGCCGACCATCCCGGCGGGCGCGTGTTTTCGGACATCGGCTGCTACACGCTCGGCGCGCTGCCGCCGTACGAGGCAATCAACTCGTGCGTGGACATGGGCGCGTCGGTGACGATGGCCAAGGGCGCGGCCGAGGCGGGCGTGCACCCCTCCGTGGCCGTGATCGGCGACTCGACTTTCATGCACTCGGGGCTGACCGGCCTGCTGGACATCGTGGAGGACAAGACGCCGATGACGCTGATCATCGCCGACAACCTGACCACGGGCATGACCGGCGGACAGCCCGTCGCGGCCGCGGGGCGGCTGGAGGACATCGTCAAAGGCCTCGGCGTTGCGCCCGAGCATGTCCACGTCCTCGTGCCCCTGCCGGGCAATCACAAGGCGAACACGGAGATCCTGCGCAAAGAGCTGGATTACCGCGGGCCGTCCGTCATCATTTCCCGGCGGCAGTGCGTGGTCGCGGCACGGGCCGGAAAATCGGGGATCGGTTAACAAAAAAAGGAGATCGAAGATGACAACGTTTGTTATGACGGGCAGGTACTCGGCGGAAGCGGTCAAGGGCATCAGCAGCGGTCGCACCGCGAAGGCCGGCAAGATCGTCCAGCAATGCGGGGGCCGGATCGTCGAGGTCTACGCCACGATGGGGCGGAACGACCTGCTGGTGATCGCGGAGTTCCCCGGCGTGGGCGAAGCGATGAAGGCCTCCGTCGCCTTCAACAAGGAGTTCGGGATCGCCTTCTCGACCGTGCCGGCCCTGCCGGTGAAGGAATTCGACAAGCTGGTCGGCCGCAAGTAGCCTGGACCTGCACGGGCGCCGTCCGTTGGACATGACCCACCAGGACATACTCATTGCGGGCGTAGGCGGCCAGGGCATCCTGTCCATTGCCGGCATCATCGGTACCGCCGCCATCGAGCGGGGGCTGCACGTGAAGCAGTGCGAGGTGCACGGCATGGCCCAGCGCGGCGGGGCGGTCGTCTCGCACCTGCGGCTCTCGGAGAAACCCATCGCCTCCGACCTGATCGGGCGCGGCCGGGCGGACCTGCTGCTGGCGATGGAGCCGATGGAAGGGCTGCGCCACCTGCCGTGGCTGAAACACGACGGCGGCGTGCTCGTGGCCAACCGCGTGCCGGTCCGGAACCTCAAGACCTACCCGGCCACGGAGGCCTTGATCGCGCACATCGACCGGCTGCAGAAGCGGCGCCTCCTCGACGCCGAGGCCCTCGCGCGGAAGGCCGGAACGGTCCGTGCGGTCAACAGCGTGCTGCTCGGCGCGGCCTCGGCGTTCCTGATGATTCCCGCGGAGGTGATCCGCGACGCCGTCGCGCAGTTCTTCGACTATAAGGGCGCGACCATCGTGGAGCAGAACCTGATGGCTTTCGATTTGGGTCGGGCCGCCGCGGAAGAGAATTCAAAAGCGTCATGAAATGCGGGCTCGTGGGAACTCGCCCCTCCAGGCAGAAAACAGGAAATGGAGGGCGGAGCTCCCGCGACGCCGGAAAGAAAAGAGTCATCATGGAAACGATAAGCGTGATCCCCTGCCTGGACATGAAGGACGGCCGCGTGGTCAAGGGCGTGCATTTTGTCGCGCTCCGCGACGCGGCCGACCCCGTGGAGGCGGCGCAGGCCTATTCCGCCGGCGGCGCGGACGAGATCGCGTTCCTCGACATCACGGCCACCGTCGAGGGCCGCCGGACCATGTTCGACGTGGTCCGCAAGGTGGCCGCCGTGGTGAAAGTGCCGCTGACCGTGGGCGGCGGGATCAAGACCTGCGCGGACATCGAAGAGGCGCTCGCTTGCGGGGCCTCGCGCGTGAGCATTTCGAGCGCGGCATTCCGAAATCCGCGCATGGTGGGCGAGGCCGTGCGGCAGTTCGGCGCGGACCGGATCGTGATCGCGATCGACGCCGACGTCAACGACAGCCTGCCGTCCAGGCGCGAGGTCTACATCGATGGCGGCCGGACGAAGACCGGACGGGACGCGGCGGACTTTGCGCGCGAAATGGCCGCCTTGGGGGCCGGCCGGTTCCTGCCGACCAGCAAAGGCGCGGACGGGACCAAGGACGGCTACGATCTGATCCTCACACGCGCCGTGGCGGAAGCAACCGAAAGGCCCGTCATTGCCAGTGGTGGCGCCGGCAAGTTGGACCATTTTGTTGATGCCGTAGTGGAGGGCAAGGCATCGTCCGTGCTCGCGGCATCCGTATTCCATTTTGGAGTATTCTCAATAAGGCAGGTTAAGGAGCATCTCTCTGCACGAGGCCTTTCGGTAAACCTGTAGTCCTGTTCTCGAAGCAGCTCAGCGATGGAATCAGCCAATTCTTCTGTTTTCTCACGGCTTCAACATTATTGTTCTAATATGGATCATTTTGTATAGTTCTTATTACTCATTATGATTTGACATTATTCTCATGACTATGCTTTATCTCCGCTAATGCAATTGACAGTTAAACAGGCCGCCGGAATCCTCTCTGTCGCCGAAAAGACGGTCTACCGCTGGATACAGGAACAGCGCCTGCCCGCCTATCGGATCGAGGGGCAGTACCGGATAAACCGGGCCCTTCTGTTTGAGTGGGCGACAGCCAAGAAAGTCAACTTCTCGCCCGCGCTATTCCAAGACGGGGAACCGGAATCGCGGATGCCTTCCTTGGAGCAGGGGTTGGTCAATGGAGGTGTTTTCTATCGGATCGAGGGGACGAATCCGCCATCCGTGCTCAAAGCCGTGGTGAATTTGCTGCGGCTTCCCGACTCGACCGATCGCGACTTCCTGTTCCAAGCCATGCTCGCCCGGGAAGCCCTTCAGTCCACGGGGATCGGCGACGGTATCGCGGTCCCGCATGTCCGGAATCCGCTGATCATCGAAGTGGACAAGCCGCTCGTCTGCCTGTGCTTCCTGGAGAAGCCGGTGGATTTCCAGGCCCTGGACGGTAAACCGGTGTTCGTGCTGTTCACCCTCGTGACGCCTTCCGTCCGCGCGCATCTTCACCTGCTGTCCCGCCTCTCGTTCTGCCTTCGCGATCCGACGTTCAAGGAACTGCTGCTGCGGCAGGCGAGCCGGGACGAAATCCTGGACGCTGTCCGCCGGATCGAGGGGCTTCTATCGGCCCCCGCTCCCGTGCAGGAGCCGACACTATGATGGGTTCGCTGTGGGCCCTGGCTCTTCTCCTTATTCCGGGCGCGCTGGCCCTGCTGCTGCCCCGTTTACGCTGGATCGGCGCCGCCGGCGCGGTGGCCGGCGCAGCCGTGGGCCTGGTCGCCTGCGCGCGCCTCCTGGGCGGCGCCGCCGCGGAATCGCTGCGGGTTCATTGGTCCATCCCCGGCGGCTTGCTGTACATGGAATTGGACGCGTTGGGCGCGTTTTTCCTTCTGCCGGTCTGGATCGTCACGGCGCTCGCTGCCGTGTACGGGGTCGAATACCTGGGCCGCCACCCGCGCGCCCCGCTGGCGGCGGCCCTGTTCAACCTGCTGGCCGCGAGCATGGTCGTCGTGGTGCTTTCGAGAAACGCGCTGCTGTTCCTGGCGGCGTGGGAAATCATGGCCTTGAGCTCCTTCGGCCTGGTCATGCTGGAGGACGAGAAGGATTCCGTGCGGGCGGCGGGCTGGACGTACCTGGCCGCGTCGCAGCTTGGTACGGCCGCGCTGCTGCTCATGTTCATCCTGCTGGGATCGGCCGCCGGCTCTCTGGATTTCGATCGGTTCTCGGCCGCCGGCCGCGGGGGCTGGATCCTCGCGCTCGGACTGATCGGGTTCGGCACGAAGGCGGGCTTCATCCCCCTGCACACGTGGCTGCCCGAGGCGCACCCGGCCGCGCCCAGCCACGTGTCCGCCGTGATGTCCGGCGTGATGATCAAGATGGGCATCTACGGGCTCGTCCGGCTTCTCGGTCTGCTGGGCCCCATCCCGGCCGCGGCGGGCTGGTGGTTCACGGCCATCGGAATCTCCTCGGGCCTGCTCGGGGTGATCTACGCGCTGGCCCAGCACGACCTCAAGCGCCTGCTGGCCTACCATAGCGTGGAGAACATCGGCATCATCATGCTCGGCCTGGGCGTCGGCCTGCTGGGCGTGCGCTACGGCCTGCCCGCGATGGCGGCCGCGGGGTTCGCCGGCGGGCTGTTCCACGTGCTGAACCACGCGCTCTTCAAAAGCCTGCTCTTCCTGGGCGCCGGCTCGGTCCTGCACGCGACGGGGACGCGCGACCTCGACCGGCTCGGCGGCCTGGTCAAAACGATGCCGGTCACCGCCGCGGCCTTTCTCGCGGGCGCGCTGGCGATCTGCGGCCTGCCGCCGTTCAACGGGTTCGCCAGCGAATTCCTGGTGTACCTGGGCGCGTTCCATGGCTCGACCGCGTCGGCCCAGGGCCCGGTATGGGGCGGGCTGGCGGTCCTTGTCGCGCTGTCCGCCATCGGCGGCCTGGCCCTGGCCTGCTTCGCCAAGGCGTTCACGGTCGTATTCCTCGGCCACGCCCGCGAGGCCCGGCCGCAACCCGCGCGCGATCCGGGGCCGGCGATGAAAGCGCCCATGCTGCTGCTGGCGAGCCTCTGTCTGGCGATCGGTCTCGGCGCGCCCCGGCTGTTCCCGGCTTTTCAGTACATCCTGGCCGGACGGACGGACGCCGCCGCCCAGGCCGCCGCGCTCGGCGATGCGCGCGCAGCCCTCGGCACGGCCACGGGCGTGATGGCCGTGTTCGTCGCGCTCGCGCTGCTGGCCGCGCTCTGGCGCATCCGCCGACTGGCGGGCCGGCCGGTGTCGCAGTCCGTCACGTGGGACTGCGGCTACGCGGCGCCCGCGGCGACCATGCAGTACACCGGCTCGTCCATGGCGCAGCCGCTGACGGAATTCCTGGACCCCGTCCTGCGTGCCGAGCGTCATATCGAACCGCCGGCCGGCTACTTCCCCGCGAGCGCGTCCTTCGTTTCGCACACGCCGGACTTTTTCCAACGTTTCCTCTACCGGCCGCTCACCGCGCTCGGCGCCCGGCTGCTGGCCCCCCTGCGGCGCGTCCAGCACGGGAACGTGCACCTCTATGTGCTGTACATCGCGCTGACGCTGCTGGCGCTGCTCGCCTGGAGCCTGGGGGCCCGATGAGCGTATCCGGCCTCATCCCCGTCCTGGCCGCGCTGACGCTGTCGCCGCTGCTGTTCGGCGTCATCAACAAGGTCAAGGCCCTCGTCGCGGGGCGGCAGGGCCCGCCGGTACTCCAGCTTTACTACGATCTGCTGAAGCTGTCCCGGAAAGGCGCGGTGTACAGCGCCACCACGTCCTGGCTGTTCCGCGCCGGGCTCGTGGGCGGCGTCGCCGCGGTGGTGGCCGCTCTCCTGCTGGTCCCGCTCGGGGGGACGCCCGCGGTCTTCGCGTTCCGCGGGGATTTCATCCTCGCGCTCTACCTGCTGGGCGTCGCGCGCTTCTTCCTGGTCGCGGCCGCGATGGACACGGGCTCCGCGTTCGAGGGCATGGGCGCGAGCCGCGAGGTCTTCTTCTCCGCGCTGGCCGAGTTGGCCCTGTTCGTCGTGCTGGCCGCGCTGGCCCACGGTACGCAGACCGGGACGCTTTCGGCCATGCTCGGCGGCGTGACCCCGGAACTTTGGCGAGCCGAGACACCCTCGCTGGCGCTGCTGCTGATCGCGCTGGTCCTGGTCCTGCTGGCCGAGAACGCCCGTATCCCCGTGGACGATCCCAACACGCACCTGGAGCTGACGATGATCCACGAGGTGATGGTCCTCGATCACGGCGGCCCAGACTTCGCTCTCGTTCTGTACACCTCCGCGCTGAAGCTCTGGCTGTTCGCCGCGCTGGTCGTCGGCGTGCTGCCGATCCATGACGGGCCGCCGGCCGCGGCTTTCGCAGCGGGCCTCGCCGGCATGGCGCTGGTCGCCGCGCTCGTCGGCGTGGTCGAGTCGGCCATGGCGCGGCTGCGTCTGGCCCGCGTCCCGCAACTGCTGCTCGGGGCGGCCGCGCTGGCGCTCGTGGGATTCCTGCTGCTGGCCGCCGGGTGACGCCATGACGAACACCCTCCTCATTCTCATCCTGCTGACGAACCTGCGGCTGCTGATCTCCAGCCGGATCCACGCCTGCGTCCGCTGGGTCGCGGCGCAGGGCATCCTGCTGGGCCTGCTCGCCGTGGTCGGACGCCAGGCCGATATCACGCTGCTCGGCATCCTCTTCGCGCTCTTCACCGCCGCGATCAAGGGCTGGGTCTTCCCCTGGCTGATCTTCCGGGCGATCCGCGAGAGCGAAATCCGGCGCGAGATGGAGCCGTACGTCGGCTACAACCTCTCCCTCGCGATCGGTCTGGCCGCGCTCGGCGTCTCGTTTTGGCTCGGCCGGCGCCTGCCGCTGCCCGGTCTGCCGGGTCCGTTGTTCGTGCCGGTCGCGTTCTTCTCGATGTTCGCCGGGTTATTCCTGATCGTCAGCCGCAAGCAAGCGGTGACGCAGGCGCTGGGGTACCTCGTGATGGAAAACGGCATCTACCTCTTCGGTGTCGTCGCCGTCCGCGACGAGCCGTTGCTGGTGGAACTCGGCGTGCTGCTGGACCTGCTGGTCGCGGTTTTCGTCATGGGCATCACGATGTTCCATATCCAGCGCGATGTGGAGAGCCTGGACGCGAACCAGCTTACGCAATTGCGGGATTGAAATGGAAATGCTGCTTCATGCCCTGTTGCTCGTCCCCGCCGCGGCGGGCGCGCTGGCTTTCGTCTGGCGCCGGCCCGGCGCCGCGCGCTTCCTGCTGCCGGCGGGCGCCGCCGCACACGCGGCGCTGACGGCGGCGGCCTGGCTCGTCCGCCCGGCGTCCGCCCACCCGAACTGGCTGGCCCTGGACGACACGGGCCTGCTGTTCCTTTCCATCGCGAGCGCGCTGTTCCTCGCCGCGGCGGCCTACGCGCCGGGCTATCTCCGCGGGCGCGATCGCGACGCGCGCACGATGAGCGAGCCGCTGTTCGCCGGCTGCGCGCTGCTGTTCCTGGCCAGCATGACGCTCGTGACCTTGAGCCGCCACTTCGGCCTGCTCTGGGTCGCCGTCGAGGCCACGACCCTGGCCAGCGCCCCGCTGATCTACTACCACCGCGACGCCCGCTCGCTGGAAGCGACGTGGAAGTACCTGATCCTCTGCTCGGTGGGCATCGCCCTGGCCCTGCTCGGGACGTTCTCCCTTTCCGTCGCGGGGGAGGGGGCCGGGCTCGCGTGCCTGTCGGTGGACGAACTGGTCCGGCGCGCGGCCGGCCTGAACCCGACCTGGCTTCAAGCCGCCGCGCTGCTCCTGCTGGTCGGGTACGGGACCAAGATGGGCCTGGCGCCTATGCATACGTGGCTGCCGGACGCGCACAGCGAGGCGCCCTCGATGGTCTCCGCGCTGCTTTCCGGCGCGCTGCTGAACTGCGCCTTCCTCGGCCTGCTGCGTGTCCGCCAGGTCGTCGTCGCGGCCGGCCTGCAGGCCTTCGATGCCGGAGCGTTTCTCGTTCTGGGCGTCCTGTCCGTCGGGTTGGCGTGGGTCTTCATCCTGCGCCAGGCGGATTTCAAGCGGCTGCTGGCGTATTCGAGCGTCGAGCACATGGGCCTGCTCGCGATCGGGATCGGCCTCGGCGGGGGCGGCCCGTACGCGACGCTTTTCCACGCGCTGAATCACTCGCTGGTCAAGGCGGCGCTGTTCCTGCTGGCGGGCAACCTGCTGACGGCCTACGGGTCGAAGGCCGTGGAGGATGTGCGCGGGGCGCTGCGCGTGGCGCCGCGGACGGCGCGGTTCTGGCTGGTGGGCCTGTTCGCGATCACCGGCTTTCCGCCGTTCGGTGTGTTCGTTGGAAAGTTCCTGCTCCTGCGCGCCGCGGTCCAGGCCGGGCGGATCGGGTTGGCGGGTCTGCTGGCCGTCCTGCTGGCGATGATCTTCATCGCGATGTCCGCGCGCATGCTACCGATGGTCTTCGGGCCTGCGCCCGGGAATCGAAGCCCGGTTCGCGAGCGTTGGGGCGCGGTCCTGCCGTCCCTGGTCCTTCTGCTGATCTCGCTGGCGCTGGGGCTCTGGCTGCCCGCGCCGCTGGCGGATGTTCTGGCGCGAGCCGCCCGCACGCTGGGAGGCGCGCCATGAGCGGCGGGCTGCTCCTGCGCAACGGCGAAGCGGTCGCCGCGACCCGCCTGCCGGTGCTTCCGGTGCCCGAGTGGCGCGAAGCCATCCTCGACGCCGTAGACGGCCGCGCTCGGATCAGTTCGCTCTTCGGTCACCGCGAGCCGGACGGACGGGTCCGCCTGACGGCCGTCCTGGCGCGCGATGCCGCCTCGACGCTCGAAGTCCTGTGCGCGGATCCCGGCGACGTGTATCCGGCCCTCACGCCCGAGTGCCCGCAGGCGCACCTGTTCGAGCGCGAAATCGCCGAACAGTGGGCGATCCGCCCGGAGGGCCATCCGTGGTTCAAGCCGGTACGGTTCCACCGGCCGCTCCGCGACGTTGAGCCGGTGCTTCCCGAGTGCGCGGCGGCGGAAATCCAGCCGTGCGTGACGCGGTTTTTCCGCATGGACGGGGACGAGATCCACGAGGTGGCCGTCGGCCCGGTCCACGCGGGGATCATCGAGCCCGGCCACTTCCGGTTCCAGTGCCACGGCGAAACGGTGTTCCACCTGGAAATTTCCCTGGGGTACCAGCACCGCGGGGTCGAGCGGGCGCTTGTGGGCGGGCCCGATGCGCGGTCCATCCACTACGCCGAGACGCTGGCGGGGGATACGACGATCGGGCACGCGACGGCGTACAGCCAGGCCATCGAGGCGCTGGCGGCCTGCCGCGTCCCCGCGCGGGCGCACCTCCTGCGCGCGCTGGCCCTGGAGTTGGAACGGCTGGCCAATCATACCGGCGACCTCGGCGCGCTGGCCGCGGACGTCGGGTATCTCCCGACATCGGCGTACTGCGGACGCATCCGCGGCGATTTCCTGAATCTGACCGCGCTGCTGTGCGGCAGCCGGTTCGGACGCCGCTTCGTGCGGCCCGGCGGTGTGACGTTCGATCTCGAAGCCGCGCGTCTCCAGGAAATGGCGGGGCGCTTCGAGCAGGCGATGAAGGACGTTACCGTCGCGGTCAACCTGCTGTGGGAGACCAATTCCGTCCGCGCGCGGTTCGAGGAAACCGGCATTGTGCCGGAGCAGGCGGCATTGGAAATCGGTCTCGTCGGCCCCGCGGCGCGGGCCTCGGGCCGGGAGCGCGATGCCCGCGTGGACTTCCCCTCAGGAGCCTATCGCTTCATCCAGCCGCCGATCTCGACGGCGCCGGGCGGCGACGTGCAGGCCCGCGCGTACGTGCGGTGGCTGGAAATCCAGCGCTCTGCGGATTTCATACGCGATGTATTCAAGGCCATGGTGCCGGGCGAGTTCCGCGCCGCACCCGGACCGCTCAAGCCGGAGTCCTTCGTCGTCACGATGGTCGAAGGCTGGCGTGGCGAGATTTGTCACGCGGCCCTGACGGATGAGCGTGGGCGGTTACGCCGGTACAAGGTCGTGGATCCTTCTTTTCATAACTGGTTTGGCCTGGCCCTTGCGCTGCGCGGCCAGCCGATTTCCGATTTCCCGCTCTGCAACAAGAGCTTCAATCTTTCCTACTGCGGGCACGACCTGTGATGGGAGCGACGCCATGCTGAAGATCATCGAGGCCCGGATACAGCAGAAGCAACGAACGCGGCCTTTCCCGCCGGCGGATCCGCGGCTGTCTGATCGTTACCAGGGCCGGCCCGTGGTGGATTTCTCGCGCTGTGCGCGGGATTGCGGTCGATGCGTGGCGGTGTGTCCGACCGGCGCGATACGGAAGGACGCGGCCGGGCGCATGGCGTTGGACCTGGGCCGGTGCCTGTTCTGCGGCGAGTGCGCGGCAGCCTGCCCGGCGGATGCCATCCGATTCACCGGCGCTTACTCCATGTCCGCCCGGCGCAAAGAAGACCTCGTGTTCGGAGGTCCGTGGGAGGGAAAGGCCGAGGCCCTTGCCGCGCAGGTGCGGCGGCTGTTCGGGCGTTCGCTTAAACTGCGGCAGGTCAGCGCGGGCGGGTGCAACGCGTGCGAGGCGGACACGAACGTGCTGAACACTCCGTTTTTCGATCTCGGCCGGTTCGGCATCCAGTTCGTCGCGTCGCCCCGGCATGCGGACGGGTTGTTGATCACCGGACCGGTGCCGGCCAACATGCGGACCGGGCTGCTAAAGACGTGGGAAGCGATACCCGCCCCGAAGCTTGTGATCGCGGTAGGGGCCTGTGCGATTTCCGGCGGCCCCTACGCAGATCACGCCGAAGTCCAGAATGGCGCCGCCGGCCTGGTCCCGGTGGACCTGTTCATCCCGGGCTGCCCGCCGCATCCCTTCACGATACTCGACGGGCTAGTGCGCCTGCTGGGTCGCATTCGGTAAGCAGAACCACTTCCACACTTTGCAAAGTGTGGAAGTGCTTAACGCTGTATTATACTTTTATACAGAGAGTTTCGCGAATCCTTTGCGATTCATTTCATACTCACACTTTGCAAAGTGTGAAAATACCTGCGGAGGGCGGTTTCCACGCGTTGCGCCCCCTCCGAACAGCGTAAAAGGGTGAACGGGGAAGGAGCCGGAGATTGAGTATACCCGGTGATGCTTCAGGGCAAGGAGGGATACAGGAGCATTTCCCGCCATTGCTCGCCGGCTACGGCCAGCACCCAGACCCCGGCGCGGCGCGTGAGCAGGCGGCTCCCGTTGCGGCCCAGGACATCCTCGTGGACCCGGATGATCCTGGACTTCAGTTTGCCCAGTTGTCCGCGCTCCGCGGCCGTGGCCGCGCGCCCGCGCAAGGGTACCCCGTTTTCGGAGCAGGCCACCACGATGGCGCCGCCCGGCTGTTCGCCGCTCCACAACGCGGGATAGCGATCAAAGAAGTCGGGCTTGCGGCGGACCGCCAACAGGATGTCGAACGCCGACGGCACGGTCGCCATGAAATCGAGGAAGGAGGCCTCGGGCTTTTCCTTCTGAAATCGAAGGAAATCCAGCGGATTCAGACCCAGCAGGTTCCAGCCATGACACGCGCCGTGATCCGGTTTCAGCTTCTTTGCGCGAAACCAGGTGCCGAACTGCCCGTTCAGTATCAGGCCGATCTCAAAATGGAGATGCCCGCGAGCCATGGGAATGGGCGACGATGACGTGTTGCCCATCCGTCCCAGCACGGCGCCCGGCTTGACCACCACGCCCGGCTGGATACCGGGCGCCAAGCTCAACAGGTGCGCATAGAGGGTGAAGACCCGGCCAATCGGATCGTCATGGCGAAGCACAACATAAACGCCATAGTTGGAGTTCCCACCAAACCGGTTGACGTGCGCAACGACGCCGTCGGCAACGGCCCGAACCTCGTCGAGCGGCCGGCCCTGGGCATCGCGCCGGAGCGCTGCAATATCCAACCCTTCGTGGAATGTCGGCACCAGCCGCCCGCCTCGCGAGCCCGTCCGGACCGACCCGTACATCGCCGAATCGGGATTGCCGGACGCTGTCGGCTGGTAGACTCCCGGCACGCCTGGCTGCAGAATGCCCTGCTGATCCGTCGGATACACAAGACGCGCCCAGGGCGGATGCGTTTCTGGCGCCACCTCCTGCTCGAGGATCGCAGCCGGCTCTTCCACGGAAACCGGCGGCTCGCACCCGCCACCCCTCCGGTGTCCGAAAAACCAGATGTCGAAGATCACCAGCGGAACGATCCAGACCAGGTGCCTCAGCCAGCGAGACATCCGTCTCGCCGCGGGGGCCTGCACAGGACGATTCCTTAATTCGTGCAGGGGTAAATGCATGGGAACAGGCAGATGGCCCGACCCGACTCGTCGGGTTCGCCGAGTTCGCACCGCTGGCATTCCAGGCCCGCGACGCGGCCGTAATCGTCGCCGAGGATGCGGATCGTGTTCTGGAGGAGGTGAAACTCGACGCCTTCCTCCTTCGCGCGCCGGACCTCCTCGGCCAACTGCTGCTTTTTCAGGATAGTATTCATCCCCGCTGACCCATTTCGGGAACGGCCGCCGCCGGATTATCCCCGCCACTCGGCCTGGTCCACGGTGGTCTTGAAGTCCACCTGGACGATCTTCGGCTTTTCCTGGTCCTTGACCGCCTCGACATGCTCGGGGCTCGGCTTGCCGACGTAAATCAGGTTCTTGACCGGGCACTTCTTCACGGCGAGGAGCGTGGCGTCCATGTTCTCCGGGTCGTACTCGTCGTAATTGATGCGCGGGATCTTGCCCTCGGTCATCTTGAAGATCGGGCTGGCCTTGGAGCAGGCCATGCAGCCGACGCAGCCGATCTTGCAGACGGCCTTGACGTCCTTGCCCATATCCTGGTTCGAGCAGCCGACGGCGATGATGCGCTGGGACTTGAACGGGGTCATCGAGATGATGTGGCGCGGGCAGGCCTTCTCGCAGGCGCCGCATCCGATGCACTTGTCGTAGTCGACGGTCGCCAGGCCGTCCACGACGTGGATCGCGTCGTAGTTGCAGGCCGCGACGCAGTCGCCGAACCCGAGGCAGCCGTACGTGCAGCCCTGCACGCCGCCGACCAGGTTGGCGCCCGTGCAGGTCTTCTCGCCGCGGTAGTCCGCCCGGCCGAGCCGCTCGGCGTAGTGGGCGCGGCAGTGGACCACGGGGCGGTAGGGCCAGGAGGGCTTGAGGTCCACGCCCATGATCTTCGCGATGGCCTGGGCGCAGCTCGAGCCGCCGACCGTGCACTTGTCCGGAGCGATCTTGCCGCCCGCGACGGCCTCGGCGTAGCTCATGCAGCCGACGCAGCCGCACCCGCCGCAGTTGGCGCCCGGCAGCGCGGCGTTGATCGCCTCGATGCGCGGGTCCACCGCGACGTGGAACACCTTGTTGGCCCACCCGAGCGTGTAGCCGGCGACAATCGCCATCACCAGCATCGTCCCGCCCGCCAGAAGCATGATCATCGGATCCATGGGAAAATCAGGGGTTCTGGGCTCCGGAGTCCTGGACGCTGGACGTTTCCGCCGCCGGCGCCTTCTTGATCATCTTCGCCAGGTTGCTGTCCACGCCGGTCAGGCCCATGAAGGCCAGCGAGAGGATGCCCGCGATGATCAGGGTGATGCCGGGCCCGCTCAAGGTCTTCGGCACGTCGCAGTGGTCCAGCTCCTCGCGGATGCCGGCCATGATGACGATGGCGACCAGGAATCCGGCGCCCGCGAAGAACGCGTACACCAGCGCCTTGTCCAGGCCCCACGGGTCCGCGGCGCCCGCGCCGATGTGCTTCATGATCTCGAGGCAGACGAAGAGGATCACGCAGTTGGTCGTGATCAGCGGCAGGAACACGCCGAACGCCTTGTAGAGCGCCGGGAAGAACTTGCGCACGTACATCTCCACCAGCTGCACCGCCCAGGCGATCAGGAAGATGTAGGCGATGTAACTCAGGATGCTCAGGTCGCTGACGCGGGTGGGGTCATGCGTCATGGCCCGGTAGAGCCACGTCGCCAGCGGCGCGCCGGGGGCCATGATGAAGTAGGTGGCCACCCAGCTCAACGCCGCCGCGATGGTCGTGACGAACGTCACCGCCGCGCCCATGCCGAAGGCCATGTCCAGCTTGCGCGAGACGCCGATGAACGGGCAGTTCCCCACGAAGAAGTGGAAAACCATGTTGTTGATCAGCGCGGTCGTGATCGCCAGGACGAGGAGGGACGCGATGTAGCTCATGCCGCCACCGTCGCTTTCTTCGCCCGCGCGCTGTGCTTCGCCTCGATCCAGTTCATGACGCCCATCAGGAGGCCGAGGGTGATGAACGCGCCCGGCGGGAGGATCATGATCACCCACGTCGACCAGTGCTCGGGGGCGGTCACCGGGATCACCCGCCAGCCCAGCCACTTGCCGAACCACGTGCCGAAGCCCAGGATCTCGCGGATGGTCGCGATGCTCATCAGGCCCAGCATGAATCCGAGCGACTGCCCGACGGCGTCCATGAATGCCGTCCAGACGCCCTGCTTGGCAGCGCAGATCTCGCAGCGCGCGATGATGATGCAGTTGACGATGACCAGCGGAATGTACGGCCCCAGCACCTTGCTCATGTCGTACATGTAAGCGGCCAGGAACCGGTCCGCAATCGTGACGAAGGCCGCGATGGTCAGCGTGAAGACCAGGATACGCAGGTGGGGCTTGAGCAAGCCGCGGATCAAGCTCGTCAGCACGTTGGAGCAGACCAGCACGAACAAGACGGTGCCCGCCATGGTCATGGCGCTTTCCATCGTGTTGGTCACCGCCAGCGTCGGGCAGATGCCGAGGATCTGGCGGTACGTCGGGTTCTCCGGGATGATCCCGTTGAGAAACCGCTCCACCGCTGTCGGCCCGTCTTGACTCATGGTCCTTTCATCCTGCTGCTCATCGTTCGGGCCACGCGCTTACGCGCGCGGCTACGTAGCCGCCGCCGTAAGGCGGTGGCCTATTCCCTCAATCCTTCCCGGAGGCGCGCCACGGCGCCGTTCACGATGCCCGCCACGCTCACCGAGGAAATCGTCGCGCCGGTGACGCCCTGGATTTCGCTGTCCGACTTCGGCGCCGTCTTGGTCACCACCAGGTCGGGGATCGTGGGCTTGCCCTTGAACTGATCGCGCCACCGGGGCTCCGTGATGCGGTCGCCCAGGCCCGGCGTTTCCTTCTGCTCCAGCACGGAAAGTCCCGTGACGCGCGAGAGGTCCTTGTTCAGGCCCACCAGCAGGTCGAGGACGTCCGCGAAGCCCAGGCCGCGCGCGGGAATCATCCAGCCGACCTGTTCGCCCTGATCGTTCAGCGCGCGGTATACGGTCTGACCGCCGATCGTCTCCGCCTGGCCGGTCGTGGCCCCCGGCACGAGCGACGGGATCTGGCCCAACGTGTCGTTGAGCTTGTTCTGCTCGATCCTCGGCTTCAGCGCCGCCTGCACGCCCGCCAGCGCCGCGCCGAACACGAGCGACAGCACGATCACCAGCCAGGCCTGGCCTATGTACGAGTTCTTCATGCCGCCTTCTTCGCCGGGACCGGCCCCCCGACCGGCGTCGGGATCGTCGCGCGGTTAATCAGCGGGACCAGCGCGTTCATGATCAGCACCGAGAACATCACGCCCTCGGGATAGCCGCTCAACTTGCGGATCAGCATCACCAGCGCGCCCACGCCGAGCCCGAAGACGAACTTGCCGCGCGGCGCGAGCGGGCTGGAGACCGGGTCCGTCGCAATGAAGAACGCGCCGAACAGCAGCGCGCCGCCGCACAGCTCGTGGAGGACCGTCCACCCGGCGACCGGGCTGAACCACTGGACCAGCAAGCCGATGACCGCCGTGGCCGCGATCACGCCGGCGGGGATCTCCCACGAGGCCGTCCGTCGCAGGCACAGGTAGGCGCCGCCGAGCAGGCAGGCCAGGGCGCTCGTTTCGCCGATCGAACCGTTGGTCGCGCCGAGGAACAGGGGCAGCAGGCCGGTGCTCTGGCCCAGCATCTTCAGCGCCGTCAGCGGCGTCGCGTGCGTCAGGCCGTCGATCGGGGAGTCCGGCACCACGTAGGCGGAGGCCCCCAGCGCGGCCGGGAAGGCGATCATCGCGAACGCGCGCCCGAGCATTGCCGGGTTGAAGATGTTCTGGCCGACGCCGCCGAAGATCACCTTGCCGATGCCGATCGCGACGAACGACCCGACCGCGCCGGCATACCAGGGCGCCTTCGCCGGGAGCGAGAAGGCGAGGATCGCGCCGGTGACCAGCGCCGACCCGTCGCGGACCAGGATCGGTTTCTTCCGCATCGCGGTGAAGAGCGCCTCGGCGGCGACCGCGCTGACCATGCAGATCGCCAACTGGATCACCGCGTAGAGCCGGAACTGCCACAGGGCGGCCACGAGGACAGGCACCAGCGCCAGCAGCACGTCGAACATCATCCGCTGCGTCGTCAGCGCCCCGCCGAACAGGTGCGGGGCCGGGGCGATATGGATCGCCGGCGACGGCATGACAGCCGGTGCTTCCGTTGTTGACGTGGCCGTATCCATTATTCCTTCGGCAATTGGGCTTTACCCATGCGCATCAATTGGACCAGCGGGATCGCCGCCGGACAGACATAGGCGCAGCAGCCGCACTCGCAGCAGGCCATCAGGTGGTAGCGCCGGGCCATATCCCAGTCCTGGTAGCGCGAGGCCAGGGCCAGGCGCGTGGGGACCAGGTTCAGCGGGCAGACGTCCACGCAACGCCCGCAGCGGACGCAGGCGGTCTCCTCGACGGCCTTCAGGTCGTCGTGGGTCAGGACCGTGATGCCGCTGGTGCCCTTGGTGACGGTGATGTTCAGATCGTTCAGGGCGAAGCCCATCATCGGGCCTCCCGCGATCACGCGGGCCGCGTCGGGTTTGAGCCCGCCGCAGAAATCGATCAGGTCCTTGTAGCTCGAGCCGATCGGCGCCAGGACGTTTTTCGGCTGCGCGATGCCCGCGCCGGTGACGCTGACCACGCGGTGCGTCAGCGTTTTCCCGCGCAGCACGGCCGCGGCGAGCGCGGCGGAGGTCCCGACGTTCATGACCACGACGCCGACATCCAGCGGCAGGCCGCCGGTCGGTACTTCGCGATCCAGCGCGGCCGGGATCACCTGCCGCTCGCCGCCCATCGGGTAGCGCGTCTCCATCACGCGGACCTCGACGCCCGTGCCCTCGGCGGCCCTGCGCAGAGACTCGACGGCCGCCGGCTTGTTATCCTCAACGGCGATAACCAGTTGTGTTGCTCCCGTGGCGCGGGCGGCCAGCAGCGCGCCGGTGACGATCGGGCGCGGGAACTCGATCATCAAACGGTAGTCGGAAGTCAGGTAGGGCTCGCACTCGCAGCCGTTCAGTAGCAGCGTGTCCACGGGCCGCTTCTCGTTGCGCGTCAGCTTGACGTGCGTCGGGAAGGCCGCGCCGCCAAGGCCCACGAGGCCCGCCTCGCGCGCCGTCTGTGCGATCTGCTCCGGCGACTGCGCATCCAGGCCGGACACCGGCCAGTCGCCGCCGAGCAGGGAGGCCTTCAATTCGTCCGCGGAAAGCTGGTTCGGGCCCGTCTTGATCGGGATCGTCTTCACGTGCCGCCCGTTTGGGAGCGTCGTGACGGACGGCATGCCGACGGCGCCGGCGACGGAGGCATGGACCGGCGCGGTGATGAAGCCCTTTCCCTCGCCGATCTTCTGGCCCAGCGTCACCTCGTCCTTGACCTTCACCAGCGGCTCGCAGGGCGCGCCGGTATGCTGGAGAAGGGGGATGGCCACCTGCACCGGATTCGGCATAATTTCGATGGGCACTTCGGCCGCAAAGCCTTTTCGTTCAGGGGGATGGATGCCCCGCGCGAAGGTGCCTGGGCCCGGGGCTCTGGAAGGCGCGGCGATCACGGCACAACCTTCTTATGTCGGCGGATGAAGCGAGTGAGAATGGACGCGGCGGCTACGCCGGCGGCGAAGCCGGCCAGCGCCCCGGTCAATTGGCCGGACGGCCCGCTGCGGATCCAGAGCGCGCCCGCGATCGCGGTGGCCAGGGGCAGCAGGAATACCGAAGCGGAAGCCAGCACCATGCGGCCGCCGGCCAGCGCGTCGGGCGCGCTCGGCGGAAGGCTGCCGCCCATGGAGCACTGCTCGCAGGCTCCGGAGCATGATTCCGGCCTGTTGGTCTGGACCTGGTTCATCGGGGCCAATATGTCTAGCGTTCTATGCTCGGGATACAAGAAAAAAAACAGCCGGGCGAGGCCCGTTGCTTTTTTTGTAGGAAAACCGGAAGGGCATGTTTTATGATTGTGCCCGTCGCAGCGCGCCGGTAGTTAGTCACAGGGATAAGCCCAGTTCCGGCGAATCGGCGGGCCGTTCATGGACATGAAGAAAATATCGGCACTGGTCATCGACGACAACAGCGAGGTGCTCACGCTGTTCAAGACCCTTTTCTTCTCCGAGGGCATCGCCTGCGACACGGCGCACAACGGCCATGAAGGCCTGGAGAAGCTGGGGCAGAACCGCTACGACATCGTGTTCCTAGACCTGATCATGCCGGATGTGGACGGCGAGACCCTGCTGGGCATCATTCACCGGAAGTTCCCCGGACTCCACGTGGTGGTCATGTCCGTGCAGGACGACGACGGCGTGATCAACGAGATCATGGCCCTGGGCGCGAAGGCCTACCTCGTCAAGCCGTCATCCACCGCCGCCATCCTGGACTGCGTGCGCAACGTCGAGCGGCATAAGACCGCCGACGAAGTCCGCGCCGACCTCCTGAACGCCCGGCCCCAGGAGTCCGCCGGAAAATAGCCGGCGCCTCTTTTTTTTACCCATGCGGCCGCACCATATTCGCGACGTCCTGTTCACCGACGCGGAGATCGCCCGCCGGCTGGACACGCTCGTGGGCGCCCTGGCCGACGAATGCCGCGCGGCGGACTTCGTGATGATCGGCATCCTGCGCGGCAGCTTCATGTTCCTCGCCGACCTCGTGCGCCTGCTGTACCGGCACGATGTCCACCCGCGCATCGATTTCATCACGCTGGAAAGCTACGGGTCGGGGACGGAATCCTCGGGCCAGGTGCGGGTGACCAAGGACATCACCCTGGACGTGCGCGGCGCGCACGTGCTGCTGGTGGACGACATCTTGGACACCGGCCGCACGCTCTCTTTCGCCCGGCAATGGATCGGGGAGAAGGGCGCGGCCGCCGTCCGGACCTGCACGCTGCTGGACAAGCCTTCGCGGCGGGTCGTGCCCTGCCGGGCCGACCACGTGGGGTTCGCGGTGGAAAACCACTTCGTCGTGGGCTACGGGCTCGACTACGACGGCCGCTACCGGGAACTGCCGTACATCGCCAGGGTCACGTTCCTCGACGAGCCCGGCTGATCCCGTCTTTCGCCGCTCACTCGACCAGGTCGATCAGGTCCCGCACGGGATCCTTCGGCTGGGACTGGGCCGGCGCGCTTCCGGGCTGGGGCGGTTGGGATGCATCCCCGCCGCCGTTCCCGCCGCCGTCGGGGCGACCCCGGCCGCCGCCATCCGAACGTCCGCCGCCGCGCGGACGGCGCCGGCGCCGGGAATTCATGCGGCTGTCGCCGCCTCCGCCGCCGTCCGGCCGCCCGCCGCCACCCCCGGTATCGAAGGCCCGGCGGAAAGTGCCGGGACGGATAAGGGAGCCGCCTTGCTCGGCAACCTTCTTCTCCACCTCGGGGTGAGCCGAGACCACGACCGCCCGGCCCGCGCCCGCGCGGCGGAACAGTTCGACGATCCGGTCCGGGAGCGCCGCCGCGTTTTCCACGAAGAAAACCTGGACGGGGCCGAAATTCTCGCCCTCGGCGACCTCGCGCAGCGGGCGGCCCTCGAAAACCGCCTGGGCCTGTATCTTTTCCCGCTCCACGAACCGCGAAAGCTGCTGCAGCACCTGCACCTGGTCGCGCGGACTTAACCGGTCCCCGGGACGCGCCGCCCCGTGCAGCGGCGCCGCGTCCAGGATGTAGATCCTTCCCGCCCCGCCGCTCTTCGCGCCGAATAACTTCTTTAAACCATCCAACAAACTCATGCTCGCTCCTGTTCGCCCGTTTCCGCCGGGAATACGGCGGAAAACACATGGTGGCCGGACACTATCACGGCCCTCAAAGCCGTAGCAAGGGGGATTTGACGGCGCCCGCCGCGTCAGGCCTGGACCAGCCACTCGCAGGCATAGGGCCGCAGGGCCAGGCGCCCGCCCTCGGGATGCGAGCGCGCCGGGAATCCCGGCAGCGCTTCCCAGGCGGCCCCGTCGGGCAGAGACGCTTCGATCGTCCGCCCGCTGCAGTTGTGGAGGGCCAAAACGCGCTGGCCACCCTCCGGGGCCGCGCGCTCAAGAGCAAACAGCGCGGGATCCAGGTCCAGGACGGCCTGGGCGGCGTCCGGATGAAAAGCCGGGCAGGCCGCCCGGCATTGCAGCAGGGCGAGCAGATCGCGAAGCAGGCGCGACGCGGGCGAGGCGGGATCGTCGAGGCGCGACGCCAGTTCCGCCTCGTTCCATGCATGGCGGTTGATCGAGCGGGCCCGGCCCGTGCGGGAAACGGCGTCCGGATCGTTGGGGGTGGACGTCAGGGTGTGCAGGTAAAACGCCGGGATGCCCTTCAGGGCCATCATCACGGCCTGCGAGCAGAGGAACCGCGCCGCGTGCCGCCCGGGATCCGGATCGGCCATGGCGCTGTACCACGAAATGTTCAGTTCGTACGCGCTCTCGCTCCCGTCGCTGTTCCGCCGGCGCGAGACCTGTCCGCCCCGGTCGCGGGTTTCTTTTTCCATCCATTCCACCTCGCCGTCGGGAACGAGCCCGTGCAGCGGGCGCAACCCGATGCCGTCGTGCGAGGCTGTGAAATTCAGGAAGGTGCAGCCCGGAGGCGGGTCGGCGAGGGCGGCCGCCCACCGGGTCAGGGCGGTGGCGTCGCCGCGCCAGAACGCGTGCAGGAGGAGCGGCGGGAGGCTGAACTGGTACACCATCTGCGACTCGTCGCCCCGGCCGAAATAGCTCACGTTCTCCTCGTGCGGAACGTTGGTTTCCGTCAGCAGAATAGTTTGCGGGGAAACGAGTTGCAGGAAATCCCTCATCACCCGCACGATCTCGTGGGTCTCCGGCAGGTGGAGGCAGGAGGTGCCCGGTTTTTTCCAGAGGTAGGCGACGGCGTCCAGGCGGATCACGCGGGCGCCCATGGCGATGTAGAAGAGCAGGATGTCGAGTATCTCGAACAGAACATCGGGATTGGAATAATCGAGGTCCACCTGGTCCTCGCTGAACGTGGTCCAGACGCGCCGGTCGCCCGCGCGCGTCCGGGCGGCGTGCAGCAGCGGCGTGCTGCGCGGACGGACCACGGCCGACAGGTCGGCGGCCGGGTCGGCCTCGACGAAGAAATGACGGCCCGGGGCGACGCCCGCGAGGTAATCGAGGAACCAGCCGCTCCGGCGGGACACGTGGTTCAACACCAGGTCGAAGGCCAGGTTGAATCGCTCCTTCAGGGCGCGAACATCCGGCCAGTCGCCGAGGGCGGGATCGACCGTGCGGTAGTGGACCACCGAGAACCCGTCGTCGGAGGAGGAGGGGAAGAAGGGCAGGACGTGGACCGTGCTGATCGCGCCGGCCAGCCGCCGGTCCAGGAATCGTTTCAGCGTGGCCAGGGGTTTTTCGCCGGCGGTCCGGATCGAATCCGCGTAGGTGATGAGCCAGGCATCCTTCTCGCTCCACGGGGGGGCCGACGGGGCCTCCTCGATGCCGTAGCGTCCGACCAGCATGGCGAGCCGCGACAGGCATCGGTCCGCGGCCGGCCCGTACAGCCGCTCGAACCGCGCGCGCAGCCTCGCCATGGTTTCGCTGGCCCAGTAGCGGCTCATACGTTCGCGAGACCCCGGATGTTGATGATCAGCGTGCGCAGGCGGCGGCGCAGCACGGCGTAGCTGTAGTGGCGAAGAGCCACCTGGTAATTGTGCTCGACCATGTCCTGCCGGTACGCGGGGTCCTCCAAGATGCGCCGGACCTCGGCGACGATCTCGCGCGTCAGGTAGCCTTCCATGATCGGACACCGGAACCCCTTGGGCTCAATGTCCCGGGCGAAATTATCATAACGATTTACCAGCACGGGCTTTTTAAAATACACGGCCTCGAGGAATGCGTTGCCGAAACCTTCGTAGAAGCTGGGGTAGGTCACGAAGTCCGCGTGGGGATAGAGGTCCCAGAGCGTGTACATTTTCTGCCCTTGCCCGTTGACCTGCCGGGTGTCGGCGACCCGCGTGGCGAAAAAGCGCACGTCGACACCGGCCTTCTTCGCGTAGGTCGTGAGGGTTTCGAGGTAGTCCGTGCCCTCGTCGCCGGCCTCGTGCGAGATGACCAGCTTGCAGCGCTTGTCCGCCAGCGCCTGGACCAGGCTGATGGCATGCCCGATGCCCTTGCGCGGCACGATGCGGGTCGGCTGCAGGATCAGGATATCGTCCGGCGCGAGACCGAGCTCGACGCGCGCGTCGGCGGCGTAGCCGTCCGAGGGCGGAGGCGGATTCTCGAAGTCCAGGACGTTGGGCACGAGCAGCGAGGGCACGGCCTTCCGGCGCGCCAGCTCCTCCTGGGCCGACTGGTTGATCACCACGTGCTGCAGTTCGCGGTCGCGCGAGGGGAACGCCATGTCCAGGTAATCGTTCACGGCGTTGACGGAAAAGCGGGTGCGCTCCCAGTAGAAATCGTGATGGTGCCCGATGGCGGGGAGGTGCGTCTCGGACATCAGCTCGCTCAAGGCCAGGCCCAGGGGCACGTGCATGGGGATGGCCAGCACGTTCTCGAGGACCATGATCCGGACATCGAACCGGCGCAGGAAATCGTAGAGCGTCTCCTTGAGGTACTCGCTCATCGCCCGGATGCGGCGGGTGACCAGCGGCGAGCGGGCGGTCTTGCCCCAGATCCGCTCGTTGATCCAGAGGTTTTCCGGGTGGCCGAAAAACGCCTCGGGGACGCACCCGCTGGCCTCCGGCGGCGCCTCGAGGCGGCCCGCGTACCAGAAGCAGCGGTGGCCTTCCCCCTCCAGGACGCGCGCCCACTTGTACGCCTCCAAGGTCACCCCGTCCGTGCCGGCGAAGCGCGTGGAAATAAAGCCGATGTTCTCGATCTCCGCCGTCACGCCGCCCGCCTTCCGCGACTCCCTGGTTCGGTGACCTTCACACCATTATTTTAGTCCGGCGCAGACGCCCGGTCAATCGCGCCCGCGCAATCCGGCCCTTTTTCTCTCGACGCCCGCGCGCCCGCGCGCTATGAAAAGGACGCGCCCATGAGTTCAATGGAACAAGTACTGGACATCCTGCCGGCCGCCCGGAAGGCGGCGGATGACCTGCGCGACCTGCTCCTGGCCAACGCGGTCATGATCGGCGAAATTCCGGCCGCCACCGGGAACGAACAGCGCCGCGTGGACTTTCTCCTGCAACGGTTCGCGGAGAGCGGCTTGTCGTCCTGCTCTTCCGATGAACGGCGCAACGGGGCGGCCCTCCTGCCCGGGTCGGACGGGCGGCGCCATATCCTGCTGGCCACCGGCGCCGACACCGGCGTGCCCGACGACGCGGATCAGACCGTCGAGGTGGAGCCGGACCGCCTTGTCGGCCCGTTCGTCGTCGATAACAGCATCGCCCTCGCGGTCCTGGCCACGCTGCCGCTCCTGCTGGAGCGCTTGCAGCTCCGGCTGCGATCCCACGTCCTGTTCCTGGCCGCCGCCCGCAGCCTGGGCCGTGGCAATCTGGACGGATTGAAGTACTTCCTCGCCAACGCCCGGGCGCCAGTCCACTTCGGGCTCTGCCTCGAAAGCGTCCAGCTCGGCCGCCTGAACCACGCCTGCCTCGGCATGCTCCGCGGGGAAATCGTCTGCCGCCTCCCGGACGATTACAACTGGGCCCAGCACGGCGCCACCGGCTCCATCATCCCGATGAACGATGTCATCACGCGCATCAACCGCATCCCCGTGCCCCGCCGCCCGTTCACCAGCATCGTGCTCGGCTCGATCCACGGGGGCATCTCCCACCAGAATATCGCGCGCCAGACCACGCTGGGCTTCGAGGTCCGCAGCGAATCCGCGGACATCCTCCACGAGATCCGGCAGAGGATGGAGGACCTCGTCGCCGAGGTCGGCGCCCAGTCGGGCCTGCGCGTCGACCTCGACTTCTTCGCCCGGCGCGAGCCCGGCGGACTCGACATCGGCCACCCGCTGGTCCGCTGCGGGCGCGCCGTGCTGGAGCGGCTCGGCGTGACGCCGACGACCTACCGGACCACCTCGGGCATGAGCGCCATGGTCGACCGGGGCATCCCGGCCCTGACCGTGGGCGTCACCACCGGGGAACGGCTGGGCCGGCTGGACGAGTTCGACGAGGCGTGCGCCATCGGGCCCATGGCCGCGGGCCTGGCGCAACTGGTCGGCATCCTGCTCGCCATGGACGGAGGCCACGCCGATGGACCCGCGTGACTGGCTCGCCCGCAACACGTTCCACCACTCGGCCTTCCAGGATCTCCGGCGACTGGTCGCGGAGAAGGAGCGGCAGGGCCTGCGCCTCTCGCTGTGCATCCCTACGCTCAACGAGGAGAAAACCATCGGCAAGGAGATCATGCTCCTCCGCGCGGAGCTGGTCAGCCGGTATCCGCTTTTCGACGAAATCGCCGTGATCGACTCCGGCTCCTCGGACCGGACGCGCGAGGTCGCGGCGGCGTTCGGCGCGGACGTCTACGAGTCGGCGGACATCCTGCCGGAGACGGGCACACGGCGCGGCAAGGGCGAAAACCTCTGGAAGGCCATCTACCAGCTCGCGGGGGATATCATCGTCTACCTGGACGCCGACATAAAGAACATCCGCCCGCACTTTGCCTACGGGCTCGTCGGCCCGCTCATCGAGCGGCCCGAGGTGCGGTACGTCAAGGCCTTCTACGACCGGCCGCTGGCGGGCGCCGGGGGAACCCGGCCGTCGGGCGGCGGGCGCGTGACCGAGATCCTGATTCGCCCGCTGTTCTCGCTGTTCTTCCCGGACCTCGCCGCCCTCATCCAGCCGCTGTCCGGCGAGTACGCCGTGCGCCGCGAGACGCTCGAGCGGCTGTCGTTTCCCATCGGGTACGGGGTGGAAACGGCCCACCTGATGGACGTGTACCGCGCGCACGGGCTCGAGGCCTTCGCGCAAACCGACCTCGACCGGCGGGTGCACCGCAACCAGTCAACGGGGGATCTTGGCCGCATGGCCTTCGGCATCCTTCAGACCTTCCTCTCCCGGCTCCGGCCCGGCGGGGGCGCGGAGGCCCTCCCGGAACTGCACGCCATGCTCCGCCAGTTCCAGGCGCGCGACAACGCCTACGAGCTCGTCGAGCACCATATCGTGGAAGAGGAGCGGCCGCCCATGATTGACCTGCCGGCTTACCGGCAGCGGCGGGGCCTGCCGCCGTGACCGCCGCCCCCCAGCCGGACGCGCGAATCGAATGGGTGCGGCGCCTCGCCGCGCGCTCGGCGCCGATGGCGCCCCGGCCCGTCGGGATCGAGCCCCGTACCCCCGCCTTGCGGGGCATCCGGGCCGTGCTCTTCGATGTCTATGGCACCCTGCTGATCTCCGGCGCCGGCGATATCGGCCTTTCGCTGGACGCCGTCCGCGCCGACGCCATGGCCGGGGCCTTCGAGGCCGCGGGCCTGGGCCGCCTCGATGACGAGCCCGCCCGGCGCGCCGCGGAACGGTTCGCCGCCCTCATCCGGCGACGCCACGAGGAGCGGCGCGCGGCGGGCGTCGACCGCCCGGAAGTCGATATCCGGGAAATCTGGCGCGCGCTGCTCCGCGAAATCGGCGCGGCGCCGAAGGAAGACCAAATCGGACTCCTGGCCATCGAGTACGAGACCCGCGTCAACCCGGCCTGGCCCGTGCCCGGGGCCTTCGAACTCGTGGAGACTCTCGCGAAACGGAACCTCGTTCTCGGCCTCGTCTCCAACGCCCAGTTCTATACCCCGCTGCTCATCGAGGCGCTCACCGGCCGCGCGCCGGAAGCCTGGGGTTTTGCGCGGGACATGTGCGTGTGGTCCTTCGAAGAGGGCGCGGCCAAGCCGTCGCCCGGCCTGTTCCGCGCGGCAGCGGAGCGCCTGCGCCGAAGCCACGGCCTGGAACCGCGCGCCGCGCTGGTCGTCGGCAACGACGCGGCCAACGACGTCGCTCCCGCCGCCCTGCTGGGATTTCGAACGGCGCTCTTCGCCGGCGACGCCCGCTCCTACCGGCCGCAGCCCGGCCACGCCCCGCCGGATCTGCTGCTCACCACGCTGCCGCAGATCGCGTCCTGCCTGGCCGATTGATTCCAGATCCGGGATCCCGGCGGCCGGACCCGGTTGACGGGCCAAGGGACGACGGGTACGCTCCCTGTCCTGAAACGCCATGTCCGAACTGAAAACATACCAGATCCGCTGCCCGCGCTGCCGGCAGGAGCAGCCGGCGGGGCTCTACGAGTCCATCAACGTCAAGACCGATCCCGACCTGCGGCAGAAGCTCATGGCCAACGCGATCAACGTGGTCCGCTGCGAGGGCTGCGAGCTGTCGTTCCGCGTGGACAAACCGCTGCTCTACCACGACCCGTCGCGGCGCATCATGATCTACCTGGTCCCCATGGCCGACGACGCCGTCGAGAACAGCGAGCGCCTGTTTGCCCAGCTGCTGATGAACCTCGAAAACGTCCTGCCCGCCGAGGTCCGGCCCCCGACGATCGGGCTCGTTTTCAACCGCACCGAGCTCGTTGAACGCATCTTCCTGCTGGAGGCCGGGCTCAATGAGCGGATCATCGAGTACCTGAAATACCTGCTCTTCACGCGCAACGCCGACCGGTTGAATCCCGCCCGGAAGGAACTGCTCTTCAATGCCGAGGACTCCACCGCGGAATCCCTCTGTTTCGTCGTGCAGGACGTGGCCACGCGCAAGCTGGAGGCCATGCTGAAGTACGACCGGGGCGTGTACGCCACGCTCGCGGAGATGTTCGACCGGGATGAGCAGACCCCGCGCCTGCTGGAGCTCTTCCCGGGGCCGCGCATCAGCGCGCGGGCGCTGCTGCTCAAGGAGCTGGGGCGGGAGCCGGCGTCTCCGGAATCGTAACCGCCGGGGCTTCCGGCGCGGGCGCCGCGCTGTCGGCGGCGACCGGGGCCAGCGGGATCGATGACATTTCCGGGATCGTCACCGCCGGGGCCGGCGCGGGCGCCGGAACCGCCGCGGGACCCGCCCGGATCTGCCGGTTGATCTGGTCCAGGGCGTTCTCCGCCTGCGGGAGCCAGCCGCTCTCGGGATTCGCGGCAATGAAATCCTCGTACGCCGCCCGCGCCTCTTCCAGCTTATTGGCCTGGGCCAGCACGCGGGCCTTGTTGAGCCGCGCGAGGGGGACCAGGTAATCGTCCGGGTGCGCCGCGACGAACGCATCGAAGGCCTGTTCCGCCTGGTCCATCTGCCCCATCGCCTCCAGGCACTGGGCGCGTCCCAGTTCCGCGGCGGACTTCATCGGATGCTTGGCGTACTTCTGCTCGAACTGCGCATAGGTATACTGCGCCAGCTCGAACTGGCCGCCGTCGAACTGGCGGGCCGCCAGCGTCAGCATGGCCATGGGGGCCGCCGGCGTGGAGGGATACTGGCTGACCACCTGCTGCAATTGCTCGACCGAACCGGCGCGCGCGAGCAGTTGCGCGGCCTTCACGACGTTGTTCTGGCGGTAGGAGCGGTACGCGCCGAATCCCAGGAGGAAGGCCGCGGCCAACCCCAGGCCGATCAGCGCGGGCTGCCCGTATTCGCGCCAGAGGGCGCGCAGCCTGTCCGTGTCCGTCTGCGGCGCCGGCGCCTCGGGTCCGGCTTCGATGGGTGCTTTTTCTTCCGCCATGGCCGTATCCTCTCGGTTGGAAAACTCCGCGTGTTTACCCCTTGCCCCGCCAAAAGGCAACTGCGGATTACACCGGCGCCTCCGGCGCTTCGCCGTACAGCGCCAGGACCCGCGCGGCGACCTCGTCCGGCGTGAGATCGGTCGTCTCCACCTGCCGGGCGACGGCCTCGTACAGGGCGCGCCGATTTTCCAGCAGTTCCCGCACGCGCTGTTCCTTGTCTCCGCCCTCCAGGAGCGGGCGGTTCCGATGATGCCCCACGCGTTTCAGGATGGTTTCCAGCGCGGCGGACAGGCAGACCACCAGTCCCGTCCGCTCGAAATCGCGGAGGTTGTCCGGGTTGAGCACTACGCCGCCCCCGGCGGCGATCACCAGGTCGCGCTGCCCGGCCAGTTCAAGCACCAGCGCGCGCTCCAGCTTCCGGAAGTGGGCCTCTCCTTCGCAGGCGAAGATCTCGGGGATGGCGCGGCCGGCGCGCGCCTCGATCACCGCGTCCATGTCCACGAACCGGCGCCCGAGCCGCGCGGCCACCCGCCGGCCCGTGGCGGATTTGCCGGCGCCCATGAAACCGACGAGGATGAGGTTGGCGTGTTTCATCGCGAGCCCGGGCAAAGCGCCGCAGATCCCCGGAACACTCCGGGGATCCGTGGCGGCATGAGACACAAGCGCGGCAGGTCCGCCCTTACGAGGCGGCGACGGCGTTGACCAGCGTGACGTCGCGGGCCCGGGCGCCCTTGGCGTCCTGGAAGATCTCGAACTGGACCTTGTCCCCTTCGTTCAAGGTCTTGAACCCCTCCGACATAATGGCGGAGTAGTGGACAAAGACATCCTGGTTCATTCCGTCCGGAATGATGAACCCGTAACCTTTTTTCTCGTTGAACCACTTCACAGTACCGGTAGCCATAACAATTACTTCCTCCACATTGCTAGAGCCGCGCATTGTGCCGTCCCTTTCCAGGAACACAAGAGAAATGTTTGGCTCGATGAAATGGGGCGTCGCCGCATGAAGGCGGGGCGCCCTGACCCCGGGAAACCGTCAAGCGAAGCGGCGCGGGAGAGGCGTCGCGCCTCCGGATCCCGGCGCGGACTCCGGCGCCGTCACATCGGCGGGCGCAGCCATGTCACGTACGCCGCCCACCAGCGGAAGCCCCACAGGATCCACACCCCGGCGGCCACCGCGAGGTACGGCCCGTACGGCACGCGGCTCTGCCACTCCTTGTGCCCGCTGACGATCATACCCACGCCCACGAGCGAGCCGACCAGCGACGAGGCCATGATGATGAACACCACCGCCTGCCACCCCAGCAGCGCGCCCAGCCCGCCGAGCAGCTTGACGTCGCCCAGCCCCATGGCGTCCTTCTTGAACGCCAGCTTGCCCAGCACGCCCACCAGCCACAGCACCCCGGCGCCCGCCGCCAGCCCGATTAACGCCATCTTGAACCCGGCCAGCGCGCCGGTCACGCCGTGCAGCGAGGGCACAAGCGGACTCAATATCAGTCCCGCCGCGATCCCGCCCAGGGATACGCGGTCCGGGATGATCAGGTGCTCCAGGTCCACGAACGTGCCGAGGACCAGGCCCGCCATGATCAACAGGTATACCGGCGTGCGCGGATCCACGCCGTATTCCCGCCACACCAATAGAAAGAGAACCGCGGTGAGCGATTCCACGAGAAAATACCGGATCGATATTTTTTCCCCGCACTGCCGGCAGCGCGCCCGCAGGACCAGCCAGCTGACGAGCGGGATGTTGTCGTGCCACGCGATCAGCTTCCCGCAGTGCGGGCAGTGCGAGCGCGGGGCGATCACGGACTCCTCGCGCGGGATGCGGTAGATGCCGACGTTCAGGAAGCTGCCGACGCACGCGCCGAAGGCGAAGACAAGGGCCGTCAGGTACCCCCAGAGGAGCGGCGGCACGTCGCTCATGCGCCGTACACCTTCTGCTCGAGCGCGCGCCGCATGACGTCCGCCGGCGCGGCGCGGCCGGTCCAGATCTCGAACGCCTTCGCGCCCTGGTGCAGCAGCATGCCCAGCCCGTTCGCCGCCGTCGCGCCGCTCTTCTTGGCCTCGCGCATGAACGGCGTTTCCGGCGCGCCGTAGACGAGGTCGAACGCCCACTGCCCGGCGCGGAACGCCCCCGCGCCCAGCGGCGAGGCGTCGCCCGGCTTCAGCCCCGCGGGCGTCGCCTGCACGACGAGATCCGCCGCGCGCGCGGCACCGGCGAGCTCGCTCGACGCCTCGATGACGCGCGCCTCGGAGACCATGAACTGGGTCTCGAGTTCCATCGCCAGTTTCCGGACGCGCCCCGCGTCGAGGTCGGCCAGCGCGAACTTCGTGACCCCGGCGCCCGCCGAGGCGAGCGCGACCGCCCGGCCCGCGCCGCCGCAGCCGAGGATGAACATCGAGCGGCCCGCGACCGGCGCGCCGAACGCCTCCTCGGCCGCGCGCAGGAAACCCGCGCCGTCGGTATTGTGCCCGACCGGCCCGGCGGGCGTGAACTGGACGGTGTTCACGGCGCCCATCAGGCGGGCGGACTCGTCGAGGTTCGGCAGCGCCCGGCAGGCGACCTCTTTCAGCGGCACGGTGACGTTCAGCCCGCCGAAGCCGAGGTCCGCCAGCGCGGCCAGCGCGCCCGGCAGCTTCTCCGGCGTCACGTCGAGCGCGACGTAGACCGCGTCGAGCCCCAGCGCGGCGAACGCGGCGTTGTGCATCGCCGGCGACAGCGTATGCGCGACCGGGTGGCCGAGGACGGCGTAAATCTTCGTGTGGCCGGTGATGGGCATGGGGAGGGAAGGGTTCAGAGTTCAGGGTTCAGGGGGCGTTTTCCAAACATTGGAAATTTTTCCTTCATTTTTTCCAAACATTGGAAACTTTTCCGCCGGTTTTTCCAATGTTTGGAAAATTTCGCCGCTATTTTTCCAATGTTTGGAAAAAATGGACAGCACTTTTTCCAATGTTTGGAAAACATCGCTGTAGCGCGCCACGCCGCGCGGCGCTACAGATTCGTTTCCTTCATCGCCTCCTTGGTCTCTCGCTTGAGGCGCTTGAGCTGGCCGGCGAGGGCGATCTTCTTCAGGGCGGACATGTGGTCGACGAAGAGCACGCCGTTGAGGTGGTCCATCTCGTGCTGGACGGCGCGGGCGACGAACTTGCGGAAGGTCTGCGCCCGGGCTTTGCCCTGGGTGTCGAGGTACTCGACGGTGACCTCGACGGGCCGCGTGATGGGCGCGTAGATGCCGGGGAAGCTCAAGCAGCCCTCCTCGGCGGTCTCGGTGTCGCGCGAGGCGGCGACGATCTTCGGGTTGATCAGGGCGAGGGGCATGGTCGCGCCGGGGTTGAAGAACAGCCCCTTGTCGTCGCGGTCCATTTCCGGCGGGACCTCGATGACGCAGACGGCGACGTCCTCGCCGACCTGCTCGGCGGCCAGGCCGACGCCGCGCTCCTCGCGCATGGTGTCGAGCATGTCGCGCACGAGGGCGCGTATGGCATCGTCCACCTTCTCCACCGGCCGCGCCTTCTTGCGCAGCACGGCGTCGCCGTAGGTATGGATCGTTTTCTTCATGCGCGTTCCGAACTCACCATACGCATTCCCGCGCGGATTTCAACGGCGTAAACGCTTGCCGACCCGGGGGGAGTGTCCTACATTGGGGGGGCGATGAACGAGGCGCTCGTCGTCATTCCGACGTACAACGAGAAGGAGAACATCCGCGGCGTCGTGGCGGCCGTGGAAAAGGCGTGCCCGTCGGCGGACCTCCTGTTCGTGGACGACAACTCGCCGGACGGCACGGGGCGGATCGCGGACGAGATCGCGGCCGGCGACCCGCGGGTGCACGTGCTGCACCGCGAGCGCAAGCAGGGGCTGGGCCGGGCGTACCTCGCGGGATTCCGGTGGGGCCTGGAGCGGCACTACCAGTTCCTGTTCGAGATGGACGCCGATTTTTCACACAACCCGAACGACCTGCCGCGCCTGCTGGAGGCCGCCGGGGGGGCGGACCTCGTGCTGGGTTCGCGGTTCGTCGGGGGCATCCGGGTGATCAACTGGCCGTTGAGCCGGCTGATGTTGAGCAAGGGCGCGGCATTGTATGTCCGGATCATCACGGGGATGCCGTTCATGGACCCGACGGGCGGGTTCAAGTGCTATCGGCGGGCCGTGCTGGAGGCCATCCCGCTGGACGAGATCAAGTCGAACGGCTACTCGTTCCAGATCGAGATGACGCACCAGGCGTGGCGGCGGGGATTCCAGATCGTGGAGGCGCCCATCATCTTCGAGGAGCGCCGGTCTGGCCAGTCGAAGATGAGCGGCGGCATCGTCGGGGAGGCGTTGTGGCTGGTGTGGAAAATATTCATGCGCAACGGATTGCGGCGGAGACCTGGTCCGGCCCATCCCCGCAGCATCGCGGCGAAGGCGGCGTCATGAGCGCGAATCCCCTATGGAGCGCGGTTCGCGCAATGCGGCCGAAGCAATGGACCAAGAACGCGGTGGTCCTGGCGGCGTTCATTTTCGCGCTAGGCGACCGGCAGCAGGGCGTGGCGATATCGGCCATTTGGACGGCGATCGGGGCGGCGCTGCTGTTCTGTCTGGCTTCGAGCGCGGTATACCTGTTCAACGACGTCCGCGATCTTCCGCAGGACCGGCTTCATCCCAAGAAAAAACTCCGTCCGATCGCGGCGGGCGAGTTGCCCGTGCCGGTGGCGCTGGGCATGTCGGCCATCCTGTTGATCGCGGCCCTGCAGGGGGCGTGGCTCGTGTCGCGGGACCTGGCGCTGGTCATCGGCGGCTACGTGGCGCTGCAAATCGTCTATACGCTGGCGCTGAAGAAGGTCGCGCTGGTGGACATCTTCATGATTGCGGGCGGGTTCGTGCTGCGGGCGCTGGCGGGCGCGGTGGCGATCCGGGCGACGATTTCGCCGTGGCTGCTGTTGTGCACGCTGCTGCTGGCGCTGTTCCTCGCGCTGTGCAAGCGGCGCCACGAGAAGGTCGTGCTCAGCGACGTGGCCGGCGCGACGCGCGAGAGCATGGGGCAGTACGACGAGCGGCTGCTGGACCAGCTCATCGCCATCGTCAGCGCCGCGACGCTGGTCTGCTATGCCCTGTACACGCTGTGGCCGGATACGGTGCAGAAGTTCGGCACGGCAAAGCTCGGCCTGACGATCCCGTTCGTGATATTCGGCCTGTTCCGCTACCTGGACATCGTGTACCGCCACGAGAAGGGTGACCGGCCCGAGCAGATCCTGTTGACGGACGTGCCGCTGCTGGCCGACCTGTTCTTGTACGGCCTGACGGTCCTCGGGGTGCTGCTGTACGGGCGGCCGTAGGTTCTGCCCCTGCTCAAACGGGCCGGTTCCAGCCAGCGCTCCGCATATCACACTTTGCAAAGTGTGGAATTCCATGCCCGCCAGTATAAGCATTTTTCATTAATTACTTGCCGATTTTTAAGATTCTGTTTTTTTCACACTTTGCAAAGTGTGAAAATACCTAGGGAGGGCGGCGCGGCTCCGACAGGATAGCCGAAGGCGCGCAGAGGACCGGCCTGCGGATATCGCAACGGTCCCGAACGAGGGCTGGGAACCCCGCCCTCGTTTGCATTTGACGGGCGCGCCGACAGTCGTTAGCGTGTGCTGCCGTCATGCCGGAAAGCAAACCAGTCACGCTCGTCACCGGAGGCGCCGGATTCCTCGGCTCCCATCTCTGCGACCTGCTGCTCGGCAAGGGGCACCGCGTGATCGCCATGGACAACCTGATCACCGGCAACCTCGCCAACATCGCGCACCTCGAGGGAAGGAACGACTTCCAGTTCATCCACCACAACGTCACCGAGTACATCGATATCCCCGGCCCCGTGGACATCGTCTTTCACTTCGCGTCGCCGGCCAGCCCGATCGACTACCTGGAGTTGCCGATCCAGACCCTGAAGGTCGGCGCGCTGGGCACCCACAAGACCCTCGGCCTGGCGCGGGCCAAGGGCTCGCGGTTCCTCCTGGCCTCCACCTCGGAGGTCTACGGCGACCCGCTGGTCCACCCGCAACCCGAGACCTACTGGGGCAACGTCAATCCCATCGGCCCGCGCGGCGTGTACGACGAGGCCAAACGCTTCGCCGAAGCCATGACCATGGCCTACCACCGCTTCCACGGCGTGGACACGCGGATCGTCCGCATCTTCAACACCTACGGCCCCCGCATGCGGCCGCGCGACGGGCGCGTCGTGCCGGCCTTCATCACCGAGGCCCTCAAGGGCGAGCCGATCACCGTCTTCGGCAGCGGCCGCCAGACCCGCAGCTTCTGCTACGTCGCGGACCTGATCGCCGGGATCTACAAGCTGGCCATGAGCGACTGCCACGAACCGGTCAACATCGGCAATCCAAGCGAGATGACCGTGCTGGACTTCGCCGAGAAGATCCGCGGCCTGTGCCGCGCGACCTCGCCGATCGTCTTCAAGCCGCTGCCGGAGGACGATCCCAAGATCCGCCAACCGGACATCCGCAAGGCCCGCGCCGTGCTGGGCTGGGAGCCGGCCACGAACCTGGACCAGGGCCTCGCCCTGACCATCGAGTATTTCCGCGGCCTGCTCGCCAAGGGCCTGATTTAGCGGCTTGCGTCCCGCCCGGCGGATACCCTAGGATACACCCCAGTCAACGGGACGAAGCACCATGCGATTGCGATACGCCAAGAAGGACGGCACCCAGATGGAGTTCGAACTGGGCGACCGCCCCATCACCATCGGGCGGAGCCCCGAGGCCGACGTGGTCGTGCTGGACGAAAAGGTATCCCGGGTCCACTGCGGCATCCGCCTCTGGGACGGCGAATTCTTCATCAAGGACCTCAAGTCCCGCAACGGCACGACGGTGAACGGCCAGCGCGTGGAAATGGTGAAGCTCAACCCCGGCGACCGGATTCGTGTGGGCTCCACGACGTTCCTGTTCGAGCAGGAAGCCGGCCCGCAGACGGACGACGCCTTGAAGGAAATGCAGCAGGCCATGGCGGACGGCAAGGGCTACAGCACCATCCTGCAGGAGATCGTCGAGGACATCGCGGCCCCCGCCGCCCCGGAAGGCGCCCCGCCGGGGCCAGCCCCGGCCGACCAGTCGGCAAGCCCCATGCCGCCGCCCGAAAAACCCGCGCCGCCCAAGACCGTGGTCAAGAAGCCGGCGGCACCCAAGGCCGGCGCGCCCTTCAAGGTCGTGATCCGCAAGCCCGCGCCGTAACGTCCGGCGCTCCGCCGTCGACCGGCGTTCGGGAGTTTTGTGCGAAGATAGACCGGAGGAAAGACCATGTCCGACAAGTTCCAACCCCTCACAACAGAGCAACTGGCCCGCTGGATCCTGGATGAGTTGGAGGGCTCGAACTCCATCTTCGGCATCCCGCGCGACCTGTTCTTCCGGCCGCGGCCCGATGATTCCTTCCGCGCGTCGGTCTACGGCAAGACCCTCGAGACGCCCTTTGGCGTCGCCGCCGGCCCGCACTCGCAGATGGCCCAGAACATCATCATCGCCTGGCTCTGCGGCGCGCGGTTCATCGAGCTTAAGACCGTCCAGACGCTCGACGAACTCGAGGTCTCCAAGCCGTGCATCGACATGCAGGACGAGGGCTACAACTGCGAGTGGTCGCAGGAACTGAAGGTCCACGAGTCGTTCGAGGAATACCTTCGGGCGTGGATCCTGATCCACCTGCTCCACCACAAGCTGGGCCTGCCCGGGAAGGAGCCCGGGATCGTCTTCAACATGAGCGTCGGCTACAACCTCGAGGGGCTGCAGAAGCCCAACATGCAGTGGTACCTCGAGAAAATGCACGACGCGGGCGAGGACCTGGCCCGCGATCTCGATATCATCGCGCGCCGCGACCCGGCCGTCCGCTCGCTCAACATCCCGGCGCGGATGTCGGACAACGTGACCCTCTCCACCATGCACGGCTGCCCGCCGGGCGAGATCGAGCAGATCTCGAAATACCTGCTGGAGACATGGGGCCTGCACACGAGCGTCAAGTGCAACCCCACCCTGATCGGCCCGGCCGACCTGCGCCGCATCCTGAACCAGGACCTCGGCTTCCGCGACGTCACCGTGCCGGATATCGCCTTCGAGCACGACCTGAAGTACGCCGACGCCGTGCCCATGCTGCGCCGGCTCGGCGACGCCGCCCGCGCGCGGAACCTCCAGTTCGGCGTGAAACTGTCCAACACGCTCGAGGTCGAGAACTGGCGCCCGATCTTCCCGGCGAAGGAAAAGATGATGTACATGTCCGGCCGCGCGCTGCACGCGGTCACGACCAACCTCGCGGCCAAGCTGGGCCGGGAGTTCGGCGGAAAGCTGATGATGTCCTTCTCCGCCGGCGCGGACGCGTTCAACGTCGCCGACCTTCTAGCGGCAGGCATGCGGACGATCACCGTCTGCTCCGACATCCTCAAGTCCGGCGGCTACCTGCGCATCGTTCAGTACCTGGACCACGTCCGCGACGCGATCAAGGCCGCGGGCGCGAAGGATATCCCCGGCCTCATCGCGAAGAAGTCCGGCGGGATCGCCGGCGAGGCGGGCGCGCTGGCCAACCTCGATCGCTACGCAGCGGCCGTCCTCAAGGATCCGCGCTACCGCAAGGACCGCTTCGACACCTCGCGAACCAAGACCACGCGCGCGTTGGACCTCTTCGACTGTATCGAGGCGCCGTGCACCGACGAGTGCCCGATCAACCAGAAGGTCCCGCAGTACATGACCCTGGTCCGCGAGGGGCGGGTGGACGAGGCCGTCGAGATCACGCGGCTGGACAACCCCCTGCCGTCGGTCCTCGGCCGCGCGTGCAACCATCTCTGCGAGAACACCTGCATCCGCACGCACTACGACGACCCGCTGGCCATCCGCGAGATGAAGCGGTTCATCATGGACCACGAGGTCAAGCCGCACTACCGGCCCCAGGCGCCCGCGCGCGACGTCAAGGTCGCCGTGGTCGGCGGCGGGCCGATGGGCCTGTCGACCGCCTACTTCCTCGGCCAGGCCGGCTACCAGGTCACCGTCTTCGAGGCGCGGCCGTACGTCGGCGGCATGGTCTCCGGCACGATCCCCGCGTACCGCGCGACGGACAAGGTGATCGAGCAAGACCTGAACGTCATCCGCCAGCTCGGTGTCGAGTTCCGGTTCGGCCAGGAGGCCGGCCGCGACTTCACGCTGGCCGATTTGCGCAAGCAGGGCTACCGCTACATCGCGCTCGGCGTCGGCGCCCAGAAGGGCAAGACCCTGGGCGTCGAGGGCGAGACCAACGCGGGCGTGCTGGACGCGCTCCAGTTCCTGCGCGACTCGCGCGAGGGACATCCCCCGCCGCTCGGCAAGCGCATCGGCGTCATCGGCGGCGGCGACGTGGCCATGGACTGCGCCCGCAGCGCGTGGCGGCTGACCGGGGCGAAGGTGACCATCGTCTACCGGCGCACGATCGCCGAGATGCCCGCCGCGCCCGAGGAGATCGCCGGCGTGCTCGAGGAGGGCATCGAGATCATGGAGCTGGTCAAGCCCCTCCGCGTCATCGCGAAGGACGGCAAGATGACCGCCCTCGAGGTCCGGAAAATGAAGCTGGGCGAGAAAGACGAGTCCGGCCGGCGCCGCCCGGTGGACATCCCCGGCTCCGACTTCCAGCTCCCGCTCGACAACCTGATCGTCGCGATCAGCCAGGAGCCCTCGCTGAAGTTCCTCGAGGGCGAGCCGGTCGAGCGCAACAAGTCCGGCTACCTCAAGGTGGACCGGGTCACCATGGAGACGTCCGCGCCCGGCCTGTACGCCGGCGGGGACGTCGTCGGCGACGGCCCGGAATCCATCGTCATGGCCATGGGCGACGGCCGCAAGATCGCCGACGCCATCCGGCGCAAGGAAGAGACGATCGAGGAACGCCGCGCCGCGTGGCCGGCGGTGAACGAGACGGAGCTCATCCGGCGCAAGGCGCGCCGCGAGTACCGCGTGCACCTGCCGCACCGCGATCCGGCCGACCGGTTCAACTTCGAGGAGGTCCAGCTCACGCTCTCCGAGGAGGAGGCGAAGCGCGAGGCCTCGCGCTGCCTGGACTGCCACACGTACTGCAGCCTTTGCGTCAGCGTGTGCCCGAACCGCGCGATCCTGACGTACAAGGTCAAGGCCTTCGAGCGGCGCCTGGCCGACCTCGCGGCGCGCGGCGGCAAGGGCGTCGCCTCGCCCGGCACGACGGTTCGCGTGGACCAGCCATTCCAGGTCGCCGTCCTGACGGACTTCTGCAACGAGTGCGGCAACTGCGAGACCTTCTGCCCGACCGCAGGCGCGCCGTACAAGATGAAGCCGCGACTCTACCTGCGCCGCAAGGAATTCGACGCCGAGCAGGACAATGCCTTCATGGTGTTCCGCGCCAATGGGCACATGGGCATCCGCGGCCGGAAGGCGGGCCAGACCCACGAGTTCGTGGTCGCCGGCGACGAGCTGCGTTACAGCGCGCCGGGCTGGCGCGTGAAAATGGGGACGGACTTCTCCGTGCGGGAAGCGGCGGCTACAGGGGCGGCGGATGGTGACGTTCTCGGCCTCGACTTCTGCGCGAAGATGGCCGTCCTGCTCGACGGCCTGACCACCTCGCAGCCCGCGCTGCCCGTGGCCACCTGAGCGGGAAAAAATCTATTCCTGCCCGAACAGGTTCATCTGGTTCGGGTCGCGCAGGCGCTTGCGGCCGCCGCCGTGGCGAGCCAACTTGGGCTGGCCGCCCTCGCCGAACTCTCCCTCCTCGAGGTTGGCCAGGATCTCCCGCGCGCGATCGACAACGGCCGCGGGCAGCCCGGCCAGGCGGCCGACGGCGATCCCGTAGCTCTTGTCCGCCGCGCCGGGCACGATCCGCCGGAGGAACGCGATCTTGTCTCCGCGCTCGCGCACGAGGACGTTGTAATTCTTTACGCCCGGCATGGTTAGCGCAAGATCGGTCAGCTCGTGGTAGTGCGTGGCGAAGAGGGTCTTGGCCTTCACGGGCGCGTGGTTGTGCAGGTGCTCGGCGACGGCCCACGCGATGCTGATGCCGTCGAACGTGCTCGTGCCCCGGCCGATCTCGTCGAGCACGATCAGGCTGCGCGGCGTGGCGTTGTTTAGGATGTTCGCCGTCTCCTGCATCTCGACCATGAACGTGCTGCGCCCGCGCGCGAGATCGTCGCTCGCTCCGACCCGGGTGAACACCCGGTCCACGACGCCGAGTTCTGCCGACGCGGCCGGGACGAACGACCCGACCTGTGCCATGATCACGATCAGCGCGACCTGGCGGATGTACGTGGACTTGCCCGCCATGTTGGGGCCCGTGATGATGATCAGTTGGTTGGCCGTCCCATCCATCACGGTGTCGTTCGGCACGAACCGCTCGGACTCGGGCATCTGCTCGATCACCGGGTGACGGCCCTCGCGGATCTTCAGCGCGTCGCCGCCGTTCATCGCCGGCCGGACGTAGCCCAGGGCCAGCGCGCGCTCGGCGAGCGAGGACAGACAATCCGCGGCGGCCAGCGCCTCGGCCGACTGCTGGATCGCCGCGGTCTCCTTGACCACGGCCGCGCGCAGTTCGGCGAACAGTTCCAGCTCCAGCGCGAGCGCCCGCTCCTGCGCGCCGAGGATCTTGTTCTCGTACTCCTTCAACTGCGGCGTGATGAACCGCTCGGCGTTGACGATCGTTTGCTTGCGGATGTAGTCCGCCGGGACGGCGTCGAGGTTGCTCTTGGTGATCTCGATGTAGTAGCCGAACACCTTGTTGTGGCGCACCTTGAGCGACTTGATGCCGGTGCGCTGCTGCTCGGCGGCCTGGAAGTCGGCGAGCCACTGGCGGCCTTCCGTGGCGGCGGCCCGCAACTCGTCCAACTCCGGGTGATAGCCTTTCCGGAACAGGCCGCCATCCTTGATCACGGCGGGCGGCTCATCGACGATCGCGCGGGCGATCAGGTCCACGAGTTCGGGCAGGGGGCGGATGTGCGCGGCGAGATCGGGCAGCGGGCCGGCGGGCGCGCCGGCGAGCACGTCGCGCAGGCCGGGCAGTTCGACGAGGGAGCCGCCGAGGCCGACCATGTCCCGCGCGTTGCCTGCGCCGGCGCCGAGCCGGGCGATCAGCCGCTCCAGGTCCCGGACGCGGCCCAACCGCTCGCGCAGGTCGGCGAGGCGCGGGCGGTCGCGGAAGAGGGCCTCGACGGCGTCGTGCCGTTGGACGATTTGGCCGAGGTCCGTCAGCGGGCGCAGCACCCATTCGCGGAGCAAGCGCGCGCCCATCGGCGTGCGCGTGGAATCGAGGACGCGCAGCAGGGTGGTCGCGACGCCGGCGCGGGCGGGGCCGCGGGAGGCGACGAGGTCGAGATTCGCCGCCGTGGATTCGTCGAGGACCATGAACTCCGCCGGGTTGCGCAGGCGCAGTTGCCGGATATGCCCGACCTGGCGGCGCAGTTCGTGGACGACGTAGTGCAGGACGGCGCCGGCGGCGCCGACGGCCGCGGGCCTGTCGTCGCAGCCGAACCCGGCGAGCGAGTGGACCTCGAAATGGCGGGCCAGCAGTTCCGTGGCGGAGACGGGCTCGAAGGTCCAGTCCTCGTACGGCGTCACGAGGGTCTGTCCGCAGGCCTCGAGGACGGCGCGGACGCGGGGATCATCCTTCGCCGTTTCCGGGACGACGCATTCCGAGGGCGCGGCCTGGGCCAGCGGATCGCGCAGCGCGACCGGGTCGGCGTGCTCCTCGATGGTGAACGAGCCCGTGGAGAGGTCGAGCAGGGCGACGCCGATCCGGTCGCCGGCGAGGCCGACGCCCGCCAGGTAGTTATGGCGGGCGGACTCGAGGACGTTCTCCTCGAGGACGGTGCCGGGCGTGACGATGCGGGTGACCTCGCGCTGGACGATGCCGCGGGCGACGGCGGGGTCCTCGACCTGGTCGCAGATGGCGACCTTGCGGCCGGCGCGGATGAGCTTGGCGAGGTAGAGGTCCGCGGCGTGGTAGGGCACGCCGCACATGGGGACGCCCTGGCGCTTGGTCAGGGCGATGTCGAGGATGGCGGAGGCGTCCTTCGCGTCCTCGAAGAACATCTCGTAGAAATCACCGAGCCGGAAGAACAGGATCGCGTCCGGCGGCAGGTCCCGCCGGATGCGCCGGTACTGACTCATCATGGGGGTGGCGGCATCGGTCATGGTCGCGCTCCACGCCCCGGGGCGGGCCCGGCGTACCGGGCCGGATTAATATTCCCGATCCTTGCCCCCGCCGCGGAGGTCGTCCTCCCCGTTGTCGAACTTCTCTTCCTCCTCGTCGTCCTCAAGGACCTCGTCGAGGTCGTTGACGTCCTCGAAATCGGGATCGGCCTCCTCCTCGTCGTCGTCGGAGGGCTCGGCGCAGTCCGGGCAGACGGTGGAGCGGGGGTGGCAGGCGCGGCAGTACTCGGCCCCGCACATGCTGCACTCGCGCATCTTCTCGTCCCCGTGCGTGGGGCAGCCGGGTTCGACGCCGTAAAGGTTGGTTTCTTCTTCGCTGGCCACGGTGGTCTCCTTCGCGGGTTGACTAGTCCTCGCCCAGCTCCACGTTCCAGTACGCCAGGTCCAGGAAATGCCGCCAGCTGTGGTCCGCGGTGCGGACGAACTGGATCTCGACGAACGGGCGCCAGCGCGGCTTCTTGGGCTTGCGGATCAGCCGCATGCCGGCCTGCTCGGGCGTCCGGTTCGCCTTGAGGCGGTTGCAGTCCACGCAGCTGCAGACGACGTTGGTCCACTGCGTCAGGCCCCCGGCCTGGCGGGGGACGACGTGGTCGATGTTCAGGTCGCGCCGGTCGAACCGCTTGCCGCAGTACTGGCAGGTGTTCCGGTCGCGTTCGAAGACGTTGTGCCGGGTGAACTTGACCTCCTTGTTCGGCAGGCGGTCGAAGAACAGCAGCAGGATGATCCGCGGGATGCGGATGCGCAGGGAGATGGTCCGGACCGCGCCCGCCTCGCCGGCCGTCGGGGAGAAGTCGCACCATTCGCGGAACGAGAACGTCCCGAAACCGGTGGGCGTCTCGCACACGGCCTGCGCGTGGCCGGTGTAGAGCAGGGCGAGCGCGCGGTCCGCCGTGCAGACGTTGATCGCCTGCCAGAGGCGGTTCAGCACGAGCACCGGATGCTGCATGGCTTCGATGGACATGGGCCGCGTTCCGTTTTCGCGTTGAATAGCACAGGCGCCCCGCGGTGTCAAAGGGCTGATCGCATTGATTTTCCCTGCGCGTTTTGCCATGGTGTCCCCGGGCCGGGAGCGGCCCGCCATGAAATCGGCGTTCCTCGACAAACTGATGGAACGGCTTGACCGGGTGGACCCCGGCAGCCTGCAGACGCACTTCCTGCGCCTCGCCCGGGAGAAAGGCCTGCTGGAGACCCTGTTCCGCGCCGTGCGCGAGGGCATCATCGTCCTCGACGGCCGCGGGCGCATCACCTACGCCAACCGCGCGGCGGAGCAGATGCTCGGCTTCCAGGCCGACGCCGCCGCGGGCCAGTCCATCCGCCGCTTCCTGCGCGAGATGGACTGGGACCGGCTGCTCGAGCTCGATCCCGAGGAGTGGTCGCGGCTCGTCTCGCGCGAGATCGAGATCACCTATCCCGAGCGCCGGCTCCTGGACTTTTACGTCGTGCCCCTCACCGCCGTCGCCGAGAGCGAGCGCGGCGCCGTGGTCCTGCTGCGGGACGTCACCTCCGACCGCGACCACGAGGCCCGCGCGGTCGAATCGGAGCGGCTCAACGCCCTGACCCTGCTGGCCGCCGGCGTCGCGCACGAGATCGGCAACCCGCTGAACTCGCTGCACATCCACCTTCAGTTGATCGAGCGCGAGCTGGGCGGGCTGCCCCCGGAGAAGCGCAGGGAACTGGTGGACCTGGTCGAGGTCAGCCGCCGCGAGGTCGAGCGGCTCGACGGCATCCTCACCCAGTTCCTCCGCGCCCTGCGGCCCGCGCCGCCGAACCTCGCGCCCGGCTCCGTGGCCGACGTCCTGCGCGAGACGCTGAACTTCCTCCAGCACGAGATCCGCGACCGCGACGTGCTCGTCGAGGTCGAGGCCCCCGAGGCCCTGCCGGCGATCCCGATCGATGCGGACCAGATCAAGCAGGCGTTCTTCAACATCATCCGCAACGCCATCCAGGCCATGCCCGGCGGCGGCCTGCTGAAGATCACCCTGCGCGAGACCGACCGGTTCGTGGAGATCGCCTTCCGGGACCGCGGCCCGGGCATCCCGCCGGAGGACATCCACCGGATCTTCGAGCCCTACCAGACCACGCGGCCGGACGGCTCGGGCCTCGGCCTCGCCATCGTCCAGCGCATCGTGCGCGACCACGGCGGACAGATCGAGGTCCACAGCCGGCCCGGCGAAGGCACGACCTTCACCCTCCTGCTCCCACGCACCGGGCAGCGCCTGCGGCTGCTCCAGGCCTCGCCGGACCTCGAGCCGGCCGCACCCGATGGAGGCCCGCCGTGAAAAAGCAGCCCGTGATCCTGATCGTGGACGACGAGAAAAACACCCGCGACGGGCTCGCCCGCGCCCTCGGCCGGAACTACGCCGTCCGCCTGGCGGACAGCGCCGCGCGCGCCCTGCAGATCCTGGACGAGCAGCCCGCGGACGTGCTCTTGAGCGACATCCGCATGCCCGGCGAGGACGGCCTGGCCCTGATGCAGCGCGCCCTCGCCCGCACCCCGGCGCCCGTCTGCATCCTGCTCACCGCCTACGGCAGCATCGAGACGGCGGTGGACGCGATGAAGCGCGGCGCCTACGACTTCCTCACCAAGCCCGTCAGCCTCGACCGGCTCGAACTCCTCCTCCAGCGCGCCCTGCGCGAGCGCGACATGGAGAGCGAGAACCGGCGCCTGCGCGAGCAGCTCGACGCCCGGTTCGGGCTGGAGCAGCTCATCGGGCGGTCCGCCCCCATGCAGGAGGTCTTCGACTCCATCCGCCAGGTCGGCCCGTCGCGGGCGACGGTGCTGGTCACCGGCGAGAGCGGCACGGGCAAGGAACTGGTCGCCCGTGCGATCCACCAGTTGAGCCCGCGCGTCCACGGGCCGTTCATCCCGCTCCATTGCGCCGCGCTCGCGCCGACGCTCCTCGAGAGCGAACTGTTCGGCCACGAGAAGGGCGCGTTCACGGGGGCCGTCGAACGGCGCCGCGGCCGGTTCGAGCTGGCGGACGGCGGGTCGCTGTTCCTCGACGAGGTCGGCGAGATCCCGGCGGCTATCCAGGTGAAGATCCTGCGCGTGCTCGAGGAGCGGAAGTTCGAGCGTGTCGGCGGCCAGGAGACCGTCGAGGTGGACGTTCGCCTGATCGCCGCCACCAACCGCGACCTGAAGAAGATGGTGGACGAGGGAACGTTCCGCGAAGACCTCTACTACCGGCTGAACGTCGTCACGATCCACCTCCCGCCGCTGCGGGAGCGGCCGGACGACATCCCGCTGCTGGTCCAGCATTTTCTCAAGGAGCTCTCCGCCGAGAACGGCAAGACGATCGCCGGGCTGACGCCCGAGGCCATGGCCGCGCTCGCCGCGCACACCTGGCCGGGCAACGTGCGCGAGCTGCGGAACGTCATCGAACGCATGGTCGTCATGGCGCGCGGCGACACCCTGACCGTCCGGGACATTCCGGCCGCGCTCCGCGACGAGTCGCGCCCGCGCGGCGGCCTGCCCGCCGGGCCGGTTTCCCTCGACGAGGCGGAGAAGCAGCTGATCCTCCGCGCGCTGAAGGCCTGTGACGACAACCGCACCGCGGCCGCGCGGCAGCTCGGTATCAGCCGCCGCACCCTGCACCGGAAGCTCAAGGAGTACGGGCTGGCGGAAGACCCGCCATCGAGCCCTTGAGCAACCCGCCGCTCCATCGGCGGAAATCAGGGCTTCCCTTTTTCACCGCCGGCTGTATGTTGGGCCGCTTGTGAATGCTTCGAATTCAACCGTTATTCTGGGCGCACTACGCATCCAAATGCTGGCCCCGACGCTGGTCCGTATTGAGGAGGCTGGCCCGCGCGGCTTTGAAGACCGGCCCACGTTCACAGTGGTGGAGCGCGACTGGCCGGGGGTTCCCGTCGAGCGTGAAATCCGGGATGATACGACCCTTCTGCGCGCGGGAGAGGTGCGCGTCGAGGTCCGCCGCCGGGAGCCGAAGCTGGAAGACGTGCGCATCATATCGAGGGACGGCACGCTGCTGTTCGACGGCGCCGCATCCGTGCCCGCGAAGGCCTTCCTGCCCGAGCCGTCCGCTTCCTTCGCGAGCTGGGCGCTGGCGGACCAGCCGCGGCTCGTGCCGCCGGCGTGGGGCGCGCTGCCGCCGCCGAACGACGCGGATCCCGCCAGCGGCTGGAACCTCGGCAACCCGGCGCGGGACGTCTACGTGTTCCTGCCCGGCGCGGGCGGCTACCGGCAACTTGTCCGCGACCTGCTCCGGCTGACCGGCCCGGTGCCCCTTCCGCCGCTGTGCGCGTTCGGGCTGATCGACAGCCGCTATTACCCGTATCGCCAGGACGAGGCTCTGGAGATCATCGACGAGTACCGGCGGCGCGGCATCCCGCTGGATATCTTCGTGCTGGACACAGACTGGCGCGTCGGGGCCTCGCACGGCTACGAGGTGAACCGGGAGCTGTTTCCGGACCTGCCGGGCTTCATCCGCGCGGCGCACCAGCGCCACGTGCGCATCATGCTCAACGACCATCCCGAGCCGGCGGATCCTCGCGCCCTGTCGCCCGCGGAGATCGGCTACCGCGCGCGGGGGCTGACGAGCCTGCTGGAGCAGGGCGCGGATTTCTGGTGGTTCGACCGCAACTGGCACACGGTGCTCGGTTCACCGGCGGAAGGCCTCGGCAAGGAAACCTGGGGCATGCGGCTCTACCACGACATCGTGGCGGCCTACCGGCCGGACCGGCGGCCGATGATCATGTCCAACGCCGACGGCATCGACAACGGGCACTTGAACAACCCGCCGCACCCGGCCGCGCACCGGTTCCCGATCTGGTGGACCGGCGACACGCGGGCGTCCTGGGCCGACCTGGAGCGGGCGGTCCGCAACGCGGTGCGCAGCGGGACGCTCTCGCTGCTGCCGTTTTTGAGCGACGACCTGGGCGGGCACCACGACACGCCGGACCCGGAACTGTACGTTCGTTTCGTTCAGTACGGGACCCTGTCGCCGGTGTGCCGCCTGCATTGCTCCTACAAACTGCACCGGTTCCCCTGGATGTTCGGGGAGCCCGCGGGGACGATCGCGTCGGAGTACATCCGGCTTCGATACCGGCTGTTGCCGACGCTCTACGCGGCGGCCCGGCAGGCGTCTGCGGAGGGGACTCCGATGCTGCGCCGCGGCGACCTGGAGTGGCCCGGCCACGCGGAGGCGGCGTCCGACACGCAGTACCTGCTGGGCCCGGACCTGCTGGTCGCGCCGATCCTTCGCGCCGCGACGCCGCTTGCGCCGATTCCGACGGAGTTTTTGCGCGGGGCAGACGGAACGCCCGGCCTGCAGGCCGAGTATTTCGGCAACGACCGCCTCGCGGGCGAGCCCGCGGCCCGGCTCGTGGAGCCCCTGCTGAATCACGGGTGGTTCGGCCGGCCACCGGCGCCCGGCATGGAAGGGCGGGGGTTTTCCGCGCGCTGGACGGGAACCCTCGGGCCCGTGCCGGAGGACGGGAAGTACCGGATCGGCGTCAGAACGGACGACGGCGTGAGGTTGTGGCTGGACGACCGCCTGCTGCTCGACGAGTTCGAGCAGTCCGGCGAGGTGTACAAGTGGCGCGACGTGGACCTGAAGGCCGGCCAGCGCTGCGCGCTGCGGGTGGAGTATCGCAATCTCGGGACCTGGCACGCGATGTTCGAGCTGCTCTGGGGCCGGCCGAACGGCCCGGATTCGCCCCGTCCGGTCTGGGTGCCGCCGGGGATGTGGATGGATCCTTGGACGGGCGCCCGCATCGAGGGTCCGGCCGAGCAGGCTATTCCGGCGGCCCTGCACCAGGTGCCCATGTTGATCAGGGGCGGCGGCATCCTGTTTTCCACTCCGCTCCGGCTCCACACGGGCACGGCGCTTTGGCCTGAAATCCGGGCGGACCTGGCCTGGTATCCCGGCGATTTTGACACCCGGCGGGAATTGTACGAAGACGACGGTTTCTCGATCGCGTACCGGCAGGGTGCAGGCCGCGTAACGCCCCTGCGCTTTCGCCGGGCGCGCGGAACGGTGGAGATCGAGGTCGAACCCGCCGCGGGCGGATTGGCCGACGCCGGTGGGCGGCGGTGGCTCTTCCGCGTGCACGGATTGACGACCCGGCCGGCCGACGTGCATGTGCACGACGCGACGCTGCTGGCCGTCGCCTGGGGGGCGGGAGCGGGGCTGCTGCCCTTCGAGGCTTCCGCGTCGTGGGCGCGGGCGGCTCGGCCGGTATTGGAAATCGACGTGGAGCAGTCGCGCGCCGGCACGCCGGTCCGCGTGGAATTCCGCGCATAGGGGGCGGCCATATTCGGAATTGCCCGGCCGCCGGAGACCCCGTAGCATAAGCGGCGGATAGGCAGGGAGCGACAGGAGCAGCCATGGCAGCGAAACCGTTTGAGTCGCGGATTCAGGATCTGATCTACAACGTCGACGTCGGCATCGGCCTGGCGCTGATGAAGGTCGGCTTGTACCTGCTCTTTGTCCTGATCACCATGCTCCTGTACACGGCGACGCAATTCCGCGGCCTCAAGGAGCCGGCCGCCATGGACGCCGCCCAGCTCGGCCGGAACCTGGCAACCCACCACCGCTTCATCACGCAGAACATCCGGCCGGCGAGCCTGTGGTACCTGTCGCGGAAGAACCCGGCGGGGGGGCTGAAGATGGACCGCCACCCGGACATCGTCAACGCGCCGCTCTGGCCGGCGGTGCTGGGCGCGGCCTTCAAGGTGGCCGGGACCGCGTTCGCGACGGAGAAGCCTTCCGCCGTGTTCCCGCCGGAGCAGTGGGTGATCGTGCCGCTGGGGCACTTCTTCACCCTGATGACCGGCCTCGTGCTGTTCTTCTTCGGCCGGCGCCTGTTCGACCGACGGGTCGCCGTGCTGGGCGTGACGCTCTACTTCCTGAGCGACACGGTCTGGCGCAACAGCATCTCCGGGCTGGGGCTGTCCCTCCTGACGTTCCTGGTCGTGACGGCTTTCTACCTGGCCTACCTTGCGGCGGGCCAGCAGACCGAGGACGGGCGGCCGCGCGGCCAGGCCCTGCTGCTCCTGGCCGGCAGCGCCGCGCTGTGCATCCTTGCGTTTTACACCCGCTACGCCGCCGCCGTGTTCGCCCCGGCGCTGATGGTCTACATCGGGCTCTCCTTCCGGAAGAAGGGATGGACCTGGGCGGCGGTCTTCCTGCTGGTTTTCCTGCTCGGCATCGCCCCCTGGCTGGCGCGAAACGCCTTGGTCTGCGGCAACCCCCTCGGCCTGGCCGGGCACTTGGCGCTGAACGGAACGGATTCCTTCACCGCCAACGGATTCGACCGAACGCTGAAGCCATCGCTGGAGTTCGAGAAAGTCTTCCGCGACCTGCAGACCAAGTGGATGGGCGGCCTGTCGCGGTTCTACCGGCAGGACCTCTGGAGGACCGGGGACGGGCTGCTGTTCGGCCTGTTCGTGGCGGCCCTCTTCTTCCGGTTCGTGAACACCGCGGCCCATCGGCTGCGCTGGTGCCTTGCGCTGGGCATCGGGCTGCTCTGGCCGGTCGCCGCCCTGTTCGGTGAGGAAACGTCGCGCCTGCTGACCGTCTGCTGGCCCGTCGTTCTGCTCTTCGGACTCGCGTTTTTCTTCGTGCTGCTGGACCGGCTCCAGCTCCAGGCGCGGTTGTTCGAGCTGGCCCTCATCGTGGCCCTCGTCGTGACCAGCGCGCTGCCGCTCGCCTTCGCGCTGCTGCCGCCCCGCGCGGGGCCGCCGTACCCGCCCTATTTCCCGCCGTACATCATGCACGTCACCCGCATGCTCACGCCCGACGAGATGATCTGCAGCGACATGTCCTGGGCGACGGCCTGGTACGGGGACCGCACCTCCCTGCTGCTGCCCTCCGAGCTGGACTCCTTCTACGAGATCAACGACTACCACCGCCGGATCTACGGGCTGTACTTCACGACGATCACGCGCGACAAGCCGTTCGTCAGCGGCCTGGTCACCGGGCCGGAGCGCACGTGGTACCCGATCCTGGAGGGGCGCATCCCGACTGACTTCCCGCTCAACCAGGGATTTCCGATCAACAACATGGACCAGCTCTTCCTGACCGACCGGGAGCGCTGGAGCCGCCGCTGATCCGCCGGTCAGGGCTTTCCGAGTGTCTTTTCCAGGTGGGGCTCGGGGGCGACCCCGAGTTCCAGCGCGCGTTTATAGTGATCCCGGACCTGGGCTCGGTCGCCGGAAGGATCGGCGGCCAGGACCAGCGCGAGGTTCAAGTGGGCATCCCCCAGGTCGGGGTTGAGGGCCACGGCCTGCTCCAGTTCCTGGCGCGCCTCCGCCAGCTTGCCCTGCCCGATCCGGGCCACGCCCAGCGCGTTATGCAGCGCCGGATTCTGCGGATCGGAGGGAAGGGCGGCCTCCAGCGTGGCGGCGGCCTCGGCGTACCGGCGCAGCGTGCAAAGGCCGATCCCGAGGAGCAGGCGCGATTCGGCATCCTGCGCGGGTCCGGCCTCCGCCGTCAGCACGTCCACGGCCTCGCCGGCGCGGTTGAGTTTCAGGAGGCAACGCCCGGCTCCCTTAACCATGTCCGGTCGGCCGGGCGACGATCGGTAGATCGTCAGCGCGGCCTCCAATTTCCCCGTCCTTTCCAGCTCCATCGCGCGCCGGATTTTTTCGGCTGCGCGATCCGGCGGAGACGGGGATATCCCCGCGGCGGGGGACGACGCGCTGTTTTGCAACTCCTGAATACGGGCTTCCGCCGCCTCGATCCGCTCGCGCAGGGAGGCCGAAGCCGCCTGTTCCTCCGCCAACTGGCTCCGTACGGCCTCCAGTTCCGCGGCTTGCTCCTTCCTCGCCTGCCTGTCCTTCTTCGCTTCTTCCTGTCGCTCCGCCGCCCGCTCGGTCAGCTGGGCCCGCTGTGTTTCGCTTTGATCGAGCGATGCGCGGAGGGCTTCGGTAGCCTGGCGGGCCTCCGCCAGTTGCGCCTCGGCTTGCTCCAGGAGTTTCCTCTGCTCCTGTTCCGCCTGGCGGGCTTCGACAAGAGGCGCGGCGGCAGCCTGCTCCGCTTCCAGTCGCGCGCGGGCCGTCTCTAGTTCCCGTGCCAGAGATTTCGCGGTCTCCTCCAGCGTCTCCCGGGCGGCCCGCAGGCTGTCTCGTTCGGTTTCGATTTTTTTCAGGTTCCGGGCGGCTCCGTCGAGGTCCTGCTTCAGCCGGGCGATTTCTCCGCGCGCCTCCTCCAACTGCTTTTTCTCGGCCTCGAGGGAAGCGCGGTCGGCGACCCGCTGCGCTTCCGCCGCCTGGAGTTCCGCGGTCAACCGCGCGATATCCTGCCCGGACATCGCCGCCGTCCGTGCGGCATTCGTTTCCGCGGCGGCCAGGCGTTCGCGAAGGCTCCGGTTCTCATCGGCGAAGTCCGCCGACGCGGGATCCCGGGAGGGCGCGGCTTCCGATGCGGGGCGCGGACCCGTCCGCTTGTTCGGCCCCAGCCGCCGGCGCAAGGCTTCGATCTGGTTGGCGCAATCGGCGAGGCGATACTGGACGATATCGGGCTGGCGATCCGGGTAGAGGTTATGAAGCCGCCGGTATTGGGCATGGGCGTCCTCGTACAGCGAGAGCGCCTGCTCCCAGGACTCCTCCTCGCGCGCGCGGTTCGCCCGACCGAGGGTGACGTAGGCCTCGGTCAGGTCCTGCAGGAAGGGGCTGTTCGGATCCTCCTCGGCCGGGGAGGGCAGGGCGAGAAGCGTAAGGACGGAGATGACCGCGCGCCCAACGACGAGTCTGATGCTGCCATGCATGGCTTATCCTCCGGCCGGTTCCGCGTTGTGAAGCATCCTAGTCCCGGCGGCGCGCGCGGACAAGCCCTTCATCGCGCCGGCGTTGCCTCGCGCAACGGCCAGGAACCCGGGCCGCGTCCCCTTCGGAAACCCCGCGCCACACTTTGCAAAGTGTGGCGCGGGTCAGAACAGAAAGGCGCGCGGTTATTGGTTAATCCGCTCCGCAGGCTCATTCCATACTTTGCAAAGTGTGGCGCGCTGAAAAAACTTGATGCGGGCCCTGACACATGGCATGAGGGCGTCATGAGCCTCGCCCCCGGACAGCAACAGCGTTATGCCCGCCACCTGGCGCTTCCCCAGATCGGCGAGGCCGGGCAGCGAAAACTGCTGGCCGGCCGCGTGCTGGTCATCGGCCTGGGAGGCCTCGGCTCGCCCGCGGCCCTCTACCTGGCTGCCGCCGGCGTCGGCTGCCTCGGCCTAGCCGACCCCGACGTCGTCGAGTGGAGCAACCTGCAGCGCCAGATCCTCCACTTCACTCCGGATCTCGGCCGGCCCAAAACAGAGTCCGCCGCCGACAAGATCCGGGCGCTGAATCCGGATGTCCGGCTCCGGCTGCATGCCGGGCGCTTTGACCGCGCGCACGCGGCCGCGATGCTTCGGGAATACGATTTCGTGGTCGACGCCACGGACCATTTCGCGACCAAGTATTTCATCGCCGAGGCCTGCCATGCCGCCGGCCGGGCCTATGCGCACGCGGGCATCGCGGCCTTCGCGGGCGAGGTCATGACCGTGCTCCCCGGGCACACTGCCTGCTATCGCTGCCTCTTCGACGGTCCGCCGCCCCCGGACCCGGCCTCGCCCCTCGGGCTGCTGGGCGCCGTGCCGGGCGTGATCGGCTGCATCCAGGCAGCGGAGGCGGTGAAATACCTGCTGGGCGCCGGGGAATTGCTCGTGAACCGCCTGCTGGAGTTCGACGCCCTGGCCATGACCTTCCGGGAAATTCCCGTGAGCCGCAACCCGGCCTGCCCGCTGTGTGGCCGGCCGGACTCCCGGGATTGAGGCACGCCGTCAGAGCGCGCCCAGCACCTCGTCCAGCACGTCCTCGAGGGTGACCAGGCCGATCACCTCGAAGCGGTCGTCGGTGACCAGGATCATGTGCTGGCGCGTCACGCGCATCCGCGGGAGGATATGGTCCACGGGGGCGTGGTCCGCGACGAACTGGCAGGGCCGCATGTAATCGCGGACCCGCTTGTCCGCGCTGTTCGCGTCCGCCAGGACATCGAATATGTGCACGATGCCGACGAAGGTCTTCTTCTCCGGATCCTGCACGGGAAAGCGGTTGATCTCCCGGGCTCGGGCGAGGTCGAGCAGCGCGGGCGCGGGCGCATCCTGTCGGATGTACACCATGCGGTCGCGCGGCGTCATGATCTCGCGGCACGCCTTGGTCTTCAGCTCGATGACCTCGTGGATCATCCGGTGCTCGGCCGGCGTCAGGATGCCGGTGCTCTTCCCTTCCCCGGCGAGGTGGACGATCTCCTCCCGGGTGACCAGGGGCCGGCTCTTTTCGTCGTCGCGGGGCCGGCCGGGGGTCAGCAGGCGCACGAGCCCCATCAGGGGGGCGCTCGCCGGCATCAGGACCCATCGCGCCGCCTTCAGCACGGGAGCAAACGGCAGGCTGCGGTGCGAGGGGAACGCCTGGAACCAGGCCTTGGGCAGATACTCGCAAAACACGACCAGCACGGTCGTCACCGCCGCGCTGGCCAGCCAGGCCCCCGAAGAGCCGAAGGCATCGGCTCCCAGGTTGACGGCCAGCGTCGAGGCCATGGTCACGGCGATATTGGTGCCGACCAGCGTCGTGCCCAGCAGGATGTCCGGATTCTGCAGGAAGTACTGCAGTATCTCGGCGCCCGGGACCTTGCGGCGGACCAGGTGGTGCAGGCGCAGCCGGTTGATCGCCACCAGCCCCGTCTCGATGCCCGAGAAGAACCACGCCGCGGCCAGGCACAGGAACAGCAGTATCCACTCGCCGCTCATGGGCCCTCCACTTTCTCGATCTGGGCCAGCGTGACGCGGCGGCGGATGGTCTGCATGACGGTGACCCGGGCCCCGTCGGCCTCCACCACGTCGTCCTGTTCGGGGATATGGCCGGCCCGGGCCGCGATCCAGCCCGCCAGGCGATCCGCCCCCCGGGCCCGGAGATTAAGCCGGAGCTTGCGGTTGATTTCCTCGAGGCTGATGTTGGCGTCCACCAGCCAGCGATGCGGCCCCGCCTGCTGGAAGAGGGGTCGGGGCTTGCTCAACTCGTTGTAAATCTCCCCCGTGATTTCCTCCAGGATGTCGCCGCGGGTGATCACGCCGGCCACGCCGCCGTACTCGTCCACCACGACGGCGATGCGCAGCCGGTCGCGCTGGAACTGCATCAGCACCTGGTTGAGCGGCGTGTTGGCCGGCACGAAGAACGGCGGCTGCCGGGCGGACTCGATCCGGTGCTCCGGGTCGAGCAGGAACTTGCGCACGTCCAGAAAGCCCTCGACGTTGTCCACCTGGCCGCGGTACAGCAGCAGGAAGTTCCGCCGGGCCTTGCGGGCCACCGCGATCCAGTCCTCCGGCGCCCCTCCCAGGTCCACGCCGACGAGGTCCACGCGGGGCGTCATGACGTCGCCGGGCTTGAGATCCTCCAGGTCCACGATGGCCTTGAGCATGGCCAGTTCGTCGGCGTTGAGAATGCCCTGCTCCTGGCTGATTTCGAGCACGGTCTCGAACTCCTCCTCGCTCAGCGTCCGGCCGCTCGGGCGGAACATCGGCTCGAACGACTTCATCAGGCGTTCCAGCAGGAAGCGCAGCGGCGCCAGGGCGCGGATGAGCAGCAGCATGATCGGCGCGAACCACACGGCCAGCCGCTCGGCATGGAGCAGGCCGATCCTCTTGGGCCCCGCCTCGCCGAAGATCACCAGCGCGACCGTGACGACGGGAATCGATATGGCCTCGCCGCGCCCCGGAAAGGCCCGGTCGGCCAGCAGGAAGCCGATGGCGGCGATCCCGACGTTGACGATGGTATTGCCGATAAGCACGGTCGAGAGGATCTGGGTCGGGCGGGAGAGGAGGGTATGAATCCAGGCGCCGATGGTCGGGTTGCGCTGGCTGACGCGGCGCAGGGCCAATGGATTGAGCGAAAAAAAGACCGTTTCGCTGCTCGAGAAAAACCCCGAGCAGATCATCAGGCCAACCATCGCGATGATCAGTATGACGGTCATGCCGTTGAACACGCCGCGGCCAGCATAGCGGATCGGCCGGCCTTTTCGAGCGTAAAGAGAGCCCGGCGGCCGCCGGCCTGATTGAGATTCCGGCGAAATGGGCGATAGTAGGTCGGGGAAAACAACGAGGGAACGCTCGATGAAACTCTGGATAGTCCCGGCCCTGCTGCTGGCCGCCGTCGCGAAGGGAGAGCCCGTGATGCATGAAAACCCGCAGGAAAATACCGCCATCGCCACGTTCGGCGGCGGGTGCTACTGGTGCATGGAGGCCGTGTTCCAGCAGGCGCCCGGCGTGCTGTCGGTGGTCTCCGGATTCATGGGCGGGACGGTCAGGAATCCGACGTACGAGCAGGTCTGCGCGGGCGGCACGGGCCATGCCGAGGTGATCCAGGTGCGCTACGACCCCGCGCGCGTTTCGTACGAGCAGCTTCTCGAGTGGTTCTGGAAAGCGCACGATCCGACGCAACGGAACCGGCAGGGGAACGACGTGGGCACGCAGTACCGGTCAGTGATTTTCTACCACGACGAGGCGCAGCGGCAGGCGGCCGAGGCCTCGCGCGCGGCGCTGGACCAGTCGAAAGTTTTCGCGCGCCCGGTCGTCACGGAAATCGCTGCGGCCGCGGAGTTCTACCCGGCCGGGAAATACCACCAGGACTACTACCGCCGGAACCCGTCGCAACCCTATTGCCAGTTCGTCATCCGGCCCAAGCTGAACAAGCTCGGACTGAAGGAGTAGCCGCCGGGGCGGACATCAGAACAGCTCGGGCGCCTGTCCCCTGGGTTTCAGGCCGAATTTCTCGTAGGCGCGCTCGGTCGCCACACGGCCCTGGGGGGTGCGCTTGAGGTAGCCCTGCTGGATCAGGAACGGCTCGTAGACTTCCTCGATCGTGTCCGGTTCCTCGCCCACGGACACGGACAGCGAGTGGACGCCGACCGGTCCTCCGCTGAACTTCTGGAGCAGGGTCTCCAGGATGCGCTTGTCCATTTCGTCCAGGCCGTGCTCGTCGATATCCAGCATGGCGAGCGCCCGGTCCGCGACCTCGCGGGTGATCCGGTTCCCGGCCTTGACCTGCGCGTAGTCGCGCACCCAGGCCAGCAGGTTGTTCGCGATGCGGGGCGTGCCGCGGGCGCGCCCCGCGATCTCCCGGGCGCCGGCCGGCTCGACGTCCACGTTCAGGATCCGGGCCGAGCGCGTGACGATTTCCTGCAGGGCGGAGGTGTCGTAGTAATCGAGCCGCGCGGCCAGGCCGAACCGCGAGCGGAGCGGCGCCGTCAGCAGCCCGCTGCGGGTGGTGGCGCCCACCAGCGTGAAGCGGGGGAGGTTGAGGCGGACGGACCGCGAGTGCGGCCCCTGGTCGATGACGATATCGAGGACGTAGTCCTCCATGGCGGCGTAGAGATATTCCTCGACGGACTTCTGAAGGCGGTGGATTTCGTCGATGAACAGGAAGTCGCCCTTCTCCAAATTGGTCAGAAGGCCGGCGAGGTCGCCGGGCTTGTCGATCACGGGACCGGAGGTGACCTTGATATTCACGCCCATGGCGTTGGCCAGGATATAGGCCAGCGTCGTCTTGCCGAGGCCGGGCGGGCCGGAAAGCAACACGTGGCCCAGGACATCGCCCCGCCCCCGCGCGGCCTCGACAAACAGTTCCAGCCGCTCCTTCACCTTCGGCTGGCCGACGAAGTCGGCGAAGCGGGACGGACGGAGGCTGATATCGAACTCCGTATCCGCCTTGTTCAGGGTATCCGTAACGAATCGATCCGTCATAGGCTTCTAGCTCGCTACTATAGGGGTTGGAAGGAAGCCGCGGCAAGAGGAATGGAACCCGACAGCGACATGAGGGGATGGAGATCCTGCTATTTCGCCATCAGGGGTGCGCCACACTTTGCAAAGTGTGGCGCAGCCTTCAGGCACCGGAACTTCACGCGGAAGAACAAGCTCCCACGCCATCTACGACGGCCCCATTCAGCCAAATAATGCGTTATTTATTCGGCTATTTAAATATATTCGCGCCGGCCCAAGGGCGGGGTCTCTCTTATTTCAGCCCGTATCGGCCGTCTGAATCCGCGCCACACTTTGCAAAGTATGGCGCGCCCTCCTCGACGGCTTTCCATTGGCCGGGAAACGCGCTATTCTTCTTTCATGGTCATCGGCCTCCTGCAAGCCACGTTGAGCATTCCGGAATCCCATTCGCTGAAGGACAAGCGGATGGTGCTGCGCAGCCTCAAGGACCGGGCGCTCAACAAGATGAACGTCAGCGTCGCGGAGGTGGACCAACAGGACCTCTGGCAGGCCGCGACTCTCGCGTTTGTCACCGTGGCGGCGGAAAAGGATGTCGTGGAAAAGCGGCTCGCCGAGGTCAGCGAGCACCTGCGGTCCGACCCCCGCGCGATCCTGCTCGACTACGAGACGCACTTGCTTTAAGCCCGCGCGGGTGCAGCACCAGCCCAAAATCCTGCTCCAGGATGTCCACCAACTCCGCGACCGGCAGGCCCACGACGTTCGTGTACGAGCCCCGGATCGCCCGGATCATGAACGATCCGACGCCCTGGATCGCATACGCCCCCGCCTTGTCCATCGGCTCGCCCGTGGCGATGTAACCGGCGATCTCCTCCCGGGTCAGCCGCTTGAATTCAACGGCGGTCCGGACCGTGCGGCTGCGCCTCCGCACGACCCGCCCACCGGCTGCGCGCGCGACGCAGAGGCCGGAGATCACGGCGTGCCACCGGCCGCTCAACGCCTCCAGCATGCGCCCCGCATCCGCCCGGCCCCGGGGTTTCTGCAGAATCCTCCGCCCCTGCACCACGATGGTGTCCGCCGCGATGATCACGGCCGGCCCGCGGATGCGCGCGGCGACCTCGGCGGCCTTGTCCTCGGAAAGGCGGCGCGCATAATGCGCGGGGCGCTCCCCCCGGTTCGGGGTCTCGTTAAGTTCCGGGGGAACAATGCGGAACCGGAAGCCCAGCGATTTCAGAAAGGCGCGGCGACGCGGCGACGCGCTGGCCAGCACGAGTTGCTCCTTGCGGTTCATGCGCCGCAAACTATACCACGCCCGTCGTTCAGGGCCAGCCGGCTTCTTCGAAAAGGCCTCTGAACCTGAAGGCCAACGCCCGGTACGCCGAGCCGTTGGGATGGCTGTCCTCGGAGCCGGTGGCATAGCTCCGCTTGAGATTCCCGCCGGCATCGGCCAGGATCCCGTAGAAGTCGAATATCCAGCAATTCTCGCGGCCGGACGCGAAGTCTTCGAAGCACAGCTTGAAAAAAGCGAGCCGCCCCGCCGTCCTGGCCACGCCACGCCCGGGCGGGACGCCGGCCCTTACCGGGCGGAAACGGCCTCCCGCGGCCGAGGCGCCGGCCAGGAGGCCAGGTGAAGATCGATCAGCGCGAGTTCGGTCAGGGCCCGATTCAGACAGGCGGGGCAGTAGCCGTGCGTATAGAACGCGTCCTCCGCCTCCAGCCTATCCGGCGCTTCCCAGCGGCCCTCGCGCCGGACGCTTCCGCACACGCAGCATTTTCCGACCACCGTCCGCGGCATAAGTCACTCCCCGTCCTGCTCCATCCAAATGTACTAACGCCGTGACCGCCGGCTTATTGCCCCGCGGTCCCGTGCTTTTGTCCCTCACCGGGGCGTCGGCGTTCAACGAATATTCGCGCCCAGCGATCGCTCGGTAAAAAAAAGGGAGGCCCCCCGGCCTCCCTCGCGCTCCCGTGCGCCCGGCCTGCGTCAGCGGATCGTCCCGCCAGCCCGGACGGTGTAGTCCTGTTCGAAGTTGTTGTCCCAGAACTCGCGCCCCAAAGCGTCCCGGAAGTAAACCGCGAACTTCGCCGTCCTGTTGGGCTTCGTCATGCGCGTCCCGATGCGCTGCTCGAATCGGCACACCCGAACCTGGGCGCTGCCGTACCCGAAACCGTAGCTCGCCGCGCTGGAAACCGGGATGTCCGTGAAGTGCCTCCAGTTGTCGGTGGTCACCCGGATACCCGCGACCACGGAGGGCGCCGTGCTTTGCACCACGAGGGTGCCGGCCACATACTGATTGCACAGGCGCGGGATCGCCGGCAGGCCGCTGACCGTGCGGCAGTAATTGCTGGCGACGACGAGCCCCACGTTGCCGCCCACGATGCCATCGACGGCTCCGCCCTGAACAATGACGGAGTAATCGGCGCCCCCGTTATTGTCCCAGTAGTCACGCGTGGTGGTCATGCCCGAGACGGCGTAACTCCAGGTGGCGCGAATCGCGAACCGCATCCGGGCCCTCGGAACGCGCGCATAAAACAGCATGTGCGTGCCGTAGTGGCCGACCAGCGACATGGGCGTGTCGATCCAAGAGCCGCCCGCCCCCCCGTCATGATGCACGACGGCGCCCCAACTCCCGCCCAGCCCGTCCATGCTGTCCACGTGGACATATATATCGCTGTACGACCAACTGACCCCTCCGGCCGCCCCCTCGATCGGCGCGGCGAATACCAGCCTCAAGGGAGACTGCGCCATCGCGGACAAGCTGCTGCCCAGCCACGCCAGCACCACCACGACTCCCCATGTTATCGATCTCTTCATGTTGTTTCCCTTCCTGTTAAACGGACTCATCCACCGGCCTTCCAACGAGTTCCGAATCATGTGGTGACGGCTCGAAACACCTCCGTTTCTCGACGGACGCCGGGGCTTACCAGTCCCCCCGGACGGGCCAGATCCCTCCGCCGATGTCTATTTTTATGTGGGCCCCGAGGTGTCCGCCCTCGATCCCCCACGCCCGGGTCGTGTCCGCGCGATACGTGCTGCTGGTCCAGAAGAACGTCTCGTGCAGGCCGTTGAAGGGATGTCCCTCCGGGAGAAAGGATGCATTGCCGAAGTCGATGAGGCTCCACGCCTCGCGCCGGCTGGGCAGTCGCCAGTCCGCGTAGCCGCCGAAGGCCAGGCCGGAACAGTAGCTCACGGCGGAGTGCCAGTCGGCGACGGGAGTCATTCCGAGCGAGCGCACCCACATGCGGCCGAACAGGTTGTCGAACACCAGGTTGGTGTCGGTCATGACGGTGAATCGCGGGATCGGCCACGGCACGCCCGGCCGCAGGTGCCCGTCGTCGCCCAGGACGATGCTGTTTGTCTGGCCGGTCCGGGGCACGGGCATTTTACCCGTCGTGTGCGCGCGCACCGCCCAGGCATGGGGGCTGGTATTGGTCCGGTTCCAGCGGGCGATGGTCCCGTCGCCCAGGCTCACCACCCAGGCCCGGTTGGTGTCGGCGGCGTCGCTCGTGCTGGTCCAGTAGTTGAGCTGCACGTTATTGAACGGATGCCCGGCCGGCAGCGCGGGCAGGACGCGCTTGAGGTCGAGGAGGCTTTCCAGTTCGCGGACCGTCGGCAGGCGCCAATCCTCGTAGTCGCCGGGCGCGACGCTCCAGTAGACGGCCGAGACCATGAAGTCCCAGTTGTTATGGCCGGAGTCGGCGTTGCGCGCCCACATGAGGCCGGTCAGGTTGTCCACGACAAGGTTGGTGTCCGCCTGCACGGTGAACCGATCCGGCCAGGTATGGCCCGGCTCCAGGTCGCCGTCGTCGCCCTCCAGGTACGAATTGGTCTGCCCGGTCCGGGCGACACAGGTCGGGTCCGAGTATTGCCAGAATTGAAAGGGCTCGGATATCGGCACCTTGAGGTGTTCCATGCTGACCCAGCTGTTGTCGTCCAGCCAGAGGGCCGACTGGACCGTCACCGTTCCGCCCACGGCGTAGTTGGTCCAGACGAAGCCGCCGTCGTGGATGAACAGGTTGACGAACTCGCTGCCCTCGTCGCCGTTGAGGCGGAAGAAGCGGTGATCCGTGTTCCAATGACACAGCTCCTGCGCCCGCAGGCCCGGTCCGCCCAGGCCAGCCAGAAGAAATAATGCGCACCAGGTTCGTTTCATGGCCTTCTCCTTTTCGGTCTCCGCCGATGTGGTCGCGGCAGGCGGCTGTTTTGTCTCGTCCCGCCGGAATAAATGAGAAGGGGGCCGTGGCCGGGCCCCTTACTTTCGCCGGGCGCGTGGTAAGATATACGGGCCCGCTCCGGGCTGGACCGCGTCGACGCATGCACGAACTACGCCGGCAACCTGGTGGTCCAGCACGAACGCGATCCTCGGGTTGGCGTCCGCGGCCAGGTCGGCCGGTTTTTCAGGATCTTTGAGTCCGAGCAAGCACGTTTCCCGCCTGGAAGAGGCGACAAAGGGGCTCCCGGCAACGACCGTAACGGGGGAGGCCCCGCAAGGCGGGATGCTTCCATGAACAGCCGGCGACAAGGCGATAACCGTCGGCGGGCAAGCTGGTTGCGCTTGACGCCCGGCGAGCGGACAGGCCATGATGGACGGATAGGGGGCATGATGACCGGAAACGCATTTCGCATTCCGGGGCCGCGCGGGAGGAGCCCGGTCCTGCTCGCCTGGTCCGGCGCCGTCTTTCTTGCGGCCGCCGGACTCGCGCTCGCCGGTCTGCCGGCCAACGGGCTGGTGCTCCACTACTCCTTCGACGCCGACAACGGGACGACCGTGCCCGACGAGAGCGGCGGCGGCAACCTCGGGCTGATCACGACCAACCTGGAGTGGACGGCCTTCGGGATCTCGGAGGGGGCCTACCGATTCCACGGCAGCAACGAGTACATCACCGCCGGGCCGATGTTCAACTGGACCAACTTCTCGCAGGGCTTCACGCTATCCTTCTGGACGCGACAGATCGAGGCCGAGTTTCGCGGGGTCTATTATGCGGGAACCACGGGCGGCAGCGGCGCGCAGACCAACCGTTTCGACCTCGGCTGCAACATCATCAGCATGGGCGACATCACGTTCCGCCTTTTCGACGACGAGGGAGACGCCATTATCCGCCAGTACCCGGCCACCGGGGTCGACGACGGCGAATGGCACCACGTGGCCCTGCTGGTCAGCAGCAATGCCAACGATATCCATCTCATGCTTGACGGCGCGGATCTCGCGGTGGGCGCGGGCTCGGGCACCGTGTTCCAATTGAACGGCGGCTTGAAGTTCCCGTTTGTGATCGGCACGAGCAGCGACGGGGGCGGCGGCCCGAGCCACACCAACTCGCCCAACGGGTACCTGGACGATTTCCGCGTCTACAGCCGGCGCCTCGCCTCGAACGAGGCGGTGACGCTCTTCCGGATGATGGAAGACGAGCCCAACGACACGGTTCCGCAGGCGCGCCCGATCGCCCCGGGCCAGACCAAGCATCACACCTTCAAGGCCCTGGACGACGAGGATTGGGAGTTCTTCTACACTTTTACAAATTACACGAATTACGTGTTTTCCACCAAGAACACCGGCACGAACGTGGATACCCAGCTCACCATCTACCGCAACCTGGACGACGGCACGCTGGGCCTGGTGACGTCCGTCAACAACACGGCCATGGGTTCGGGGCTCGGCGAGTCCTGGACGCTGAACAACTTCAGCAACGACCTCTACTACGTGAAGATCAGCGCGCCCACCGGCCTCTACGGCGGCGGGGGAGGCATGGGCCCGGCGCGGCGGGCGGCGCGATCCGACGGCGACGCGGGCTTCGGGGAGGGGTCGGAGTACCAGTCCGAGCTTGTGGCCACAGCGACGCCGGGCGTGCGGATCGTTTACGTGGCGGCGCCGGACAACGGGCGCCAGGCGGGTGTGTGGGCCAAGGTGGATTCCACCACGCTCTACTTTCCCGCGAGAAACGAGGGGCTGGCATTCCCGGGCGTGTCGGAGGCGCTCCACCTCGTGGAGGTGGGCTTCAAGCCGGGCGTCCGCCCCTGGGAGCACCCGACCCGACCGGGCCAGTTGGACAACCCGAATTCCAGCTTTGGGAACCCGCACTGGGTGGACCTGCGCGGCTCCTCCATGTTCACGATCTGCGTGTTCCGGTGCGAAAGCCTCAACTACCAGCAGGCCACCGTGCGCGACGGCTACACCGGGGCGCACCTGTCCGACGCGGCCGTCACCTGCATCTCGGACAGCGCCCCGTTCACCGGCACGGAAACGCGGCGCGGCCACGCCTACGAAACTTCGTACCAGCAGCTGTGGCGTACGCTCGCCGACGGGTCGTTCCCCACCAACCTCATGCTCTATCCCACCACGTGGGATATCCGGCTGAACCGGGACGGCTACGTAACCCGCACCATCACCGACGCCGTCGCCGCCGTGGGGTGGGGCTACACCAACAACCTGGGGGACCTGCGGCTGTACCCCGTGGACGCCAACTTCAACGGGATCGCCGATGCCTGGGAGCTTGCTCACTTCCCGATCGAAGCCTTCCCGATCGATCCCGCGGGCGACCTGGACGAGGACGGCTTGAGCAACTGGGCCGAGTACATGGCGGACACGGACCCGACCAACGACGCCGACCGGCTCGACCTGTCGCTCACCGCGGAAAACGACACCCTCCGCCTCCGCTGGCAGGGCCGGCCCTGGCGGCGATACCGGATCGGCATGCAGGCGGTCGTGGCCGAGGAGGGTTGGGACAGCGCGACGGACACCGTAACCCATTCCGGGACATCCGGTTGGGAGCAGGTCTGGTCGGATGTGAATTGGCTGGATAACTCGCAGCGGGTGTACCGGCTGGAGGTGCTGCCGCCATGAAGAAGAGGCTGGGAAAGACGGCGCGGTGGGCCATGTCCCTGGCGATGGCCCTGCCGGCCGCGGGCAAGGAGTTCACCATCGCCACGCCGCTGGGCGAGATCCAGGTGGACGTGCCGCACCTCACGCCGCAGGGCGCCGTGGTCACCCCGGAGGCCGCGTCGGTCTCCGTGTTCCGGCCGCCGACGATCTTTTCCGCGCCGCTGCCGAGCGGATCCGGCGCGCGCGCCCTCGGCCTCGCCGGGGCCTTCACGGCGGTGGCCGACGATGCGACCGCCGCGTCGTGGAACCCCGGCGGCCTGGTCCAGCTCGAGCGACCGGAGGCCTCGTTCGTCTACCGCGCGTCGGGCGAAGACGACACCCACCGCGTGGACTCGGAGACCATGAGCGTCGGGTCGGACTCGTTCCACAGCAGCGGCCTGAACTACTTCAGCGGCGTCCTGCCCTTCGAGGCCGGCCACCGGAACTTCGTGTTCTCCATCAACTACCAGGAAGCCTACGACTTCGAGCAGCGGTTCACCGCCGACTACACCGGGCGCTCCTCGCGCCGGAACTCGGAGACCGCGCAGGCCAGCGCCTCCTCGACCTTCTCGGAGACCTATTCCCTCGGGAACGGCGAGGTCACGCTGACCAGCGAGATCACCACGGAAACGATCCGGACCCTCGACCAGGCGCTGGCCTCGGAGCTGCTGACCTCGCTGGATTTCGACCAGCAGGGGCTCATCGACGCCGTCACGCCCGCGTTCGCGGTCGAGCTGACCCCGAAACTGTCCGCGGGCGGCGCCGTGAATCTCTACGGCGACGACCTGCTCGGCCGCAACCCCATCCGCTCCACCAGCACGGCGCGCTTCGCCGGCGCCACGGACAGCCGCGTGGACATCACCGAGCGGCAGACCACGTCCGGCGCCTACTACTACGATGCGGTCGCGCACGTCCCGCCGGTCGGCAATTTCCCGGGCTTCGACGTGCCGTTCCCGCGGGTGGAGGGCGTGTACGAGCCGTTCACGGACACGACGGCCTCGCGCGACGGGGACCTCCTCTATTACGAGGGCACGATCACCGAGGAGAACCGGACCGACGACCTGACCGGGCAGAACGCCACGCTCGGCGCGCTCTGGACGGTGTCCCGCCTGCTCGGGCTCGGCTTCACGGTGGACCTGCCCTGGACCGCCGAGGCCCGGCAGCAGCGGACCGTCCGCGAGACGATCACGACCTACGACGCCAGCCGGACGCGCGTGGTGGACGTGAGCGAAACGCGGGAATCCGAGACGCGGGACGTGGAGTACCGCTTCCCGCTGTACTGGGCCGCCGGCGCCGTGCTTCGGCTCGCGGACGAGTTCTACGTGACCATGGACGTCAGCCAGACCCTGTGGTCGGACTTCACCTTCCAGGCCGAGGGCGAGGAGAAACTTAATCCGCTCGACGGGACGCCGCACGGCCAGAACCCGCTCGACGACTGCTGGTCCGTGCGCGCGGCGATGGAGTACATGCTGTTCTTCTCCAGGGTCGAGATTCCCCTGCGCGCCGGCGTGGGCTGGGAGGAGCGCCCCGCGATCGGCGAGCCGGACGAGTTCTGGAACTTTTCGCTCGGCACGGGAATCTCGCTGGGCTCCGGGCCGCGCCGCGTGATCCTGGACCTCGCTTACCTCTGCTCCGTCGGCGAGAACGCGCTGGGCAGCCTCCTGCCCGGCACGGGCATGACCTCGGACGTCGAGGAGCACCAGGTCTACGTCTCGGGGATCGTGCACTTCTAAGACGGCGTCGCGGGAGCTCCGCCCTCCAGGAGGAATGGATGGAGGGTCGAGCGCCCGCGAGACCGCCTAAAAATATAGACAAAAACGGGCGGGTTGGGTGTCTGATCATGCGGAGGCCCGGTGCAGCCGGAACAGGACAGCGATGGACGGATACGCGACGCGCTTTCCCGCGACGATCCCGTCGCGCTGGATTGGATCTGGGAGGCGTATGCCGCTCGCTTGCTCGCGTTCGCCTCGGCCATTCTCTGCTCGCATCACGACGCCGAGGAAACGCTTCAGAATGTTTTCCTGAAGATCGCCCGAAACCGGGACCGACTGGCCGACGCCGTCTCGCTCAAGGCCTACCTGTTCACGATGACCCGCAACGAGGCCTGCACATTGATCCGGAAGCGGGGCCGCCGCGAGGTGTCCGTGGATCCCCGCGACTTGTGGCTGGTGCCCGCGGGAAACCCGGAGCCCGGCCTCCCGGAGGACGCCGAGGCCGCCGCGCAGCGCCTGGCGACCCTGCCCGTCCGGCAGCGGGACGTGATCGTTCTGAAGGTGTTCCGCGAAATGACGTTCGACGACATCGCCGGCGCGCTGGACATCTCTCCGAACACGGCCGCCAGCCGGTACCGGTACGGCATGGACAAACTCAAACGCCGCATGAATCGAGGCCGACCATGAAAACGATGCCCGACGAATCCATCCTGAAATCCTTCCGCGTCCCCGGGCCCGCGCCGGAACTCCGCGCGCGCATCCTGGCGTCCGCCCGGCTGGAGTGGAAGAAACGGGTTCTCCCCTCCGAGTGGAGCCGGTTGCGGAACCCGCTCCGCGCGCTCGCGGCCTCGATCGCCGTCGCCGTCCTCGGACAATGGGCCAACGGCCGGCTCGCGGCTTCGCCCAACGCTAGCGTCGCGCGCGTCCGCGAGCCGCTGCCCCGGGAACTGACGGAGCTGGCGGACCGTCCCGCCGTCTTTCTTATCCCGGCGGTGCCGGCGGCCGACCTTTCTTCGCGCCAGGCGCAACTGCGCGACCTTTTGGAAGGCCCGGCCCCCTTGCCGGACATGCCGGCGCCCCAAGGACAAACCTACGATAATAGACAAACAAAAGGCAGCCCTGCGTCTTGTTGTTGAAAAAGGAGACGGTCCATGAAAATAGCGGCTGTTCGGTTCATCAAGGCGCTTGTCGCGCTCCTGGTCGCCCTGCTCCTGCTCCACACCTCCTTGCTCATCCTTTCCGGGCTCTCTCTCCGGAACGCCTACAAGGAGTTGCGGCAGGCCGGGCGGCCGATCGGCGCCGCGGATATCATCCCGCCCCCGGTGCCGGCCGGCGAGAATGCCGCGCCTCTCTACACCAGCGCGTTCGCCCTTCTGGACGCCAAAACCATCGGCGAGGAACCCCTGTTCTCCCGCCTCGCCCAGGCCGCGCGGGACTTTTCGGGCGAGCCGGAGTCGGAAGAAAAGCAAGCCGCCCTTGAACAACTACTAGGGCTTGAAGACGTGGCCCGCGCCCTGGAGATGATTGAACAGGCTTCCGCGCGGCCGAAGTGCAATTTCAACTTGCAGTATGACCAGGGGGCCGCATTGCTGTTTCCCCACGTGAACGGGATGCTGAAGATCAGCCGCATCCTGGCGGCCCGCACGAAGCTTGAGGCCCGGCGCCGCGAAGGCGACCGGGCTTGGTCCGCCGTTGAAACCAACCTGCGCATGGCCGATGCGCTCCGGGATGAACCGGCGCTGATCAGCGCCCTTGTCCGAATAGCGATATTTCAGGCGGCCCTGACCTCGGCCCGCGAGGCCGCCGACCTGGCGGCGCCCGACGATCAAACCGCCGCCCGCCTGATGGCGCGGCTGGCCACAGCGGATGATCCGGCGCCGTACGTGCTCGCGATGGACGGCGAACGGATCCTCATGGGGGAATGGGCCTTCAACCACGTTCGCACACAGAAGTTTTTTGATTGCTTGGGGATGGAAGGGGAGGCCTGTAACTGGAAAATGCAGTTGTATAATCTGCTGATCGGCTATCGCCCCGCGCGCCAGGCGGACCAGGCCACCTATTTGCGCGCCATGGGCGAGGTGGCGCAGCGGGCGGCCCGGCCCTACTGGGAATCACCCGTGGAGCCGGACAGGGAGTGGGATCGCGCCATGCCCTGGTATGGGGCCATTTCCAGGCTGATCCTGCCCGCCCTCGGCCAAAGCAGGATCAGGGCGGCCACGCTCCAGGCCGAGGTGCGGATCACTCGCGCGGGCCTTGCGATGATCCGTTACAAGACGGCCCAAGGCCGTTACCCGGCCACGCTGGATGAACTCGTTCCGGCTTTCCTGGACGAGATCCCCAGGGATCCTTTCACGGGCGAGCCGCTGGTCTACCGTCCGGAAGGCGACGGGTTTGTCCTCTACAGCCTCGGGCAGAATCAGCAGGACGACGGCGGCACGGCCGAATCCCCGGACAATCGCGACACCAAGACCTTCGACATCGTATGGCGCCGGGCGCGGTGATCCCTCAACGACCCGGCTTCCCGCGCAGCACGAACGCCCCGTCCGTCTCGGGCGCGAGCGGGCCGGCGCGCACGACCTGGCCGGTCAGGCGCTGGAGGCGGCGCTGGAGCGCATGCACCAGGTCGGCCACGGACAGCGCCCCCCCGGGCGGATTCGTCAGCGCCTCCAGCAGCGCCTGCGCGAAGACGCTGTGCGCGCCCTGGGCGTCCGGCACCGGCGCCAGGTCGCCGCTGGCGATGACATATTTCGCCGGGCGCCCGTCGTCGGGAGCGTTCCCGGTCCCATCCCACAGCCGTCGGCCGAGGAGCGAGCCGCTGAAACACGCGTCGCTGATCACCAGCACCCGGCGCGGCGCGGCGACCAGCAGGCGGTCGGCCAGATCGGCGTGGGCGATGCCCGCCTCTTTCCGGACGGCGCCGAAGGGGATCCAGTATCCTTCGCCGTCCTCATCGAGGACACCGTGCCCGGCGTAGAAAAGGATCACGGTCGCGCGGTCGTCGAGAAGGCAAAGCTGATCGAGGGCGCCAAGGATGGCCGCGCGCGTGGCCGCCGCGTCGAACAGCCGCCGGACCTCGAAGCCATAGCGTTCCTCCAGCACGCGGGCCACCGCCTCGGCGTCCGGGCGCGCGGAGGAAAGCGCGGGCCAATTCCCTTCATAGGCATTGATTCCAATGACCAGGGCGACGCCGGCCGCCGGCTCGCGGCGCTCGGGCGCGCAGGAACAAAGAGCCGCCACCAACAGGGCCGCGGCGGCTCGCAGGACTTTACCGGGCAAAGACGACATCGCCTTCTTGTACCACGTCCCGGGCCGCCGAAGCCACCGGTTCCGCGATCCCGCGCGAGCGCTCGGCGCGGGTGACCTGCAGTTCGACCGGAACGCCGCCGGCCATGCGCACTTCGCCGGCGCCGGGCACGGCGACGATCGCCCGGGCCTTCGCGCGCACCCCGTCCTCGGCGCCCTTGTCCATGACGATCCGCCCGCGCGAGGCCTGGATGACCGCCGCGCGGAAGAGCGGGAAACGCCGTTCGATCTTGCTGACGAGGCCCGCGACCTGCGCCGGGAGTTCCTCCTCCATCGCCTCGCTGTAGACGTCCTCGACGAAGAGGATCTGGCCGTCCGCCGGGTCCACGACGCGGGCATAGATGCTGCGCCCGGCGCCTTCGCGGGCGACGGAGCAGACCGCGAGAAGTTCCGTGCCGGCTTTCCGGACGAGGGCAAGGTAAGGGGCCAGGTCCACGCCGGCCTCCGTTTCGGCCGGCCCCGCGGGCCAGTCGAGCGCCCCGTCCATGACGTTGAAGCGCACGGGCTCCTCGTCGAAGGCCTCGCGCAAACGGCGGCACACGGTTTCTTTCAGGCCCGGCTCGCACAGGGCGGGCGGCAGGCCGAGGGAAAGGCGGTACTGCCGGTCCAGAGCGGGCGGCGTCTCCCGCGTGAGGACCAGCTTCTTCACGCTCCGGTTTCCGGAGCGATCGCGCGCGGCCAGCTCGAAGCGGTTCTCGCCCGGCGCGAGGGGCAGGCGCTGCGAAAAGGTGTAGGAGAGCGCCCCGCGCTCGTCGGAGGACAGCAGTTCCCTGCCGTTCAGCAGTACGGCGGCCAGGCCGCCCCGGTCGCCCGCCTGCCCGTCCAGGTAGTAGGCGTCCTGGTAGACCGTCGCGACGAGCGGGCCATTGATCAGGAGTTCCGGCCGCACGAGGTCGCGCTCCTCCGGCTCGTTCGAGGCCCGCAGGACGGGCTGTAGCGAGGCGGATTGGACGGGCTCGTTCTCCTGCAGCGCGCGGACCAGGCGCGCCAGGTCCACGCGCAACGTGTTGCCCGCGCGGTCCGTGGCCTCAAGCCAGGCCGGCCGGCCGGGGGCGATCGTGACATCCACCTCCACGCCCGGCCGGGAAGCGGACGGCTTCAGCAGGCGCGCCGGGTGCGAGTTCGTCAGCAGGGTGGCGGATTCGAGCCGGTCGTCGTCCCGGCATACGCCGCGCGCCCGCCAGCCGCCGCCCTCGCGGGCCAGCGAGCGGATGAGCAACTCCGGCCCGCGCCAGTCCGCCATGATGCGGAGTGTGGTCACGGCCTCGCGGCCCAGCAGGTCGCGGGCCTCGACGCGGATATCGTTCGCGCCCGCCTCCAGCGCGACCGTCCGGGAAAAGTCGAGCGCGGGCTCGGCGAGTTCGATGAATTCGGGTTCGCCGTTGACCCGCAGCTCGCGCACGTTACCCTCGCCTTCCGCCCGGCCCGTCACGGTGAACGAGCGCGCAGCCGTCCAGACCACGGCGTCCTCCACGGTCAGCATCACGCGCGGCGGAGCGAGTTTTGCGCCCTGCAAACGGGCGCGGCGCGCCCGGTTCATGTAGTGTTTCGCGCGCCCGCTGGGCTGCTGCCGGAGCGAGAGGTCGAGGTGCTTTTCCGCGCCCGCGACGTCGCCCAGCAGGAAGAGGCAGACGCCCAACTCGCGGTGCGGGTAGTAGCCCTCGAGGACATGCACGCCGTAGGTCCGCGCGCGCCACTTGTCGCGGGTGTAGCCGAATTTCGCGCCGGGCCGCAGGCCGAGGCAGCGCTCGAAATCCTCGCGGGCCTGTTCGGTTTGTCCTGCTCGAAGACGTTCCGTACCGCGCCGGTAGTAGTTCCACCAGTTATGGAAGCGCAGCTCGTCCGCCCGGGTCCCGACATCCGGCGGAGGACTGTAACATCCGCCGAGCAGCAAGCCACAGGCGAGAAGCAGAAATCTGACCCTATGAATCGTCATCGCTTTTTCTTCACCACAGAGGACGCAGAGGGTCGCGGAGGACGGAGGCTCTGGGATGATTTCCTCTGCGGACCTCTGCGCCCTCCGCGGTTCAATTCCGCGCTTCTGAATCGGCGACGATTTCCTCGGCGACCCGGCCGGCCCAATCGCCCGCGTTGAGCGAAAAATCCTCGGCATTCGCGAACGACTCCGACCACGTGCCGGTCGCCGAATCACCCGGAGAGCGAAAAGCCTCCAGCGTGGCCAGGATTCGGCCGTCCGGGAAGGCCCGTATCGTGGATCGCACCGACCGCTGACGGCCGGTCCACCGGGCGATCCAGCCTGAAGGCCCGTCGCGATCCGCGTACGTGGAGGCGACCGACTGCTGCAGGCTTTGGGCAAAATCCTGGAGTTCGGCCTCGCTGTAGAAGGCCTGCTCCACGCCATCCGGCCCGCGCACCGCCCCGGCGTCGAGGCCCGGCGCCATCCAGACCAGGCCTTCGGGGCTCATGGTGACCGCGCCGATGACAAGCGCCAGCGTCGCGGCCAGCGCCACGAGCGCCGGTTTCCAGAAGGTCAGGATACGACTCTCGGGCTTCGCGGCGAGCGTCCGGCTCCGCTCCCAGAGCTCGCCGATCCGTTCTTCAAGGGCGGCTTGGCTTTGCTCGGAGACTTTCAGCAGGCGCCGGAACCGAGCGTCCAGTTGCGCGCGCGCTTCCAGTTCGCGGCGGAGGGTTGCGTCGGTCCGGACGCTCGCCCGGAGCGCCTCGGCTTCCGCCGTATCCGCCTGGCCGTGAACGTGTTTCCACAGTTCCGGCCGGCCTGACTCGTTGGTGTTCATGTCCGTCTCATCCACCGGTACTGTCGCCTTACGCGGGACATAAATCCTGTAAAAAGGAATTTTCTGCACTTTTTCCTTCAGCCGCTCCAGGCAGCGGGCGAGCCGGTTGCCGATGGTGCTGATCGGCTCGCCGCTGCGGGCGGCCATGTCCTTGTAGGACAGGTCCTCGAGATAGAAATTCTTCAGCGCCTGGTTGCACGGCGGGCCCATGTCCTCAAGCAGTTGCCGGAGCAGGGCGGCGCGTTCGGCCTCGGCGATGGCGTAGACGGGATCGAAATCCTCGCCGGCGGCGTAGTCCAGGTGCCGCGTTTCGCCGTCGGACGTCGGCACGTCCATGGGCAGGTAGCGTTCCCGCTGCTTGATCTGGCGGCGCACCTCGTCGGCGCACCGGTGGATGCAGATACCGCGCAGGAAAATCCGGAACGGCTGCTCGCCGCGGTAATTGGCGATGGCCCGCGGGATTTCCGTGCGGATGTTCTGCATCACGTCTTCCCGCGCGGTGGAGTCGAACCCCCACTTCGACCAGCAGACAACAGAGCGGATGAACGGATCGAACCGGAAGAAGAACTGCGTCCAGGCCTCTTGCGCGCCAGTCCGCAACCGGGCCAGGAATTCGTCCTCCATTTCCCACGAAGAATCCATGCCGGGCCACAGGATAAACCCGGGGCGGGGGACGACACAATCCATGAATGGAAAGGACGATCACCATGAAAATGCGCGCTCTCTTCGCACTCCTCGCGGCCTGGGGTCTGTGTGGTCACGCCACCGTCACCTACGCCACGACCTATTATGTCCGGGCGGGGGCGGCCGGCGGCGGCACGTCCTGGGCGGACGCGAGGGGCAACCTGCAGGGCGCGATCGAAGCCTGCGCCGCCTCGGGCGGCGGCGAGGTCTGGGTCGCGGCGGGGACGTATTACCCCACGTTGACGCCGAACGGCGGCAGCGGTACCCGCGAGGTCCACTTCTCGCTTCGCAATGGTGTCACAGTGTACGGCGGGTTCCCGGCGACCGGCTCGCCCACGATGGCGCTGCGCGATCCGGAGAATTATCCGACCATCTGCTCCGGCGCGATCGGCGATCCGGACGACTTCGACAACGTGTATCACCTCTTCTACCATCCCACCCTCGCCGCGCTCGACGAGACGGCGGTCCTGGACGGATTCCGTATCGAGGACGGCCGCGCGGACGGCGTGAGCGACGACGAGGGCGCCGGGATGTACAACGAATGGTGTTCTCCGACGATCCGGAACTGCGTCTATACCCGCTGCTACGCATCGAACTGCGGCGGCGCGATGCACAACGCGTACTCATCGCCGCGAATCCAGGGTTGCGCGTTCGACGACAATCGTTCGGGCGCCGCGGCCGGGGCTATCCGGTTTATCCGCGGCTCCCCGGTCATCCAGGATTGTGTCTTCACGAACAATGTGGCCGAGTCCTACGGCGGCGCACTGCAAAACATGAACACCACCCTGCTGGTCAGCAATTGTGTGTTCGCCAATAACCGCGCGACCGGCGAGATGCCGATTTCCCATGGCGGCGCGATGTGCAGCCAGGACTCCTTCATCACGGTGGTCTCTTCGCTGTTCAAGCGCAACGCGGCCGATCTCGGCGGCGCTTTGGCCGAATTGGCGGGCAGCACACACCACTACGTCCGCTGTACGTTTATCTACAACCATAGTAGCTCCGACGGCGGCGCGTTCTACGGCCTTCGCGCTCCGGACGTCCGGCTTACGGAGTGCGTCTTGAAAGACAACCTGGCGGACTACGGCAATGGCGGGGCCATCTACGCCAATGACAGCTCCGTGACGGCCATCTCCTGCGCGCTGGATGGAAATGAAGCCTCTGAAGGGGGCGGTCTCTTTTGCGATGAAGGCAGCGAAGCGCTGATCGCCAACAGCATCGTGTCCGGCAACGTCGCGGACTGGGCCGGCGGCAGCGGAATACACATCCATTGGTATGCCACGTGCACGTTCGTCAACGGTGTCGTCTACGGCAACAGGACGTACGAACACGACGGCGGCGCCGGAGTCTATATCTGCAGCGCCAACCAATCGTACTTCTACAACAGCATCATCCGCGGAAATCGCGATAACGACGACGAGTACGTCAATTTCTCCATTTGCGACGAGCTCGCATGGCCGGGCGTCGCGTTCTGCAACGCCACGTACGACGGCGGGGTGTTCCCCGGCAGCGGGAACAGCTCGGCCGATGTCCAGTTCATGGACGTCGGCGACCCGGACGGCGCGGACGACCTCTGGCTGACCGCGGACGACGGCTACCGCCTGCGCGAGGATTCCCCGTGCCGCGAGGCGGGAACGGTCGAGGCGCTGCCCGCGGATCTCACCGACGTGGACGGCGACGGGGACACGGCGGAAGATATCCCGCTGGACGCGATCCGGCACCTCCGCGTGCAGGGCGCCCGCGTGGACATGGGCGCCTACGAGTTCGGCTCGGCAGTCCAGCCGACCTACTCGGTGGATTTCGTCCTGGGCGCGCACGGCCTGCGGACCGGCGGCGGCGCGCTGCACCAGGACGTGGTCGAGGATCACGCCACCGTCGCGCCCGAAGTCATAGGCATCGACGGTTGGATGTTCACGGGGTGGGACGCCGACTTCAGCCGCGTCACGGCCGACCTGACCGTCAACGCGCAGTACAGCCTGACCGCGCACACCGTCCGCTTCGACCTCGGCGCGCACGGGGCCCGGGTCGGCGGCGGCGAACTCGTGCAGAACGTCCCGCACGGCGCCGCGGCGGCCGCGCCGCTCATCCGGGTGGGCGTCGGCTGGTACTTCCGGGACTGGGACACGGCGTTCGACCACGTGACCGGCGACCTGGTGGTCCACGCGCTGTACCAGGAAATTTCGATTCCCGGCGACATCGTGTACGTGAAGGCCGGCGCGACCAGCAACGGTTCGTCCTGGGCGCAGGCGATGGGCGACCTGCAGGCGGCGATCGATTTCCTCGGCGACCGCGGCGCGGGCCAGGTCTGGGTCGCGCAGGGCACGTATGTTCCCAACTCGTGGTCGTGGGGCGGGTGGACGGAGCGCACGGTCCATTTCGCCCTGCGGGAGAACGTGGAAGTCTATGGCGGCTTTCCCGCGACGGGCACGCCCGGGATGGGCGACCGCGACTGGATGGCTCACCCGACGATCTGCTCGGGCGACCTGGGCGCGCTCTACGACTACAGCGACAACGCCTATCATGTCTTCCAGGTGCGAGGCGTCGAAAACGCGGTGCTGGACGGCTTCGTGATCGAATGGGGCAACGCGAACGACCTGGAAAGCCCACACAGCGGCGGTGGCGGGATGCGCATCGAGTACGGCGCGCCGACCATCGTGCGCTGCGCGATCGGCGACAACCGGGCCCGCTACGGCGGCGGAGTCTACTGCAAATACGGCCGCTCGCCGACCTTCACGGATTGCCGGTTCAGCGACAACGCGGCCATCCTGAAGGGTGGCGGAATGCGGAACGCCGCCGGCGCCAGCCCGGACCTGGATGCCTGCGTGTTCCACAGCAACGAGGCCGAGTGGGGCGGCGGCATGGCCAACGACCTGTCCTATCCCGACTTGAAGCGGTGCCGGTTCGAGCAGAATACGGCCACGGACTGGGGCGGCGCCCTGCACAACGCGGGCGGATACGTGCGGATGATCAACGGCTTGCTTGTCCAGAACGAGGCCGGCGACGGCGGGGCCGTGTTCAACTCCGCCGGCCTCTTCTGGGCCTTCAACACGGTCTGGCACGGCAACCGCGCCTCGTTCTCGGGCGGCGCGCTGTACAACGAAATGGACGCCGATTCCTACCTGTACAGTTCCACGGTCACCAGCAACACCGCCGGATCCGGCGGCGGCTCGTTCAGCTGGGACGCCGACCAGCACGTGTACAACAGCATCCTGTGGGGCAACACCGGCGGCAGCTTCGTCAACATGGAGGCCGCGCCCGCGGTCCGCTACAGCCTCATCCAGGGCGGATACGCCGGCGGAATCGGGGTATTGAATCAGGACCCGGTGTTCGCGAATCCCCTCGATCCAAACGGCGCGGACAACGAGTGGCTCACGGCCGACGACGGGCTGCAATTGCAGGCGGATTCGATCGCCATCAACTTCGGCGCCGCTTCCTACGTCACGGCCGACACCATGGATCTGGACGGCGATGCCGACCTCGAGGAAGCCATCCCGCTGGATGCCGCGGAAGGCGCCCGCACGGTGGGCTTCCGCCCGGACCTGGGTGCGTACGAGTACCCGGCCCTGGTCACACACACGGTCACGTTCAACCTGGGCGTCCACGGGCACCGCACCGGCGGCGGCGCGCTGGTCCAGGAAATCGAGCGGCACGGCGCGGCCGATGCGCCGGTCTTTACCACCGATATCGGGTGGGCGTTCACGGGCTGGGACCGGGCCTTCACGGACGTGACGGCCCCCCTCGCGGTGAACGCCACCTATGAGTTCGCCTTCGAGACCGGCGACATCTGCTACGTCCGCCAGGGCGCGACCGGCAACGGAACCTCCTGGGGCGAGGCGACGGGCGACCTGCAGGGCGCGATCGACGCGATGAGTTCCGCCGGCGGCGGCCAGGTCTGGGTCGCGGCGGGCGCCTACAAGCCGAACTCGTTCCCGAACGGCGGCAGCGGCGCGCGCCAGCAGCATTTCTCGCTCCGCAACGGCGTCGCGGTGCTCGGCGGCTTCCCGGCGACCGGCGATCCGGGCTTCGGCGACCGCGATCCGGACGGCCAGCTGACGATCTGCACCGGCGACATCGGGCTGTCGGACGAGACCTCCGACAACACCTATCACGTGTTCTACCATCCGGCGTCCGCCGCGCTGGCGGCGGCCGCGGTGCTCGACGGTTTTGTGATCCACGGCGGCCGCGCGGACGGCAGCGCGCCGCACGACAGCGGCGGCGGCCTGTACAACTCCTCCTGCTCCCCGACGCTGCGCCACTGCGTCTTCCTGTTCAACTACGCCCAGAACGGCGGCGGGCTCTACAACCTTTCCTCCTCGCCGAAACTGACGCGGTGCCGCTTCACGATGAACACGGCCGCGAACCAGGGCGGCGGAATGCGGAACTACACGGCCTCGTCGCCGTCGCTGGCGAATTGCGTGTTCAACGGCAACGCGGCGACGGACGGCGGCGCGATGTACAGCCATTCCGCGGCCCCGATGCTGGTGAACTCCGTCTTCTCCGGCAACACGGCGTCCGACGAGGGCGGCGGGATGTACAACTCGGCGGCGGCGGCGATGGTGTACTGCTCGACGTTCGAAGGCAACACCGCGGCCGTCCGCGGCGGCGGCATCTACAACACCTCTTCCTCGCCGACCGTTGAAAACGCCATCCTTTGGGGCAACATCGCGCCCGCCGGCTCGAACCTGTACGACGGAGCGTCTTCCTCCTCGATGGTCGGCAACAGCACGGTCGGCGGCGGATGGGCCGCCGGGTACAACATCTCCAGCGCCGACCCACTGTTCCAGAACGCGTCGGATCCCGATGGGGCGGACAACCGGTGGGCCACGTCGGATGACGGGCTCCGCCTGGCTATCTGGTCCCCGGCCCTCAACGCGGGCGGGAACGGCTCGATCCCGACAGACGGCCACGACCTCGACGACGACGGCAACGTCGCTGAAACGCTCCCGATCGACCTCGCCGGCAAGGCCCGCGTAACCGACGACACCGTGGACCCCGGGGCGTACGAGTTCGAAGTGCCCGTGCACACGGTGACCTTCGACCTCGGCGCGCACGGCATGCGTACGGGCGGCGGCGAACTGGTTCAGCGCGTCGAACACGGCGCGTCGGCCAGCGCGCCGGCACTCGACACGGAGGAAGGTTGGGCGTTCACCGGCTGGGATCGGGTGTTCGATGCCGTTACCGCGGACCTGCTCGTCACGGCGCAGTACGAGTTCCGCACCTTCGATGTCACGTTCGACCTGGGCGCGCGCGGCGCGCGGGTCGGCGGCGGCGAACTCGCGCAGGTGGTCGGGTACGGCAGCGCGGCCACGGCCCCGCGGCTGACCGTGGCGGATCACTGGTATTTCACCGGCTGGAGCGCCGCGTTCGACGAGGTCACGAGCGACCTGGCCGTCGCGGCCGTGTACTCGCAGATCCTGCCCTCGGGCGGTATTTGCTACGTCAAGCAAGGCGGCACGGAAAACGGATCGTCCTGGGACAAGGCCATGGGCGACCTGCAGGCGGCGATCAACGAGATGCGGCTGGCCGGCGAGGGCCAGGTTTGGGTCGCGGCCGGGACCTACCGGCCGAACTCGTGGCCGAACGGCGGCACCGGCGACGTCCGCGCCATGCACTTCGCGCTGGCCAACGATGTCGAGGTGTACGGCGGGTTCCCCGCCGCGGGCAATCCGGGGATGGTCGATCGCGCGCCGGCGGCCAACATCACCCTTTGCTCCGGCGACATCGGCGCGGCCGGCGTTTCGACCGACAACGTCTACCACGTCTTCCATCACGGCTTGGAGGCCGCGCTCGAGCCGTCGGCAGTGCTCGACGGATTCCACCTCCGCCACGGCCAGGCGACGGGCGTATTCCCGCACAACGACGGCGGCGGGATGCTCAACCGGGCGAGTTCGCCGACCGTCCGCAACTGCGCCTTCTCGGATAACGTCGCGGACTGGGGCGGCGGCATGCAGAACATCAACTCCTCCAGCCCGCTCGTCGAGGATTGCTCGTTCATCAACAACCAGGGCTTCTGGGGCGGGGCCATGGGAAACCAGGGCGGGTCGCACCCGTCCATTTACGACAGCGTGTTCCAGGGCAACAGGGCCACGCGCGGCGCGGCGGTATACAGCTTCGAGGCGTCGTTCCAGGCGATCGCGGACTGCGTGTTCGAGCAGAACCAGGCGACGGAGAACGGCGGCGCGCTCTACCTGGACGGCGCCTGCGGGATCGTGTCCCGCTGCGAGATCCGCGGCAACCACGCCGGGAACAGCGGGGGCGGCGTCGTGCTGGCCGGCAACTCCCGGCTCTTCTGCAGCCTCGTCGCGGGCAACTCGTCCACGATGTCGGGCGCGGGCGTGTACCTCGTGACCACGGGCCGGATCGAGTACTGCACCATCGCGGCCAATGTCGCCGGAAAACACGGCGGCGGGCTGCACATGGACGGGCGGGGCGTCGTCACAGCCAGCATCATCTACAGCAACTCCGCGGCGGCGGAGGGCCCCAACGGCCACGACGCTTCCGCCCTCGGCACCTACGATCACTGCTGCACGACGCCGGAGGTCGCCGGCGCGGGGCTGGTGACCGATCCGCCCGCATTCGTCGCCCCGGCCGCCGGCAACTTCCGGCTGTCGGCCGGATCGCCCTGCGTGGACGCCGGGCCGGCCGGCGCGGAGGTCGTGACGGATCTCGACGGTAGGCCCCGGCCGCTGGACGGCGACGCCGACGGCGCGAGCGTTCTGGATATCGGCGCGTATGAGCTTCTGAACGCCGACGCCGACAGCGACGCTGACGAGATGCGCGACGGGTGGGAACTGGAGCATGCGCTCAATCTCCTTGATCCGGCCGACGCCGCGGAGAACCCCGACAAGGATCCCTTCACCAACCGCGACGAGGCCATCGCGGACACGGATCCGTTCGACCCGGGCTCGTACCTGCGCATCACGCAGCTCCTGTTCATGCCCGAGCCGACGCTGTTCTACTGGCCGGCGTCCCACCGCCGGGCCTACACCGTGTGCGCGAGCGCCAATCTCCGGACCGCGGCGTGGAGCGACCTGCCGGGCGCGACCCGCGTCGTGCCGCCCGCTTCCGGCCTGCAGTCGTTCCATCTCTTCGGCCGCGAGACGGAGCCACGCGGGGAATGCTACCGGCTCCGGGTCTCGTACCCGTGACAAGAGGCGGCCCGGCGGAAGCGACGCCCGGCATTGACAGAATTCCCCGGATGGGGGGAGAATGACGGGCGGAGGTGGCCATGAAAGAGCGCGGGCGGCTTTGGCTGTGTCTCGTCCTCGCAGCGGCGCCCATGTCCTCCGGCGCGGAGCGGGGCGGCCGGCTATACCCGATCATGCAGCCGGACTGGGAGACACGGCAGGAATGGTTCGCTTCCCACCGCGCCGCGCCGCGCGCGGTCATTGACCCGCAGGTTCAGTCGCGGCTCCTCGGCAGCGTCAGTCTGCTCTCTCACGTCCAGTACACGCCGGCGGAGCGCGATCAGTCCAGCTGCGGGAACTGCTGGGCGTGGGCGGGCACGGGCGTCATGGAGGTGGACCTGGACGTCCAGCAAGGCGTCAAGGACCGCCTGTCGGTGCAGTTCTTGAGCACGTGCTGCGGAAAGACCAAGTGCGGCTGCCAGGGCGGCTGGCTGGCGGACGTGGCCACCTTTTACCAGGGCAAGGGGTACACGATCCCGTGGTCGAATCCCAACGGGCAATTCCAGAACCAGGGCGGCGACTGCGGATGCACGTGCGCATCCATCGGCATCTCGCCGAACTATCCTCTGGCCTCCATCAGCTACGCCGCCATCGAAACCCAGGGCATCGCCTCGAATACGGCTATCGCCAACATCAAGAATGTTCTAAATCAGAACAAGGCCGTGTGGTTTGGTTTCTTTTTTCCGCGCTCGAGTGATTGGACGCATTTTCAGACTTTCTGGAACAACCAGGCCGAATCCGTCGTATATGTCCCGCCCAGCGGCGTTTGCGGGGCCACCTGGGACTCCGGGGGCGGCGGCCACGCGGTCCTCGTGGTCGGCTACAACGACGACGATCCCAATCCCGCCAACCACTACTGGCTCATCCTGAACTCGTGGGGCGCGACCGCGGGCCGGCCGAACGGCCTGATGCGCTGGACGATGTACTTGAATTACAATTGCCAGTCCTATGACCGCAGCACGTGGGACTACAACTATTACTGGCAGACGCTGAACATCTCCTGGGCCGCCAGCTCCAGGCCCGTCGTCGCGACCAGCAACGCCACCGACGTGACCTCCTCGTCCGCCACCTTGCGCGGCGCGGTCAATCCCAGGGGCTCGGCCACGACCCGCTGGTTCGAGTACGGCCTGACGGCGGCCTACGGCTCGAGCACCGCGGGGCGCAGCGCCGGCTCCGGCAGCGCGAACAGCAACGTGAGCGAGGCCGTCAGCGGCCTCGCGCCGGCCAACACGTACCACTTCCGCCTCGCCGCCTCCAACGCCGCCGGCGTCAGCTACGGCAGCGACCTGACGCTGACGACGCTGGCGGGCGGGGCCACGGCGCCGGACGCGACCACCGACGCCGCGTCGTCGATAGGGCCGACTTCCGCGGTGCTCCATGCCACGGTCAACCCGCGCGGCAGCAGCACGGCGGTCTGCTTCCAGTACGGGCCGACGGAAGCGTACGGGTTCACGACGCCCACGCAGCAAGTCGGCGCCGGCTCCGCGCCGACCTCCGCGGCGCGAACGATCAGCGGCCTGTCCACGGCCGCGCTCTACCACGCCCGCGTGAAAGCCTGGAACGCAGGCGGCACGACCTATGGCGCGGACCGGACGTTCAGCACGCTGGGGGCCGCCGTGACGCTGTTTTCGGAGAACTTCGAGTTCGGGGGCGTGAGCCCGCCGGGCTGGACCCGGCAGTACGTCCGGGCCAACGACCACGGCGCATCCATCGACTGGTACTTGGCTTACGGCGACGGCGCGCTCTGGCGCGACATGCCCGCGGCGCCGCACGGCGGCAGTTGGAACGTGTTCTTTTATGACGAGGACTACAACGCCTGGACGGCCGTCATCAGTCCTCCCATCTCCTTCGGGACCGGCTATGCCCAGTCCACGCTCACGTTCTGGCACTACATGGCCGAGGATTACTGGTGGGGCGACCAGGACGAGCTGCTCGTCTACATGGGCCCGACCACGAACGGGCCGTGGACGCGCCTGGCGACCTACTCCAACAACATCACCGCGTGGACCCAGCAGACGATCAACCTGCCGAATCCCACGGGCACGGTCTACCTCTCGTTCGACGCGATCAGCCACTGGGGTTACGGCGTGGCCGTGGACGACGTGGAGGTCCGCGTCAAGGCCTCGGCGGACCCGGGGCCGGTCATCGGGCGCGGAGCGGCGGGCGACGGGCGGCTGGTCCTGCGCTGGGACGCCGCGGCCGGCGAGCAGTACCGGGTGGAATACACGACCAACCTCGCGGCGGGCGCCTGGCAGGAAGACGCGGCGGCGGGCACGCTGGCGCCGTCGGACAACGAGGTGTGGTACACCAACACCCCGGCCGCGGGCGCGACGAACCGCTTCTTCCGCGTGCGCCGGATCGCGCCGTAATGGGTTGCGGTCCGCCGCGGCTTCCCGTACACTGCCGGCATGACGGCGCCTCGATGCATCCTCGCGGTCCTGGGCCTCGCGCTCTGCTCCGGCTGCGGCACGCTACCGGACGGGCGGCGTTGGGGCCATGAGGCCACCCTCCGCCCGGGCTGGCCGCGGGTTGGACAGAGCGCGTGGCGGGCGGCGATCGATCCCCAGACGTGGGGCCCGCTCGCGGCGGCCGCGCTGCTGCAGATCGACAACGCGGACCACGAAATATCGGACTGGGCGATCGAGCACGCCCCGCTCTTCGGCTCGCCGGAGGAGGCCGAAGACGCCGTCGGCTGGACCGGCCAGGCGCTGGACACGGCCTGGTACGCCTCGATGCTCCTCGCGCCCGGCGGCGAGACGGCGGGGGAGTGGACGCTCAACAAGCTGCGCGGCGCGGCGGTGGAGTTCGGCGCCGTGGGCGTCGCGGGCTTCACGGTGGATACCCTGAAGGAGGAGGTTGGCCGCACGCGCCCGAACCAGGAGAACAAACGCAGCTTCCCGTCCAACCACGCGCAGCGATCCGCGGTGGACGTCACGCTCGCCGCGCGCAACCTGGACGCCACGCCGATGCCGCCGGCCGTCCGCTGGACGGCCAAGACGGGCCTCTACGGCGTGGGCGCCGTCTCCGCGTGGAGCCGCGTGGAGGCCGCCGGCCACTATCCGTCCGACGTCCTCGCCGGCTGGGCGATCGGGCACTTCTGGGGCGCGTTCCTCCACGACGCCTTCCTGTGGCGGGGCGAACCGCCCGTCCTGATCGAACTCGCCCCCGCGCCGGGCGGCGCGTCGCTCATCCTGCGCGCGCGGTTCTGATCGCCGGTTGACAGGCCGGATTCGAGCAAGGTATCTTCCGCTTTCCGACCCCGACGGAGAAGCACTATGGCGACAACCGAAGTGGAAGTCCTGCGTTTCGACAACCTCGAGCAATACCTGTTCGTCAAGAACGGCAATTACCTCTACAAGGTGCCGTACCACGGCGGCTTCGCCGTGCTCAAGGTCTACTGGTGCAGCCGCGGCTGGTTCGAGCGGATCTCCAAGACGTTCGACAACATCGTCATCGCCGGCCAGACGTCGTTCATGCCGCGCGCCCGCCTGCGTACGGAACAGCAGGCCATGGCGATCTGGCGCGAGGCCGGATTCCGGGTCTTCCAGATCTACGAGAACGTCCGCGTCGAGGGCATCGAGGAGGACGGCTACGCGCTGTACGAATACGTCCCCGGCCGGCATTTCCACAAGCTCCTCCCGGACGAATCCGTGCCGCGCGAGGAGCGGATCCGGCTCTTCCGCCAGTTCCTCGTCGAGTGGCACCGGCGGCACCGCCTGGCCATCGACCGCCGCGAGCCCCGGCTGATCCACGAGAACGGCGACCTCAAGCACGTGATGGACTACAACGGCGAACTGGTCTGGTTCGACTTCGAGATGTGCTACCGCTCCCGCTCACACGTGGAGGATCTCGTGGCGCGGGAAATCCTCGCCTACGCCAAGTCGATCGGCGATTTCATGAAGGGCGAGCTCTTCGAGCTGTTCCTGAACGAGATGGTCGAGCACTATCCCGACAAGGACCTGCTCGGCCACGCCTACACCGTCACGTTCCGCAACCGCAATCCCGTGATCCGCGTGGGACGCAACCTGGAATTCCTGCTCCGCGAGCGGGCGAAGCGGTGGAATTCCAAGTACAACATGGCCCTGATGATCCGGGACCGCCTGGCACGCCTCCATGGACAAGGTGCAGCGTCTGCTTGAGCAACTGCGCCCGTGGCAGGCGGAGCGGCTCGACGGGAGCGCCCGCGGCTCGGGCCTGAACGCCGTCTGGAAGATCCGGCTCCCGGCCGGCCCGGCGATCCTGAAGACGTTTTCGCGGCGGCGCGGCCGCGCGCAGACGCTCCTGACCGAGATCAACCACCGGCTCGGCGGACTCACCTCCTTCACGGCGCGCGGCCGCCGGCGCACGGAGGCGGCCATCCTCGCCCTCTGGCGGGACGCGGACCTCGACGCGCCGCGCCTCCTCGACGACCCGCCGGGGCTGGCCCTGGCCCTGCCGCACCTGTGCATGGAATTCGTGGACGGCGAGCTGCTTTCGCATCGCCTCGCGGACGAAAGCCGGCCCCTGGCGGAACGGGACGCCCTGCTGGTCCGATTCCTGCGGGCCTGGTCCGACCGCCATGCCCTGGCCGACGAGCGCCGGTATCCGCGGCTGATCCAGGAGCACGGCAGTTTCGAGCACGTGATGGTCGCAGGCGACCGGCTGGTCACGTTTGACCTCGAAGTGTCCTTCCAGCGGAGCCGCGACGTCCGGGCCTGCATCGTGGCGGAGATCGTCGGCTACGTTCGCTCGCTCTTCCGGCTGCTGCCGGCGCCGCTGGCCGGGCATTATCTCGGCGTCGTGGTCCGGGAGTACCCGCGCCGCGAGTACCTGGAGGAAGTGCCGCGCCGGTTGCTCCGCCATCCGAATCCCGTCCTGCGCGCGATCCATTTCCTCGACCGGCGCCTGCTGCGGAAGCCGGGCAAGTGGCACAAGTACCGCGTGGCCGAGTTATTGATGTCCGAACTGAAGATGCGCTAGACTGCCCCTCGATGCGCATCGTTCATCTCATCAGCTATTTTCGCTGGACCGAGCGGGTCGAGCCCGCGGCCGACCTGGCGATCGCCCAGCAGCAGCTCGGCCACGATGTCCGCTATCTCTGCGGGCACAACCAGGGCGCGGCGCCGGAGGACTGCATCCAGGGCCGCGCCGCGCGCAAGGGCCTGGCCTTCGACGACCGGTTCACGCTGGACAAGCATTTCCGCCTCCTGTCCGCGCTCCGGGACATCGCGGGGCTGCGGAAATACATGGCCGAATTCAAGCCCGACGTGGTGCACTGCCACCAGGACAACGCCCACCTGCTGGCCGCCTTCGCGCTGCGCGGCCTGGCCCCCCGGCCGCTGCTCGTGCGGACGTTCTACGAGCCGGGCCGGCCGTCGTCGCCCGGGCGCTACTGGCTTTTCTGCCACCGCCGGACGGACGGCCTGATCGTCCTCAACGAGGCGACGCGAGCCCAGGCGCGCGGGCGCTTCGGCCGGCAGCCCGACCGCGTCGCGGTCATCCTGCCGGGGATCGACGTCGACGGATTCGCCAACCGCCGGGACCTGGGCCGCCTCGAGCACGTGAACGTGCCGCCGGGCGCCTTCGTCGCCGGCATGATCACGCACATCGGGAAGGTGCAGCGCCTGGACCTGGCGCTGGAGGCCGTCGCGGCGCTGACCCCGCGCCATCCGGAATTGCGGCTGCTCATCGTGGGCCGCGGCAAGCCGGATCGCTGGGTCCATGAACCCGCCCGGCGGCTCGGCATCGCCGACCGGGTGATCCTGGGCGGCTACTGCCGCTACGAGGAGCTCGTGAAGGCCTACCACACGATGGACGCGCTGGTGTATCCCCGCCACGGGACCGACGAATCCTGCCGCGCCGTGCGCGAGGCGCTGACCGCCGGCGTGCCGGTCGTCGCGCCGGGAATCGCCATCATGCCGGACCTTGTGAAGGAAGGCGAAACGGGTTTCCTTGCCGATTTCGACAGCGCCTCGCTTGCCAACGCGCTGGAAAAGATGCTCCGGCTGGATCCCGCCGCGCGCGCCCGGATGTCCGCCGCGGCCGTCGCGGACGCCCGCGCGCGCTTCAGCCGCGTGAAGCAGGCCGGGAAAGTCCTCGAGTTCTACGAACGGCTCCGCGGGCTGCCGCGGATGTAGTGAGGGAAAACATCAAGCGTGTTCCGGCGGGCAGCCTTCGCCTCCGCCGCGCTACGGCGAAGGCTGGTGGGCGTAACAGGACTTGAACCTGTGACCCCTTCCATGTCAAGGAAGTGCTCTAGCCAACTGAGCTATACGCCCTTAAGAACCGGTTTTTTCTTACCCCCGAACCACATCGAAATCAATTCCTTTCTCGCGGCGCGGCCGGCGGGGGCGCGGAGGGCTTCGATGATGTGGTGGTCGGCGCGGGAAAAGGGGTAACGGCCAAACTGCCCCGGCCGGACCCACGCGAAGTCGGCGCAGTGGATCGCGCGCGGCCGGCCGGCGCGAATGCGCGCCCAGTGCGCGTGCAACTCGATGGTGAAGTGGCTGTAGGCGTGGTGCACTATGGTCAGGAGCGGCCCGACCTCGAGGCGTACACCCATTTCCTCGCTCAACTCGCGCGCGATGCACTGGTCCATCGTTTCGCCCGGGTCCAGCCCGCCGCCCGGAAATTCCCATAGGCCACCGAGCATGGACGAATCCTTGCGCTGCGCGACCAGGATGCGCCCGTCGCGCCGGAGCGTCACGGCCGCCCCGACGACTTTGTGGGGGACGGGGGCGCGGCGCTTTTTCACCGGGTACGCCTCGGGTTTGCCGCCGGCGCGCGCGCGGCATACGTTGCCGAGCGGGCAGGCGGCGCAGTCCGGATCGCGCGGCGTGCAGCATAACGCGCCCAGTTCCATCTGGGCCTCGTTGCTCAAGCCCGCGCGGCCCGGGATTTTCAGGGCTTCGGCCCACGCCGCGAGTTTCTGCGTCGCCGCCCGGGTATGAATCCGGTCCTCGAGGGCCATGACCCGGGCGAGCACGCGGATTACGTTGCCGTCCAGCACGGGGGCTTCGTGCCCGAAGGCCAGGCTGCCGATCGCGGCGGCCGTGTACTCGCCGATCCCGGGCAGGGCGCGGAGGGCGGCGGGGTCCGATGGAAACCGCCCGCCGTGGCGGCGCGCGATGATCCGGGCCGCCTGGTGAAGGTTCCGGGCGCGGGCGTAATAGCCGAGCCCCTCCCACGCGAGCAGGACTTCGCGTTGCGGGGCGGCGGCCAGGGAGCGGAGCGTCGGGAAGCGCCGGACGAAGGCGCGGAAGTAGGGCAGGGCCTGGTCGGCGCGGGTCTGCTGCAGCATGATCTCGGAAATCCAGACCCGGTAGGGCGTGCGGCGGGTCCGCCAGGGGAAAGGCCGGCGGCGCTTTTCGAACCAGGCCGGCAAGCGAACGCGAAAAGCCCTTTTCAGGGCGGGGGACAGGCTGGGTCCGGGGGGCGGCGCGGATTTCATTCGGGGCTCAACTCCACCGGGCGGCGCTCCAGGGCTCGGCGCTGGTACACCCGCGACGAGCGCGGGACCAGTTCCTCGGCCTGCATCTCCCGCGGCGGCGTGACGAGCATCAGGACGACGTCCGCCGTCCAGGCGAAGCCGCGGCGGGCTACGACATCGCCGATGCCGACGACGGTATAGGTGAAGGTGACCTCGTACTTGCCGGCCGCCGTGCGCCGCGCCTCCCAGCGCGGGAACAGGACGTCCTGTTCGGCCAGTTCCATCTGCCGCTTCACCCAGTCCTCGTTGGTTCCCTCGCCGTCGGATGCCCGGGCCTCGCGGGCCAGGCGCAGGGCCCGGGTTTCCTCCTCGGCGCCCTCCAGGACGCGGTCCTGCGGGCCCGGCTCCTGCAGCACGGCTTCATCCACCGGCCCGAACGGGATGGCCGGGTCGTCCCCGCAGCCGGCGGCCGCCAGCAGGGCGCAGCCGAGCCATATTAACCCGGCGCGGCTTTCGCGGTATCTTTTCGTATTCACAAGCTGCCTGATACAACATGAAAGCGCGCCGCGGGGCAATAATTTCCTTTGACGCCGCGGGGGCGAAGTTTTAGTCTTTCCAAACGAGAACGTGTGTCTGAAACGGCGGATCCGTCCGCCGAGATGGAGGAACGGCCATGGCGGAACAAGTTCCTGACAGCAAGCCCGATGAAGCGTCCGTCCCGCCCCGCATCAAGCTCAACGGCAACGGAAAGACCGAGGCGCCGCCCCGCATCAGCCTGCAGCCGAAGCAGCCCGGAAAGTCCGAGACCTCGCGCATCGAACTGGGGGAGGCCCGGCCCGCGGATCCGATGGAACTGGCCAAGAAGATGACGGCCCGCATCGACGCCCCGAAGCCGCCCGTCCGGGTCATCAGCGAAGTGGAACGTCTCGCGACGGCCAAGACGGCCACCCAGCAATTCAAGAGCATGACCCAGCAGGTGAAGAGCGCCACGGCCCCGATCTCCAAGGCCGCCATTCCCGACCTCGACGCCGCGAAGAAACAGACGGCCCGCATCGACCTGCAGGAAGTGCTCGGCAGCGGGGACGAGGACATTTTCAAGCGCCGTACGGCTATCCTGGATCCCAGTAAGATCCAGGCGGCCGAAGCGGCCGCCCAGCCCAAGACCATCCGCATCAAGCGGCCCGAGGGCGGCACGGGCCCCATCAAGCCGGTGTCCGAGCCCATGAAGCCGGCCGAACCGGTGGCGGCGGAAGCGCGCAAGAGCGAGACGGCCCGCATCGAACTGCCGGCCGACGTGGCCGAGGAAGCCGCCGCCGAGGCCCCGACCCGCCGGAAGACGATCCGCATCAAGCGCCCGGAGGGCGGCGGGGCCCCCATGGCGATCCGCCCGATGTCCGTCAGCCAGCCGGCGACGGCGGTGACCCGGGCCGAGCCCGGCGAGCTGCCGGTGATCGCGCCGGCGGAAGAGGGGCCGGGCGCCGTCTATTCCATCCTCGCCATCGCGGCCCTGCTGGTGGCCTGCGTGCTGATCTACGTGCTGGCCGCGCAGGTGGGCACGGTGGAAAGCCTGACGCCCCCGCATATGCCGTTCCCCGGCGGCGTGTGAGGCCGCGCGGAAGGTCGGCCATGAAACTGGAAGACCTCGCCTACGCCATTGCCCAGAAGGTGTTCTGGGAGCTCGAACACACGCATCATTTCGTGGTGCCCGAAGCCGTCCGCAAGGAAATTCTGGCCGCGGTGCGGGCCCAACTCCACTCGCTGATCAAGTAGCCCCAAGGAGCAGGTAACATGACGGCTGCCGGCATCGTTCACGTCAACGCGCAGAACTGGAAGATCGAGGTGGCGGACTCCCCGGTGCCGGTGCTGGTGGACTTCTGGGCCGAGTGGTGCGGGCCCTGCCGCGTCATCGCGCCCGTCCTGGACGAATTGAGCGGGGAACTGGCCAGCCGCCTGAAGATCGCCAAGGTCAACGTGGACGAAAGCCCCGAGCTCGCGGGCGACTACGGCATCCGCTCCATCCCGACGCTGCTCCTGGTCAAGGGCGGGGTCGTGCAGCAGCAGATGGTCGGCGCCATGAGCAAGGCGGCGCTGAAGACGCGGCTGGAGTCCGAACTGGACTGATCACGCGTCCTTCGCGCACAGGGCGGCCGGGGGCAGCAGGGCCTGCAATTCCCCCTTGAGCTGCCGGTTGACTTCCGCCACGGCGCACGCGGCTTTCTTGAACCGCACCCGCAGCGCCCCGGCGCCGGCGACATGACCCAGTATATGGGACAGGTCCGGCTCGTGGCCCACCACGGCGACCGCCTCGGGAAGGGCCGGCCACTCCGCCAGCGCCCGGACCAGGTCCTCCGCGCCGCAGCCCGGATTCAAGCGCTCGGAGGCGACCTGCGCGGGGTTTCCCAGGCAATCCGCCAGCAGCGCGCCCGTCTCGATCGCGCGCCGGGCGCGGGAGGTCAAGATGAGCTGCACATCCGGATGCAGGACGGCCAGGGTCTTGAACGCGCGGCGCGCCTTCTTCCGCCCCTCGTCGGTCAGCGGCCGGTCGAGGTCTGATCCCCCGAAATCCTCCGGCTCCGCGGCCGCCGCGTGGCGAATCAGCAGGAGTTTCATGGATTACCGAGCCGTTTCTTTTGGCTGGACTCCCGCCGCCCGGTCATTGTATGAGTCCGCCCGTTGCCCGATGGTGTAATGGTAGCACAACTGACTCTGGATCAGTTTGTCTAGGTTCAAATCCTAGTCGGGCAGCCACCTGCGCCGACCGCCTCCCTAGCTCAACCGGATCGGCATCAGCACGTACAGGAACGGCAGGTCGCACTTGAGCACGCCGGGGCTCATGTCGTCCGTGAGCTCCAAGTAGATCTCGTCGCAGACCAGGTTCTTGAGCGGATCCAGCACGAAGTCCGGGTTGAACGCCACGGAAATCTGCTTGCCGGCGTAACTGATCGCCAGGGTCTCGCGGGCCTCGCCCACCTCGGGCGAAGTCGCCGAGACCTCGAGCTTGTTCTTGGAGAACGTCAGCCGCACCGAGTTGGAGCCCTCGCTCGCGATCAGCGCGACGCGCCGGACCACGGTCATCAGGGCCTCGCGCTCGATCTTCACCCGCTCCTCGCTCTGCGCGGGAATGACCTGCCGGAAATTGGGGTAGCTCCCCTCCATGAGCTTCGAGACCACGAGCAGGTCGTTGAACTCGAAGGCGGCCTGCTTGTTCACGGCGTGGATCTTCAGGCTGCCCTCGGCGCCCAGCGTCCGGGAGAGCTCGGCCACGGTCTTGGCGGGGACGATCAGTTCGGCCTCGGCGTCCTTCGGGAACTCCACCTCCTGCTCGTAGAGCGCCATCCGGCGCCCGTCGGTGGCCACCACGGAGAGCTTGTCGCCCTTGAAGCTCAACAGCACGCCGTTCAGCGTCAGGCGGCTCTCGTCCGTGGACGCCGCGTAGCCCACGTTCAGCAGCATGTCCCGGAACACCCGCTGGTCCAGCGTGTACGTTTTGCCGCCGTCGAATTTCGGCAGGGGCGGGAATTCCTCCTCCGAGATGCCGATGATCTTGAAGAACGCCGAGCCGCTCCGGATGGCGGTCTGGTCCTTGTCGTCCGCCTCGATCTCGATGTCGCCGGCCGGCAGTTCCTTGAAGATGCCCGCGCAGCGCCGGGCCGGCAGCGTCGTGGCGCCGGCCTTGGACACCTCGGCCGCCACGCCTGCCCGGACGCTCAAGTCCAGGTCGGTGGCGGAGAGCCATAGCTTCTCCTTGTCCGCCTTGAAAAGGATGTTCTGAAGGATGGGCAGCGTCGTGCGCGTGCTGACGACGGGTTGAACCTTCTGCAGCCCCTCCAGCAGGGCGTCCTTGGCAATCTTGAGCTTCATGACTCCACCTCGTTTTTTCTCCACAGCCTTTTCTGGGGATACGCTGAAACCATTTCCATCTCTTCCTACTATTATGTCCTGTGCATATGTTGAAGATCAAGAAATCATCCCGCCCGCAGGCGCCGCGCGCCCCCGGCGGCCTGTGGACAACCCTGTGCAGAGCCTCCGCACATCCGGGCCCCGCTGTGCATAACGCGGGCTTGTCCACATCTCGCGTCCCGATGCGCGCGGCTCTCCGCAGGGTTGTTCACAGGGTCCGTCGCGCGCATGGGCTCACCCGCGGGTCAGCCGCTGCTTGAGGACGCTGACGGTCTGCCGCAGCGCCGTGTCGGTCTTCATCCGCTCGGCCACCTGCCGGCAGGCGTAGATCACCGTCGCGTGGTTGCGGCCGAACCGCTCCGCGATCACGGGCAGCGACTGGTTCGTCAGCGTGCGGCACAGGTACATGGCCACCTGCCGCGGCATGGCGATGGCCTGCGAGCGCTGGCGGCCCGTCATGTCGCCGAGCCGAATGTCGTAATGGTCCGCGACGGCCCGCTGGATCGCCTCCGCGCTCAAGGTCTCCTTCTGCGCCTGGTCGATCTTGTCGCGCAGCAGGTACTCGACCGTCTCCTGCGTCACGGGCTTCTGCGTCAGGGAGGCGTAGGAGACCACCCGCGTCAGGGCGCCCTCCAGGCTGCGGATGTTCGACCGGATGATCTCCGCGATGAAATGGACGATCGAGTCCGGGAGCTGCAGGCTGCAGGTCTGCTGCTTCTGGCGCAGGATCGCGATCCGGGTCTCGATGTCCGGCGGCTCGAGCTCGGCGACCATGCCCCACTCGAACCGCGTCACCAGGCGGTGCTCGATCGCCGGGATCTCGCTGGCGGGCCGGTCGCAGGTCAGCACGATCTGCTTGCGGCTCTCGTACAGGGCGTTGAACGTGTGGAAGAACTCCTCCTGCAGGCCCTCCTTGCCGGCCAGGAAGTGCACGTCGTCGATCAGCAGCATGTCGTAACTGCGGAACCGCTTCCGGAAATCCACCAGCGCCTTCTTCTGCAGCGCGTCGATGTACGCGTTCGTGAAGGCCTCGCAGGAGGTGTAGAAGACGGAGAGCTTGCCGTGCGGCAGCACGTGGTTGCCGATCGCCTGCATCAGGTGCGTCTTGCCGAGGCCCGTGCCGCCGTAGAGGAACAGCGGGTTGTAGGCGTGGGCCGGCGAGTCGGCGACGGCGAGCGCCGCCGCGTGGCCGAGGTTGTTCGACGAGCCCACGATGAAGTTCTCGAACGTGTACCCCGCGTTCAGGTTCGGCGAGCCGGCGGCCGGCTTGCGGCGCGGGGGCCTCTCCACGCCCGGCGCCGTCGCCCGCGCGGGCGCGATGGTGCGGGAGGAGTCCACCGTCAGCTGGATCTGCACCGGCGCGCCGCAGACCGCGCTGACGGCCTTGCGGATCAGGGGAAGGTAGTTCTCTTCCAGCCAGGTCTGGTAGAAGTCGTTCGCGACGCTCAAGACCATCGTGTCCGAAGAAAAACTCTCCGGCTGGATCACCGCGATCCACCGGTCGAAGATGTCCTTCGGCAGCGTCTCCGAAAGATGCTCGCAGGTCTTCGACCACACGAGCGATGCCTGCATTTCCACAGTTAACCCCTCCGTTTCAGAGTGCCTTCAACATCCGCAAGAGAGAAGGCTAAACCATTCACGGATCCGAAGCCTCTGAACACCCTGAACGTCCGCGCCGCCGCGAACTCCTGTGGAAAGCACAAGTCCCCGGCCCCCGCCGGTCAAAAAGCCGCTATCTTCCACTTGACTTCTCTGCGCTACATGCCAGTGATAATTAGCTTAGCTTTTTAAAACAGTTACAGCAGATGCCGAAGACTTGTTCCGCAGCTTATCCACAAGTTATTAACAGTATTCAGTGCTTGTCCGTGTGCCTGTACGGCCGCAACCTTATACGGAGTTTGTGCGGCGACAAGACAAATGATGAAAAAAAACGCAAAGAAATGGGAGGCCACAAGGAATGGTGGTCCGTGGTTTTTTGCCCACGTAATATTGGATTTTTTCGACACGGTTTACGTGCGCGGCTGAAACGCTTTTTTAATGGAATCGAAATAATGCAGTCAGCGATGCGCGCCGGAAACAGCCGAAAAACCGTCAAACGGCGCGATTATCCGAGGCAACCCGAATGAAAAAGTTAACAGGGCCGCTTTTAATCGCCGGTTCGCCCGAAAAAGTGCCCGATTTGCTCTATGCCACGGGCTTTTCCGCCGTGGATCCCGTGGTCTATCTGCAGGACCGCGGCCGCCGCTGGCTCGTCGTGCCCCTGCTGGAGGCCGGCCGCGCCCGCCGGCAGGCCAAAAAGGGCGTCGAAATCCTCATTCCGGCCGAACTGGTCCGCCGCCGCTCCGCCCAGCGCCGCCGGGACCAGTGGATCCTGGCCCTGCTGCGCCGCGCGCGGGCGCGGCGGGTGACGGTGCCCGGCTACTTTCCCGTGGACCTGGTCCGGCGGCTCGAGCGGCGCGGCATCCGCGTGCGCGTGGCGCCCGGCTCGGTGTTCCCGGAGCGCGAGGTGAAGGACGCGGCGGAACTCCGCCGCCTGCGTCTCGCGCAGCGCGCCGCGATCCGCGCGATGCGGCGCGCGGTCGGCCTCCTGCGCCGGGCCCGCGCGCGCGCCGACGGACTCCTGGAACTGGAAGGCCGCGTCCTGACTTCCGAGCGAGTGCGCCACGAGATCGACACGACGCTTCTCGAGCACGATTGCATCGCGACGGAGACCATCGCGGCGGGCGGCACGCAGGGCGCCGATCCCCACGAGCGCGGGCGCGGCCCGCTCCGGGCCGGCGAACCGATCGTGATCGATATCTTTCCGCGCCGCCGCGCGGACGGGTACTGGGGCGACCTGACGCGCACCGTCGTGCGCGGGCAGGCCTCGCCGGCGGTGCGGAAGATGCACGAGGCCGTCCGGCGCGCGCAGCGGGCCGCCTTGCGCGGGATCCGGGCCGGCGCGGCGGTCGCGCCGATCCACCGCGCCGCGCAGCGCGCGCTCGAGGCGGCGGGCTTCGCCACCGCGGGACGCGGCGCCGAGGCGGAGGGTTTCATCCATAACACGGGCCACGGCGTGGGCCTCGAAATCCACGAGGGCCCGATCGTGGGGGACGCGCCCGGCCGGCTGCGCGCGGGCCACGTGATCACCGTCGAGCCCGGCCTCTACTACCGGCGTCACGGCGGCGTGCGCATCGAGGACACCATTGTCGTGACCGCGAAGGGCAGCCGCCCGCTGGCGCGGTGCCCGGATTATTTCGAGTTGTGACGATGGACGAGTGGCTTTCATTCCTGGCGCGCGGCGGGCCGTTCGTCCTGGTCCCGGCGGCGCTCGCGGCCGGGTTCTGGCTGTTCGAGTGGACGAAGATCTACCGGCCCTCGCGCCTCCTCGACACGTCGCCGGCCGCCGTGCAGCTGGACTACGAGGACGTCGACTTCGTCGCCGAGGACGGGCGGCCGCTGGCCGGATGGTGGATCCCGCACCCGCGGGCGCGCGGGACGATGCTGCATTGCCCCGGCCAGTCGGGCAACATGGGCGACCGGCTGCACCTCGCCGTGGACTACCACCAGCTCGGGATGAACGTGTTCCTGTTCGACTACCGGGGGTACGGCCGGAGCCGGGGCATCCCGACGGAGAAGGGCACCTACCGCGACGCGCGGGCGGCCTTCGAGGTGATCCGCGCCCGCTACGGGGACGCCGAGGCGCCGCCCGTGGTGGTGCACGGCGTGTCGCTCGGCGGCGCGGTGGCCGTGCAGCTCGCGCTCGACAAGCCGGTGCGGGGGCTCATCCTCGAAGGCGCGTTCACGTCCATCCGCGACATGGGCGCGCGCCTGTACCCGTGGCTGCCGATGCGCTGGCTTTCTCGGTTCCGGTACGACTCGCTCGCCAAGATGCCGCGCCTGAAAACGCCGCTGCTGCTGGCCCACAGCCGGGAGGACGAGCGCACGCCGTTCGAGTTCGGGCGCCGGCTGTACGAGGCCGCGGCGGAGCCGAAACGGATGGTGGAACTGACCGGCCGGCACCGCGACGCCGGCTGGAACCGGACCCCGGAGTACGGCCGGGCGCTGCAGGATTTCCTCGATCGCGTCCTCGGGCCCCTTCCGCGGGACAATAATTGAACGCGCGCCCCGTATTATGGTCAGACACGGCACAACAGTGCGGAAAGGAGCGGATATGAAGAACGGATTAAGGTATTGGGGCGCGGCCCTGCTGGCGGGCGCCGCGATCGCGGCGCAGGCGCAGGGCCCGATGGGCGGCCCGGGCATGCCGGGTTGCGCCATGCAGGGCGGGGGCGGTTGTCCCATGGCGGGCGGCGGGCGGGAACAGGCCCTCAAGGCCGCGGGCGCCACGGACGAACAGGTGGCCCGGGTCCGCGAGAAGATGTACGAGACGCGCAAGCAGATGATCGCGCTGCGCGCCGAACAGGAACTGGCCCGGATGGAGGTCCAGCACCTGTTGAGCCAGGACAAGGTCGACCGGGAGGCCGTCATGAAGGCGGTTGACAAGACCGGCGCCGTGGAGACCAGCATCCACAAGCTCCGCGTCCAGCAACAGCTCGACCTGCGCGACATCGTCGGCGCGGACGTCCTGAAGAAGGCGCGCGAGTCCGCCTTCGAGCACCGGCGCGACAAGCAGGACGGACGTCGCGAGGACCGGCGCGGTGACCGCTGGGGCGGCCGGGGTGAAGGAAAACGTGGCGAGGGCGAGGGGAACCGCGGCCGATTCCAGCCGCCTCCGCCGTTGGAGCCCGAAGAAATACCCGCCGAGGAACCGCTGGTGGAATAACAGGCGAGGGGTGGGTGCAGGGGCGCCGCTAGTCGGCGCCCTTTTTTTTAATGCTCCCCGCTGGGCGTGGGATGCGACCCCGGGATCGGCCGTCCGATCATCAGGCGGAAGCCGAACCCCGGGTGGCTCCGGTGGGGGGCGGGTGTCCGGAAGAAGAGAAACTGGCGCTCGCCCTCATGCGTGCCGAACCAGCACGCGCCGCGTATGATCCGGCGGTTCATGTCGGGATCGAAGATGTCCTCGGTCCACTCCCACAGACCGTTTTCCAGCGCGCACAGATTCCAGGCGTTCGGCGAGTCATCGACGCGGTGTTCCAGCGGCAGGTTTTCCACCACCTCGAGGCAGCCAAGCCCCGGGCAGCGGTCACCCCACGCCGGGCCGTCTGACCGTTCGCCGCGCGCGCAGCTGGTCCATTCCCACTGGCGGAGAAGGCGAAAGACATGTCCCGGCGCTACGGCTTCCGCGTCGAACTGGGCGTTCATCCAGGAACAGAACGCCCGCGCGCGGTCCCAGGGCGCCCCGGTCAGCGGGCGGCCGGTGTTCGGGATATGCGCGTCGAAGCCATGGAATTGGCCCTCGGTGACGGGCATCGGCTGCACCCATCCGTCCAGGGCCGCCACGCGGACCAGTCGTACCGTGACGCCCGGGGCGATCGACAGCGTCAGCTCGCTCTTGTCCTGGCCGGCAGGATCCATACCGGTGAGTGTAGCAGGAAACGTGCCGGTCGGCAGCCCCGGCGGAAGGGATTGACGACCGGCGGGGCAATCCGTATGGTATGCCCGTTTTTCTGTGGCCCCCATCGTCTAGAGGCCTAGGACGCCAGGTTCTCATCCTGGTAACATGGGTTCGAATCCCGTTGGGGGCGCCACGATCTCTCCTCCCCGCGCGGCCGGCGCGGGCGTCCGATGCGGATCAGGCCCGGGCGGGCGCGAGGTCGTGGGGCGACACGGCGTGTAACTCCATGCCGGGATGCTCCTTGACGAAGTATTCCAGCGCCCAGGTGTTCGGGAAGAGGATGACCGTCTGGCCGCGGACGTCCCGGGCCAGCTTGACGCCGGAACCGAGGAACCCGCCTTCCAAGGCGCCCGTGTCCGCGCCGGGCGCGAACCAGCGTATCTGGGCGAACGGCGCGGGCTCCATCACCGGCTCCGCGCCGTACTCGTTCTGCAGCCGGTACATCACCACCTGGAACTGCAGCTCGCCGACGGCGCCCAGCAGGGCCGTGTTCTGCGGCACGTCCGACGAGGTGAAGGACTGGATCACTCCCTCCTGCAGCAGTTGATCCAGGCCGGCGCGGAACTGCTTGTACTTGGCCGTCCCGGAATTGCGCAGGTAGGCAAAGGCCTCGGGCGGGAACCGGGGGATCTCGTCGTAGCGGATCGCCGGGTCCGTCGTCAGCGTGTCGCCGATCCGGAAAGCCCGGTGCGAAACGAGGCCGACGATGTCGCCCGGATAGGCGATTTCGAGCGACTCGCGGTCCTGGCCGAAAAGCTTCTGGGGATAGGACAGCCGGATCGGCTTGCCGGTCTCCGGGTCCGCGACGACCATATCCTTGACGAAGAGGCCCGAGCATACGCGGACGAAGGTCAGCCGGTCCCGGTGCTTCGGGTTCATATTCGCCTGCACTTTGAACACGAATCCGGAAAACTCCGGGTGTGTGGGCTCGATCTTGCCGTGCCCCACCTCGCGCGGCTGGGGCGGCGCGCCGTGCTGGACGAAGTAGTGCAGCAGCAGCTCGACGCCGAAATTATTCATGGCGCTGCCGAAGAAGACCGGCGTGATCAGCCCGGCCATGACATGCTCCTCGTCCCACGCCTCGCCGGCGCCGGCGAGCATCTCGAGTTCCTCCAGCCATGGATCGTACACGCGGGCCGGGATCTGCCCGCGGATGCTCTCGTCCCGGATGCCGCTGACCCGGGTCGGGGCGCGGTGCTGCCCGTGGGCCGTGCGCTCGAACAGGTGCAGGTTATGCTCCAGCCGGTCGTAGACCCCGCAGAACTCGTCGCCGCTGCCCAGCGGCCACGTGACGGGGAACGCCCCGATGCCCAGCACCTTCTCCAGTTCGTCGAGCAGGGCCAGCGGGTTGCGGGACGGGCGGTCCATCTTGTTCACGTACGTGAAGATGGGGATCCCGCGCATCCGGCAGATTTCGAAAAGCTTGCGCGTGCGCTCCTCGATGCCCTTGGCCGCGTCGATCACCATGATCACGCTGTCCACGGCGGTCAGCACGCGGTAGGTGTCCTCGCTGAAGTCCTTGTGGCCGGGCGTGTCGAGCAGGTTGATCACGCAGCCCCCGTACTCGAACTGGAGCAGCGTGGACGAGATGGAGATGCCGCGCTCCTTTTCCAGCTCCATCCAGTCCGACGTCGTGCTGCGCTGGTTCCGGCGCGCGCGCACCGAGCCGGCGAGATGGATCGCGCCGCCGTAGAGCAGCAGCTTCTCCGTCAGCGTCGTCTTGCCCGCGTCCGGGTGCGAGATGATCGCGAAGGTGCGGCGGCGGGCGATCTCGGTTGTTAGGGCCAGGTCGGTCACGGGAAACTCCGACGGGTCAGCGCGAGCGCTTACAGGCAGAAGCCGATGGTTCCGGCGTGGTCATGGGGCGCGCAGGATAGAAAAGGGGCGACGCGGTGTCAAACCAGGAAAGGACGGCGGCGTCCGCCACCAGCGGGAAAAGGGTCACAGTCGAAGAAATCCGGCCCATCCGGCTTCATCACTATTCATGGGCGGCATGGTCTATGCCTCCCGGGCCTACGGCGACGGCCGTATCCTGTTCGGCCCCGGCTGCACGATATCGCTGGATATGGACACGGGGTTCATGGACGCCGGATCGCGCGTGGGCTTCAGCGTGATCGGGACCGGCGACTCGCGGACCTACGGCGACATCAGCGTGTACTTCACGGGCGGAGGCGCCAACGATATCGTGAGCCAGGGCAGCTGGTACTGGGTCACCACCTGCGACACGGGCATCCCTTTCGACTCCAAGGGGCTCCACGTGGAGATCGATATCCAGGAGACCAACAACTTCACCTGCCGGCTCACGCCGGCGGCCAGAACGCCGGCGCCGGCAGCACGAACGACGCCTTCTTCAATAATATCCACGTGCTGCCCCCGCCGCGCATCACCGACTTCGCGCTGACGGACGGGACCAATGCCGCGGTCCGTTTCCTGCCCCGCCCGGAGTTGAAAAACGCCGTGCAGGCCTGCAACGATCTCTCGGCCGGCAACTGGGTGCCGGTGGCCACGAACCTGACCGGCACGGGGCTCGACGCGCTACAGGTTAATGATGCCGTCGCCGCGGATGTCGCAAGCCGTTATTACCGCATCCGGGCCGCGCCCTGAACCGTCGCGCGTCGCACTTCAATCCGCTTTCTTCCAAGGAGCTTCGCCTCCGGCTCGAACCCGCGAGCCGATGGCAAAGCCGTTTCCAGGTGGCCGCGCGGCGCCTCAACGTCGTGTCCCTTGCCGACCCGCCTTCGCGGGAAACGCCGGTGGAGCAGCAATGCCGTGCTGTTCATAATGCCGCGCGGCAGTGACCTCGGTCGCTTTGGCGGCGTGCCCTCCCTGTCCAGAGAGAACCCGTTGCGAGCGAAATAATTCAAAAAAACGTGGAATGCCCCGGGACCGGTTCCTTTCTCTGAATGGGTGCGATTACCCATTGGAGGGCCCCATGACATGGCCGTAGCAGCACAAGGTCGTTGACAAAGGCTGGGGTATCAGGAGGTACGGGCCGGCAACACGTACGGCACGATGGCGGGACCATAGCCCGTGTTATGGACAGCAAACACGGACAGTAAAGGGTGTGATGGGCAGGGCGATGCCTTCGGCGGAGCCGCGGTCCGGCGGGAAGCACACCCTGCCCTTTCTGCCTCGGCCGACCTGCACCTGGTAGGACGGGCAGGAAGGACGTCCATTCCTCGAAAGACGGCGCCGGCATCCTGCGCTTGGGGATCGCGGACGCGGCGGGGATTAAGGACGCGGCGGGGAAGGGCGGACACGGGGAGGGAAAGCCTTGCCGTAATGTGTCTGTAGTGGCCGGCGCGCCCTGAATCGCGGTGTGCAACGTCAGGATGACAGTGCCCGCGGGCCGGCAGGGGAAGCGGCGGATGCGCCCCCTACGGCCCCACGGCCGTCCGGTAGAATCCGGGGGGGACCGCCTCGAAGGTCAGCGTACTGTCGAGGACGGAGTCCGTGGCCATGTTGAGCCAGGTCGGGTTCAGCAGGGTTGCGGAGCCCTGCAGGATGATTCGCTGGCCCGCCGCGCCCTGCGCGGTCAACCGGGTGGCTCCGTGCGGCCCCTCTTGTATCGCCGTCAGGTGCGGCTCGGGTTCGGTCATGCGGCCCAGTCGCAATCCGTTTCCGAAGCTGGTGACCCATATCTCGTTGGTGTCATGGGGATTGAAAAACACGCGGGAGGGGAATCGGAAGGGATAATTGGTCAACGCGGTGAAGGACGGCGTGGCCGCGCGGAGATTGGTGCTGACCCATAAGCCCTGGTTCTCCGTGGTGACGTAGACCTGGTCGGAGTCGGCGGGATGGATTGTGCAGGAGCCGGCCTGGTCGATGTTCGTCGTGATGCGCGTCCAGGCGAGGCCGCGGTTCGTCGTGCGATACAGTCCGCCCAGGCCCTCCGAGTTGCCCCACTCGCCCCAGACCCCGGCGTACCACGTCCGCTGGGCGGGATCGTGGGGATCCGGCACGACGTCCTTGGTGTAGTACTGCATGCCGGCCGCGGAGCGATCGAGCCAACTGGAGCCGGCGTTCGTGCTGACGAATACGCCGGAGCTGGCCGTGAAGTCGCCGCTGATCCGCGCGGAGTAGGAACAGACGAGCGTCCCGTCGTTCAGGATATGGACGACGTAGGGGTGGCCCTCGGTCCGCGTCGGGTTGGCCAGCTTGGTCCAGGTCGAGCCCGTGCCGGCCTGCAGGTTGGTGGTCAGGAAGATGCCGCCCAGCGTGCTGTGGACGACCGAGGCGATCATCCGCCGGTCGTTGTTCGGGTCGAGGGCGAGGCCGACGACGGGATGGGCAAAGTCGTGAAGCATTTTCCAGCCCCGCCCGTTGTTATCGGAGTAAATGATGGCGCCGCCCCCGCTGTCGATCCGCGAGTCCTGGCAGTAGGCGTCCCAGGCATACAGGTCGTGGACGGAAGACGCGGCGGCATACAAGACGCCGCTCGATGGTCGCCGGACACTCTGGTACGTGCTGTTGTACGTCAGGCCCGTCGGGAAATACCACGCCGCGCCGCCGTTGGTGCTGGCCACGCCGCGCATGTCGGTGAAACAGGCGTAGAGGTCGTTCGGCGCGGCCCAGGTGAGCCACCAGCAGGACGTGTCCTCCAGGCCGATGCCGTGGTAGCTCTTGCGCTTGTCGGACGGGCTGTTGGTCGCGTTCTGGTCGGAGGGCTGCGCGTAGGCCTGGCTCCAGTTCACCCCGCCGTTGGTCGTGACGTGCACGAACCCGAGATCGCTGATCGCCGCGCGGTTGGGGTCCGTCGGGCACACGTTGAACCCGAGGGCGTACTCGCCGTACGACCACTTCATCCAATTCCACGGGCCCGGGTCGTCGCCCTGCCAGCCGGTGGCGATGTTCTGGTTGCCGGATGCGAAGAACACCTTCTGCCATGAACCGCCGCTGTTCGTGGTCTTGTACACGATGGGCGCGCCGTCGTCCGAGCCGCCGGCGACGTACGCGATGTTGATATTGGTCCGGCACATGGAGACGAAGAACGGGTAGTCGCCCGCGGCGATGCCGGTCACCACGGAGGTCCACGCCGCGCCCGGCCCGACCGTCAGCGCGTAGAGGCCCAGGTAGCCGTAGTACTCGGAACCCGTGATGCCGGGCCAGATGCTGCCGGAATCCATGGTCACGCAGAACAAGCGCACCGTTCCATCCTGGCGGGCGCCCGCGAACGACAGGATGCCCTGGCCGGCGGGGATCCCTGCGGTCGCCGGCTTCGCGAAGGTGATGCCGCCGTTGGTGGAGACGATCATCCCCGCGCGCGTGCCGACGTAGATATTGCTGCCGTCGAAGAACGCGCCCGCGACGTGGTTATCGTTGGTCCTGAAAACCAGCGAGTAATTCGTGCCGCCCTGCGAGGAGAAATAGACGTCCGTGTAGTCGGCCGTGAGGACGCGGTTGGTGCGCTGGGGGTCCGCGAAGACGACGTAGGATTCCCGCGTCCAGGGATCCAGCAGAATTTCATGCCAGGTGCGCCCGCCGTCGTCGCTTTTCATGGGCGAGTAATAGCTCAAGCCGTAGAGCACGTTCGGATCGCTGGTGAACTGGACCCAGGTCATGCGGTTGTGGCCGCTGGTCTGGCGGAAGTCCAGCGTCACCCACGACTGCCCGAAGTCCGCGGACCGGAAGGCCAGCCCCATGTCGCAACTCACGAAGAGGTCGTTCGGATCGTGCGGGCTGATGCTCGGCCCGAACAGCGCGCCGCCCCCGCCCGGCCCGCGCGAGATCCATCGGGCCGGCGTCGCGGCCCACGCCGCGGATGCGAGGAGGAGCGTCGCCAGCCCTATCGCCGTTCGGAACGGTTTCATGCTTCTCCATTTGCAGCAACTCGCATGCCAAAGCATGCGGGATTCGTATCGAATACCGGGATCAGGACGAGGGCCTGGAGAGCGCCTTGTCCAGCCGGCGGGCGGCCTTCAACCAGGCGGGCAAATCGGGGCCGCGGCGCAGGGCGAGCTCGTTCAGCCGGTTCAGCGGGAGCCACAGCCAGCGGTAGAATCGCGACGACAGGGGCCGGCGCCAGTTGCGCTGCCGCGCCAGGCCGACGATTTCGCGGTGCAGGGATTCGCGGCTGCTCCATACCTTCCCGATGAAGCTGTTCCGGCGGCGACGGTACGCGGCGAGGTCGAAGACGGCGGCATACCGGTCCAGCACGCCGCCGATGTCCAGCGTGAGGAGCGTCCGCAGGCACTTCCAGCAGGTGGAGCAGTTGCCGGCGGAGGCCAGGCCCGCGCAGACGTTCAGCGAGGTCCACGTGTCGGGAATCCCGGCGACCTTCAGCGTCTTCTCGACCCGCGTGTATTCGCCGCCCGCCGAAATCGTGTCGAGCCGGTCCGTCGAGAGCAGCGGCAGCGTCACGGCGTCGGCGTGCGCCATGGTGTAGGTGGGGTCCAGGCGCAGGTCGGCGTAGGAAAAGCCCGCGGCGTACAGGAAGCGCCCGATGCCGCCCTGGAGCGCGTGCCCCACCGAGACGTTGCGCTGGGTGTGGGTCAGGAGGTTGCCCAGGCCCGGCCGGTAGAACTCCGCGACGTTGGAGTTCACCCGGACCAGCGGCAGGCCCATGCGTTCGGCGTGGCCCCGGAGGCGCTCGCATCGCTCCCACATGACCCGGTCGCCCGCCTCTCCGAACGCGCCCGTCCGGCTGAAGAGCAGGTGCGTGATCCGGAATCCCTCCGGGGGCCGGGCGTAATGGTGGTCGGCCAGCACGCAGAAGGAATCGATCCCCCCGCTGAACGCGGTCGCCACGCCGGGCGCGCGCGGACTGTCGGAGTGTGTCGCCTCGGCGCGGATCGCCACCGGGCGCAGGAAAGGCATGAGGCCTCGGAGCACGGCCTGGTAACAGCCGTTCAGGGCATAGAGGAGCCGGGCGGACACCGCCCCGTCGAGCCGGATGTCCTCGCCGGCGTCCATGGCGGGGATGAGCAGGGCCACCAGCGCGGCGTCGCTCAACTCCGACAGCCAGTCCCCGTGCTCCGCGGGCACGCGGTACCACAGAACCCCCGCGCCCTTCGACCACTCCACGGCGGCGCGGCACTCGGCCTCGCCGTCCTTCCGGAGTATTTCAGGACGCCCGATTATCATGCCGAAGAGGCTGCCAGAGCCGGGATGGGGAGTCGAGAACGAAGGCCGCTACGCCTTCCTTGCGCGCTGTTCGCGCGTGCGGCATCATGCCCGCCGGGAAGAAACAGGCGATGGAAACGCTGCGGCTCCACATGACCTTCGGGCTGATCCAGCAGATCAGGCTGGTCCACGCCCTCGCGGAATCCAGCCATCCCGTCTCCATCCCGGCGTCCGAGGAGCCCAAGTTCGACGCCCTCCGCGCGCGGTTCGGATTCCGGTTCGCGCCGCCCGATGCCCCGGGCGTCGACGTGACCCGCTTCGTGCGGTGCGAGCACCGGGCGCCGGCGACCTTCATCGGCCGGATCGAGCGGCCGGTGATTTTCCCGCGGGCCATGGCGGACTATTGCCGGTCGCTGTGGCCGGCCCGGCGCGCGCACCGGTTTTCGTTCCAGGGCCTCGTCTTCGGCGCGCGCAGAACGCTGCTGCAGAAGTGGATCAAGGCCAACCTCGGCGGAAGGACGCCTCGCCTCCCGGACGCGGAGGGCGCGGTGGCCCGCTGGCGCAACAAGCTGTTCCGCGCCGCCGGCCTCGATCCCACGCGCAAGCAGCGCATCGGCGACCTGCTGCTCTGGGAATCCAGCCGGGGCCGGCGCTTCCCGGTCAAGGCGTGGGACGAGGAATACGTCGGCGCGCTCGCGGCTTCGGAATTCGTCCTGTGCCCGGATGGCGAGCACGTCTGGACCTACCGGCTCTTCGAATCCGCGCTGTGTGGCGCCATCCCGATCGTCGAGCGGGCGTGCCCCGCGTACGCCGGGTTCCGCTTCCGCTCCTTCGAGGACCGGGCCGGCCGCCTGACCTGGTCGGCCGAAGACGCGGAACACAATTACCGGCTCTGCGCGGAACGGCTGACCATTGCCCAGCCCACGCTGGACGCCGAGATCGCGCATATCCTGGAACAGGCGCGTTGATCCGGCGCCGGTCGGCGCGAGCCCGGCGAGCTACTGCTTTTTCAGGCGGTAGAAATACCGGTCGGACCCCGGCGAGAGCGCGCAGGTATTCGTGTGGCCGGCCCGGTTGGTGAACGAGGCGACGTGCGACCAGCTGGCCGTCGGCGCCAGGCTCCCGGCGCCGAGCACCTCGTAGACGGCGCCGGTGCAGAGGCTGCTCCACTCCACGCGGACCTGGGCGCCCGCGCACTGGATCTGACCGCCCTCCGGGCCGCCGGGCCAGCCGGCGAGCCGGGCCATCATCCACCAGAACGCCGCGCCCTTGCGGTTGCAGTTGAGGTAGACCGAGTGCGCGCAGCCGCAGTCCCCGCAGGAGCTGTCCCCGACGTTGAGCCAGTGCGCGGGATGGGCCGCCGCCCACTCGATGGCCCAGTTCCCGTCGCCCCAGGGATTCTCGTCCCCGTTCGTGTCGTACTCGCAGCCGTCGGTGGCGAACCGGGACAGGAATTCCGCGCCGTCCGGGTTGTAGCTCTCGATGTCGGCGAAATCGAAGAGGATCTTGTTGTTCGCTCGGCAGAAGGCCCGGATCTGGTTGTTGCGGACGTGCAGGTTGCCGTTGGTCCCCGTGCCGTCGAGGTGGCCGGTCATGTAGATGAAGAGGATGTTGGTGTACTGCTGCTCGAGGGCGTGCATGGCCTGGAGGTAGGCGTTGATGCCGTCCTCGTCGTTGTCCGAAACGCCGCCGCACCACGACCACATCACCACGTTGCGGTCGTTGCCCGGCTCGGCGAGCATGGCGGTGGTCGCGTCCCGCCAGGAGAGGTCGCCGGAGTGGCCGAGGTCGCCCGCGCCGCCGGCGTTGCCCCACTCGTCGTTCAGAAAATAGCCGGGGTTCAGCCCCCAGGACGCGGAGGTGTAGTAATAGCGCGATCCCTCCACGCCCCGGAAATTCTCCATCCCGGAGACCAGCTGGCTGCCGTGCGAGGTGTGGCCGTAGCCGATCCGGAACTGCGCCCGCGCCTGGTCCAGCCAGTAGTCCGGGATCTGCCACAGATCGGCGCAGGCGTGATCGATGACCAGCGGCGCGTCCCGTCCCGCGGCCGCGGCGGCGAGCGCCACCCATGCGAGGAATGCGAGACCCCGGTTCATGCCCCCCAATGTACCCTCCCGACCCGGGCGCCGTAAACCCGGGCGGCTCATGGCTTCGCCAGCTCGACGCGCAGCAGCGGGCTCGGCCGCTGCTCGCTGGTGACGTACAGCGCCGAGCCGTCCGCCGCGTAGCAGAGCGACTCGGCCTGGCGGAGCCGCGGCAGCAGGATCGGCTCCGGCTCGCGCTGGATGGCTGCGGCCCAGTCCTCCCCGGGGGCGCGCCGGAACAGGTACGCGTGCTTGTACGTGAGCGCCGCGGCGGCCGAACCGTCGGGGGCGAAGTCCATCGCGGTCACCTGCGAGCGGAACCGGCCGTTCTTGCGGTCCTCCGCCAAGTCCTCGGCGGTGGGCTGCGGAATCCGCGGCGCGTCGGCCACGCGCCGGGCGGTCAGGACGGTCTCGACGCCGGTCGGCGCCAGGGGCAGCGCGTAGAGCAGGGGGGGATGGTCGCGCTTGGTGAGCAGGTAGACGGTCTCCCCGGCGGGGTCCACCGCGACCGCCTCGCAGTCGCGCGGGCCGCCTTCGTACGTGAAGCGCAGCGTCCGCCACACCGGGACCGCGCCCCGCACGGCGGCCAGGCCGGGCGGCACGGCCGGCTCCTTGACGATGTGCAGGCTGCTGTCCGGGTGCACGGCCTTGTTGTCGCCGGTGTCGGCGATCAGGAGGCACGCGGCCCCGCCCATCGTGAAGGAGTCGATGTCCTCCCAGTCGCGGTTCGTCACGCCCACGACGGTGAAGACCGCCCGGTGCGATCCGTCGGGGCCGACGGCGAAGAGTTCGGGCGGGTTCGCGCTGTCCGTGAGGGCCCAGAACAGGCCGGGTTGCCGCAGCGAGGGCGCGAGCCCGCTGACCTCATCCAGCTCCCGGGCTTCCAGCAGCCCCTCGCTCACGACCCGCGGCGCCGCGGCGGTTTCCTGGGCGCAGAGCGCCCGCGCCCCGCCCAGGGCCGCGACGAGAATGGCCGCCATGCGCCTCATGACTCCGTCGCGGGAGGCCGGCGGTTCAGGGGGCCTTGGACTTCTGCGCCTCGGCGAGCCGTCCCGTGTTTTCCGCGATGCGGAACACGGCGATGATCATCTCGCACCAGATGCGGATCAGCAGGACCACCACCAGGAACAGGATCGGCGTGACCACGAGGGACAGGAGGCCGCTCCCGAACCCGCTGAAGCGGAACGCCAGGTACACGCGCTGCAGCCCCGCCAGGGCCGCGCCGATGATCCCGATCACGTACACGACCTTGATCAGCCGCGTCGTCACGAACTCCGTGAACGACAGGTCGAACAGCGTTTCCAGGAAACTTTTCTCTTCCATGATGCGCTCCTTTGGATGAGCCCTTGTGCGCAGGCAGTATACGGCAAGGCGGGGAGGCGGGCAAGCCGGCGGCGGGGCCGCGCGGCGGAGCGGAGGGCCGTTTTATTCAGTGAAAACGCTTCGCCCCGGCTTGATTCGGCGGGGCGTGTGTGTTTACATGCCGCGAAAGCCGGCGGAGAGAACGGAATGGCTAGGAGAGCATGGTGGATCGCGTGGATCGGGCTCGCGGCGGGCGTGTTCGCCGCCGAGTCGCCCCCGCTGCGCCCCGAGCTGGACTACATCCCCGGCGACGTGCCCACGCCGTGGCTCCGCTACCAGAACCCTGCGGCGCGCCTGGTCGAGGTCTGCGGCTCTTGGGACCAGTGGGCGAAGCGCCACGCCCTGGAGCTCAAGGGCGGCGTGTGGACCCTCGACACGCGGGTCCTCCCCGGGCGCTACGGGCAGTACACCTACAAGTTCGTCGTCAACGGCGACTGGGAAAAGGGCGCCGACCGAACGCTGTTCCTGAACGGCGCCGGCGAGATGGAAAAGCAGTCCGACGCGATCTTCGACGCGACCGTCGAGGGCCGGCGCGAGATCCGCGTCCGGTTCCGCGACGAGCTGCCGGAGAACCCGGCGCTGACCGTCCGCCTGTCGGACGGCAACCCGGTGAAGGAATGGTCGCTCGTCACGACCCGCGAGAAGGGCAGCCTCCAGGGCTATTTCATCTCGGGGAGCACCATCACCTTCGTGTTCGACGAGAAGGCCTATTTCCGCAAGCTGACCCGCTCGGACAAGGTGGTCGTCGCCGGCAACTTCACGTGGTGGGACGGCAGCGGCGGCAACGGGCGCTGGCTCCTGAAGCCGACCTCGGCCGGCACGCGCGAGATGACGACGCAGCTCGACGGCCTGCGCGCCCCGCCCGGCGAGTCGGACCTGCTCTTCAAGTTCGTCATCAACGAGCAGGAGTGGCTGCCGCCGGCCGCCGGCGCGCCCAACGCCGTGACGGACGCCAACGGCACCGAGAACCTGCGCGTGGACGCGACCCTGCTGGGCGGGACCAAGCTCAAGATCATCACGGAACGGCCCGTGGACCTCTCGCGCACGACCGCGGTCATCCTGGAGGGCCTGGGGGAGCGGCCGGTCTGGCGCCTGCTGACGCCGGGCGGCGTGTTCGACACGTTCGTGTCGGATAAACCCCTCGGCGCCAACCTCGACCGCGAGCACGGCTGCACCACCTACCGGCTTTTCGCGCCCCGCGCCAGCCAGGTCCACCTGAACCTGTACGAGGGCCCGAAATTCGAGGTCTACAAGCCCGCGTTCAAGCGGCTGGATCCGGCGGAACGCTACCCGATGTGGAAGGACCCGGAGGACGGCGTCTGGGAGATCTCGCTGCAGGGCCTCGACACGGGCCGCTACTACTCCTTCAACATCGACGGGCCGATGGGCAACGGCGAGGGCTTCAACGTGTGGGCCAACGTCGGCGACCCGTACGCGCGGGCCGTCGCGCACGCGGAGAACAACGCGATCGTCATCGATCCGGACGCCACGAACGAGTGGTTCGGCGGCTGGACGGACCAGGACTGGAGGACGCCCGCGCCGCAGGAGCTCATCATCTACGAGGCGCACGTCCGCGACCTGACGATCCATCCGTCCTCCGGCGTGCCCCGCGATCTCGCGGCGACCTTCGCGGGCATCCCCGCGACGGCCGGCACGGGGACCGGGCTCGACCACATGCAGAGGCTCGGGGCCAACGTCCTGGAAATGATGCCCGTCAACGAGTTCAACAACGGCACGCGCGACTACAGTTGGGGCTACAGCACGGTCTATTTCTTCGCGCCCGAGGCGTCGTACGGCCGCGCCCCGCTCGAGGGCTCGCAGTACTACGAGTTCAAGAGCATGGTCAACGAGCTGCACCGCCGGGGCTTCGCGGTCATCCTCGATCTCGTCTACAACCACGTCGGCTACCCGAACCTCTTCAGCCTGATCGACAAGAAGTACTACTTCCGCCTCGACCCGGACTTCCAGTACAGCAACTTCAGCAAGTGCGGCAACGACGTGCGCACCGAGAACCTCATGGTCCGCCGGTTCCTGGTCGACAACGTCGTCTACTGGATGAAGGAGCACCACGTCGACGGCTTCCGGCTCGACCTCGCCGAGCTGATCGACATGGACACGATGTACGCCATGGCCGAGGCGGCGCGCACCGTGAACCCGAACGCGCTGCTCATCAGCGAGCCGTGGAGCCTCCGCGGCGAGAACAAGTACCAGCTCCGCGGAACGCCGTGGGCCGCCTGGAACAACGAGTTCCGCTACGCGGCCAAGGACTTCGCCCTCGGCCGGTACAACCGCGACTGGCTGCAGAAAAAGATCGTCGGCTCCGTGGACACCTGGTCCGCCCACCCGATGCAGAGCATCAACTATATCGAGAGCCACGACGACATGGCGCTGGTGGACGAGTTCAGCTCCCGCCCGGACAAGGACGGCCGCAACCTGGACGAGAAGGACGTCGCCGCCAACCGGCTGGCCGCGACCATCGTGTTCACCTCGCTCGGCATCCCGATGATCAACGCCGGGCAGGAATTTCTGCGCAGCAAGCGGGGCATCAGCAATACGTTCGACCGCGGCGACGACGTCAACGCCGTGCGGTGGACCGACCGGGAGCAGCCGATGGCCGCCGAGGCGCTGGCCTACTACGAGGGCCTCATGCGGTTGCGGCGGAGCCCGGAGGGCGCGGCCTTCCGCGTCTCCAGCCGCCCGCCCGCCGGCTACTACCGGTGGATCACGCCGGACAACCCGCAGTCGCTGGGCTACATCGTCAACGCCCCGCGGCGCCACGAGGGCGCGGGATTCATCGTGCTGCTCAACGCCGGCGGCGAGCCGGTCCCGTTCGACGTGCCCTTTCCGCAAGGCCGCTGGCGCCTGGTCGGCGACGGCCTCCGCCTCGATCCAAAGGGCCTGCCGGACACCGGCGTGCGGGAGGGGGACCAGTCCTACACCGTCAACGTGCCGGGCCAGCGGGCGCTGATCTTCATGGACGGGTTCTGACGGCTGGCCGGGACGCGCACCCTCCATGAAAAAAACCATACCCCCTGGAGGGCGAGCATCCCCGCGGGGCATTCGCTATCGCGGATTTTTCCGCGAACTGGACCTTGCCTCGATCCGGCCGGCCGGCTGGCTGCGCCGGTGGCTCGAGCGCCAGCGCGACGGCCTGACCGGCCACCTCGAACACGCGGGTTATCCGTTCAACACCCCCGGCTGGCGCCAGGATCCGATCCGATGGAAAGGCCGCGCCATCCGCTCGTGGTGGCCCTACGAGCAGGTGGCCTACTGGGTCGACGGCATGACCCGCCTCGGCCTGCTGCTGGAGGATGCCCGGCTGCTGCGCAAGGCGTCCCGCCAGCTCGACCGCGTGCTCGCCCGCCCGGATCCCGACGGCTACCTCGGGCCGCAGGCGCTCAAGCGCACCACGCCCCAGGGCCGCGCGGAACGCTGGCCGCACGCCGTCCTGTTCCGGGCCCTGATGGCCGGCCTCCCGGCGGGCCGCCGGCGCCCCATCCTGCGCCAACTGACCCGCCATTACCTCTCCGGCACGGCGAAGTTCAGCGAGTGGCGCAACGTCTGCAACGTGGAGATCATGCTCTGGCTGCACGGACAAACCGGCGACCGACGCCTGCTCGATCTCGCCCGCCGCAGCCTCGCCGGATTCCATCGCCGTCGGCCGCCGGCGCCCGCCAGCCTGCGCGCCATGCTGTCCGGCGCCAGGGCCCGCGACCACGGCGTGAACTACTGCGAGATATCGAAGCTGCCCGCCGTCCTTTTCCTGCACACGGGCAACCGGACCGCGCTGCGCGCCACCGTGAACGCCTGGCGCAAGCTCGCCCGCGACCACGCGCTCGCGGACGGCGTGCCCAGCTCCACCGAGCACTTCCGGGGCCGCGCCGCGCACGCCGGCCACGAGACCTGCGTCATCGCCGACGCTGCCTGGAGCCTCGGCTACCTGCTCATGGCCACCGGCGACGCGGCGTACGCGGACTGGATCGAGAATACCGTCTTCAATGCTGCGCCCGGCGCGACGATGCCGGACTTCAAGGCCCTCCAGTATTTCTCCAGCCCCAACCAGATCGTCGCCGACGCAAGCGCCAACCACCACGAACACGGGTTCGGCTGGGCTCACAAATCCTACCGGCCCAACCCCGCCACCGAATGCTGCCCCGGCAATGTCACGCGGATCGTCCCGAACTTCGCCGCGCGCATGTGGATGGAGCGGCCCGGCCGCGGCCTGGCCGCGACGTTCTACGGGCCGTCCGCCGTGACGCACCGCGGCTGCACGATCTCGGAAGAAACGGACTATCCCTTCGGCGAAAGCATCCGCTTCACCGTGCGGACTCGTCGGCCCTCGACGTTTTCGCTTTTCCTGCGCATCCCCGGCTGGTGCCGCCGCCCGCGGTTGCGGATCAACGGCGAACCGTTTGCAGGCGCGCTAAAGCGCGGGACGTTCGTCGAGGTGCGCCGGACATTCCGCGACGGCGACCGGCTGGAACTGGAACTGCCGATGGACATCCGTCGGGAGCGCCAGCCCGGCGGCGGGCTCTGTATCCGGCGTGGGCCGCTGCTCTATGCCCTGCCGATTCCCGCCCGCCGCCGCCGCGACCGGCACGACAAGCGGTCCAGCGACGAGTTTCCCGCCTGGAACCTGCGGCCCGCCGGCCCCTGGAATTACGCGCTGCCGAAGTTTTCCAATGTTTGGAAAAAAGCGGAGGTGATTTTTCCAAACATTGGAAAAAAACAGGCCGAATTTTCCAAACATTGGAAAAAACGCGCCGAAATTTTCCAATGTTTGGAAAATCCCTGGGCCGAGCCGCCGATCGCGATCCGGGTCCCCGCCGTCCGCGTGCCCGGCTGGCGCGCGCGCCGCCTGAAGGTGCTGCGCGACAAGTGGCACGGCGCACGGCGCGGCGATTTCCGGATGACACCGCCCCTGCCGTCCGCGCGTACGCTGGCGCGCGCGTCGCGGAAGGTCGAGTGGATCACGCTGGTCCCGTACGGCTGTACCCAGTTGCGGATCGCGATTTTCCCGGCCACATGAAAACCGACAAGGAGCTCTACCGGCAATTGCGCGGCGTGCCGCGCGACCGGTTGTGGACGGAGGAGGTGCCGCGGTTCAATAGCGCCTCGCCCCGGGAGCGGATGGCCCGGGTGGCCGTGATTCGCGCGGTGGGCGCGGCGTTTGCCTCGTCCGGTACGACGGCGCAGCGGGCCGAGGTGCGGTCGTGGCTGGTGGGACTGTTGCGCGATCCAAGCGAAAAAATACGCCGCTACGCCATGACCGCCCTGCCGAAGCTCGGGGCCGGGCCGGGCGAGGAGGCGGAACTGCTTTCGCTGCTGCGGACGACGGGCGTCGAGCGCGAGCGGAAATTCCTGGGCCGGACCCTGGATAAAATCGGCGGGCGGGCCACGCTGGAGGCCGTGAAGGCGGCCGGGGGGCTGCTCCCGCAGACCGAGCAGAAGGTGAAGGCCCGCGTTGCGCGCCGGCAAAGCCCCGGCCGGGTCCGAATGGACTGCCGCCTGGAGCGGTTCGAAGGGCTGCGGATCCACCTGCGCTGCCGGCGCGGGCTGGAAACGATCGTCCGGGACGAGGCGGGAGAGCGACTGGTGACCCCGGGCCGATTCCGCGGCATCGAGATTCGGCGCGGCCTGGTGGTCCTCGCGCCCGCGGCGCCGTTTTCGCTGGCGGACCTGTACGCGCTGCGGTGTTTCGACGCCGTCAACTTCGTCCTGGGCACGGCTCCCGCCGCGGGCGGCGCGGAATACATCGAGGCGCTGGCCTCGGCCATTGCGTCGCCCCTGTCGCGGCGACTCCTGTCCGCCTTTACCGAGGGCGCGCCGCGATACCGCCTGGAATTTATTGCCCGGGGACATCAGCGCGGGGCGGTCCGGCTCGTGGCGAACCGGGCCTATGCGCTGTGCCCGGACATCCTGAACGACCCCCGGCGCGCAACGTGGGCGGTGGATATCCACCCGCAAGGGCGCGGAAGCGTTGTGGAACTGCGGCCGCGGCTGACGCCCGATCCGCGGTTCATCTATCGCCGGGACGACGTGGCCGCCGCGTCTCATCCGCCGCTGGCGGCGTGCATGGCGCGCCTGGCCGGGCGCGCGGAAGGGGAGATCGTCTGGGACCCCTTTTGCGGCTCGGGGTTGGAATTGATCGAGCGGGCGCTGCGGGGCGGCGTGCGCCAAGTGTACGGGACGGACGTGAGCCCGGAGGCCCTGGCCATCGCCCGGGAGAACTTCGCCGCGGCCAAGCTGGAGTCCGTTCCGGCGCGGTTCACGTGTTGCGACTTCCGCGAGTCTTCCGCGGTGGAGTGGCTGGGCCCGGACAGCGTCACGCTCATCATCACGAACCCGCCCATGGGCCGTCGGATACGCATTCCCGACCTGCGCGGCCTGTTCTCGGATTTCTTCCGCGTTGCCGGCCGCGCGCTGAAACCCGGCGGCCGGCTCGTCTTCGTCAATCCCCTGCGCCTCGGGCCCGCGGACGCCGCCCTGCAACTTCAGTTCCGGCAGACGGTCGACCTGGGCGGATTCGACGCCCGGCTCGAAGTATACCGGAAGTCATGAAAAACCCGCAACGCGAGGCTTGACGGATCCCGTTTTCGTCTGCCATTGGTTTCATTGCCATGCGGGCGATTCATGCGGGGCTGGTAGTCGGGATGCTGGCGGCCGGGGTGACGGCCCGCGCGCAATCCGTTACGCCGTTGTTCCTCGGCGGGCTCCAGCCGGGCGTCACGCCGGTCCATGCCATCGCGGTGGATACCAACCGCGGACAGGTTCTGGTCGGCGGCCGGTTCAGCTACCTGTCCGGCGCGCCCGCGGCCGGCCTTGGGATCCTGAACATGGACGGCTCGGTGTCGACCGTGTACGTGTCGCCACCGCCCCCGACAGGCACGATCCTGGCGGCGGCCTTCGACGCGCCGCGCGGCCGATACTTCTTCGCGGGCTCGATCAGCAACCCGGCGGCGGACCGGGCCTACCTCGGCGTGGCGTATGTCACGCAAGGTGTCGGGCGGGTGGAGTACTGGGCGGGCACGGAGCCGGGCGGGCACATCCGCGCGATGGCGCAGCACGGGAACCACCTCTGGGTGGGCGGCGCGTTCACGAGCTTTGCCGGCGTGGCGCGGCAGAACCTGGCGCAGCTCTCCGCGCTGACCGGCGAGCCGACCGACTTCAACCTGCCCGCGAGTTCGACGGTCACGGTTTTTTCCGTGCTGGGCGACGACACGCTGCTGGTCGGCGGCGCATTCACGAATATCGGCACCGAGCCGCGCCAGGGCCTGGCGCGGCTGCATCCGTCCACCGGTGCGCTCGACACCAACTATGCAGGCCGGTTCCAGGGCGGGCCGGTGTACGCCATCGCCCCGGCGCGTTCCAACGTGTATGTCGGCGGGCTGTTCACCAGCGTGGCGAACCAGGCCTGCGGTCGGATTGCCAAGCTGGATGCGCTGACGGGGGCGCGCGACCTGACCGCAACCGGTGGGGCTGTCGGCGTGGGCGCGATCTACACGATCGTCCCGGCCGGCAACGACCATCTGCTCGTCGGCGGCAGTTTCCTGAATTACAGCGGCAACGGCCAGCGCTACTTGGCCTTGGTCGGAACCAACCTCGACCCGATCGCCGCCTTCACGGCCGGGGTGAACGGGATCGTCCACGCGGCCGCCGCCCTTTCTTCGACCAGCGCGCTGGTCTCCGGGCGGTTCACGCAGTACCAGGACCATCCCGCGCTGGGCCTCGTGGAAATCCTGTCGGAGTCGTGGCGGCGGCATCCGATCTTCAGCGGGTCCGTCGGAGGGCCGGGCGAAGTGTACGCCCTGGCGGAACTGCCGGACGGGACGGTCGCCGTGGGCGGGACGTTCTACGACATCGGGGGGGAGCCGACCCGGAACCTCGCGCGGCTCTACCCGAACGGGACGCTGTGCCAGGCGTTCGTGACCAACGGGCCGAACGGCCGGGTGTACGCCCTGGCGCCGGCGGTACACGGGGCGGACACCCAGCGCGTGTTCTACGCGGGCGGCGCGTTCACCAGCGTCGGCGACCGCGCGGTCGGGCGCCTGACGCGGTACGAGTTCACGGCCGTGGCGGGCCAGTACGTCCTGACCACGAGCGTCCTGCCGCATTGCGACGGAGACGTGCGGGCCCTGGCGACCAGCACCAGCCATCTCTATGCCGGGGGCTCGTTCGAGAGCGTGGCTGGAATCACCAATCACGAGCACATGATGGGTTGTGTTCATGGCTCCCTTGCGCCGGACCCGGCCTTCGCGAGCCAGCCCGGCTCCGTATTGGTCGCGGTCCTGGTGGACACGAACCTCTTCCTGGGCGGCTCGATCTACAACGAGGAGGCCATGTGGTTCGACGGGTTCGTGCGCAAGGTCAGCGCCGCGGACGGCGCGCCGACGGCCGGCTTCAATGCGCCGACGCCCAACGCGCCGGTCGGGACGCTGTGGCTGTCCGACACGAGCCTCTACGCGGGCGGCGATTTCACGATCATCGGTCCATACTCGGCCAACTACCTGGCGCGCTTCCACACGGGAACCGGCGCCCGGGATGCGACGTACGCCATGCACGCGGACGCCTCGGTCTACGCCCTGGCCGGCACGACCCAGTCCCTGTACGCAGGCGGCTACTTCACGTCGTTCAATACCACGAGTCGCCTGCGCGTCGCCCGGTTCGATGCGGCGAGCGGGCAGTTGCAGTCCGGCTACTCCAATATTTTCGACGGCCAGGTCAACGCGCTGCTCTCGCAGGGCTCGCGCCTGTGGGCCGGCGGCCAGTTCAGCGCCGCCGGCGGGCAGCCGGCCGCGAGCCTGGCGCTCCTGGGCTGGCCGCAGCTCGCATACCTGCGCCAGACCCCGGCAGGATTCGAACTCGCGATCGCCGGCGCGCCCGGCCAGACAGGCACCGTGGAACAGGCCGCGGATTTGAACGCGCAGGACTGGAGCGCTCATGGCTCCTATGCCCTGGGCCCTGACGAAAACCAGGTTGTCGCCGTGGTCACCAATCCGGCGGCCAACCGTTTCTATCGCGCGCGCGGGGAGTAGGCCGCTACTTGCGGAGCCGGATGGCGATCCGGCCGTCCTCGACGCGGAGGTCTTCGATCCCGGCGGCGAAGGTCTTCCAGAAATCCTGGTCCCCGCCGGCTTCGTCCAGCAGGTTGACGTCCTTCATCCCCCCGAGCCACGCGGCGGGCAGCGGGATGCCCATGACGCTCAAGCCCTGGAACACGACCTCCGGTTTTTCGCCGGAGAGGCGGATCTTCAAGCCCGCCTTGACGCGCAGGGTGCGGCCGCCGAACACGGGGAAGTCCTCGTCCAGCGGGATCAAAAGTTTGGCGCTCACCAGGTTTTCCGACAGGTCGATCGCCAGCTTGTCCGCGAGGTCGGTGTTTTTCGCGAGCAGGGCGTTCAGTTCCTTTTCGGTGATCCGGATCGTGCGTTCCGCTCCCTCCTCGCTGTACGGCTCGGGCTCCAGCGCCGCGGCGGCGGCGTTGGTGGCCGTGAAATCCAGCCGCTCCAGCTTGGCCTCGAGCGCCTGCTCCTCGCGCGCGTTCAGTGTCACCGGTCTGAACGCCGACGGGAAATAGATGGCGCGGAAGACCAGGAAGCTGATCGCGACCGTCAGCACGACGGCGGCCAGCACGATCAGCAGGACCTGGAGGCACCCGAACCGCCTTCCCGCTTTGGATCTCTCGTTCACGGATTCCCCTTTATGTCCTTGGCGCCTTCTGTTCAACCCGCCAGCAGCGACGCAAGGTGGTTGCGCAGCTCGGCGGCCAGGTCGCGCTGCTCGTAGCGGGCGAGCCGCTCGCGCTGGCCCTTCAGCACGGCCCCGCGCAGCGACGCGTCGCGGACCAGCCGGCCCATCATTTCGGCCACGAGATCGAACCGCTTTTCGCGGAACAGCACGCCCGCGCCGTCGAGCGTGCCCGGCACGGCGGCCGCGGCGTAGGCCAGCACGGGGACATCGTGGACCAGGCTCTCGATCAGGGGGATGCAGAATCCCTCGTGCTCGCTCATGCACAGGAAAAGCCGCGCCGACTTGTAGCAGGCGTTCAGCTCGTCCTGCCGGACCGATCCGATCAGCTCGACGTTCTGGAGCCGCAGGTCGCGCATCATCGTCAGCAGCAGCGCGTGGTACTGCTCGACACCGGCGAAGGAGCCCGCGTGGATGAAGCGCGAGGCGGGCTCGACATAGCGCTGGAAGTAGTGAAAGGCCGCGAGGCCATCTTCGAGGCGCTTGTTGGGCACGCAGCGGCCGACGAAGAGGACATTGACCAGGCCATCGTCGTACTTCTTGAGCACGCCGCGGTCCGCCTCGCCGCGCAGGCGCGCGAGGTCAAGGACGAGCGGCAGGACGCCGGCCGGGCCGTAGCCCCAGGACTCCAGCTCGTCCGCGTTGAACCGGCTGTCGGCGAGGACGACGGAGGCCGCGCCGGCGAGGCGCTTGGCCTGCTCGCGGCCCTTTGCGAGGTGGTGGGCGATCTGTTCCTGGATGCCGCGGAAATAGTCGGGCGGGGTGATGTTGTGGTAGAGGAGCGCCTTGTGGCAGGGGAGCTCGGCGAAGAGGTCGTTGACCGGCGAGCCGATGGAAAGGTGCAGGAAGGCGATGTCGTCCGGCCGGAAGGACTCCTTCGCGCCGGCGACATCGCGGGCCTCGCCGCGCAGCTCCGGCAGGATGCGGCGGGCCTCGCAGAAGATGTCCGAATCGAAACCCCAGGAGCGGAAGATGCCGCGCAGGACCAGCGCCTCGTTGCTGATCGCGTCGCCGTAGCTGAACCCGGCGACGAGTTGGTGGATGGCGCGCTTCATGCTGCCGGGGATATAGCACAGGTGGGCGGCGCCGCGCAATTGTGGCGGCGCCGGCCGCGAGCCGCACGCGCCTGTCCGTCCGGAAAAAAACGACCGGGCGCTTCGCGCGGCCCCGGATCCATGCGCCGGCGCAGATATCACAGTTTATAAACTGTGATATCTGCGGATTTCGGGGAGGATGGCGCCTGGATCGGGAGGAAGGAACGTCCACGGATTCGAGCGCGCGGGGTGAGGCCGGCGATTACCCGCCATCCAGCACGGCCAAGAAACGCGCCTGGATCGCCGTCCGGGAGTATTCGCGCAACACATAACTCCGCCCGGCCGCGCCCATGCGCTGGCGGAGTTCGGGCCGGCGCAGCAGCAGCAGCAGTTCCTGCTCGAAGTCCGGGTAGTGCCGGAACCACAATCCGCCGTTGCTTCTCCGGCACTGCCAGCGCAAGACCTCGCCCCCCGCGTGGACGAGCGCCGGCGCGCCGGCCAGCCAGGCCTCCAGCAGCACGATGCCCAGGCTTTCGTTGACCGACGGATGAATGAACGCCACGGCCCCCGCCATGGCCTCGCGCTTTTCGCGGTCGGAGACGAAGCCGACATCCAGGATGTACGGCTCCAATTCCGCAGGGGCTTCGATCGGGCCGCTGCCGGTGAACACGAGCCGCACGTCCTCACCCGTCCGCTCGCGGAACGCGTGCAGGTACTCGCACAGCAGCGGCGTGCCTTTGCCCCCTTCGCGCCGGCCGCTGTAGATCACGTAGGGGCGATCCAATCCATGCGCTCGCGCAAACGCGGCCGGATCGGCCTCGAAAGGCTCGATGTCCATCCCGACCACCGCGCCTTTTTCGCCGGGGAGATGGAACAGCCGCCGGGCCAGGTCGCGCTCGGGCTCGGTGTTGAAGGCGAATCCGCCCACCGCGCCGAACAGCTCCTTCATGATTTCGAGATAGGCGAAGGGCTCGTCGTGAAGGCAGGGGACCAGGATGGTTTTCCGCGGGTGGACTTGCGCCGAAAAAAACGACAGGCCAAACAGATAGGGGCCGGCCAGGATGCGGTCGTAGTCGGTGTTGCGCAGGTGATCGAGCAGGGCGCGGCTGTTGACGGAGTTCCGGATCCACGCGCGTTCGTCCTCCGGCGTGAACGCGCCGCGCTGGCTGATGGCCTGCTGGATGCGGAGGAACGCGGCGACATCCCGGTCGGCGTCCACGGGAAAGAACCGGACATCCAGGTTTCCCACGCGGCGCGCCCCGGGCGGGACCGTGTTTTCCCACGTGAAATGACTGGTGGCGCAGGTGGTCAGGATGGTCACCTGCCGGCCATCGTCCGCCGCCAGCTCGGCGAGGCGCTTCAGCAGGGTTTCCGCGCCCCCCACCGTCCCCGCTTCCGAAAAACGGGGACTCACCACGGCAATGCTTTGCGCGCGCGCCATGGACCCACTGTAGAGAAAAGCCGCCCCTCCCGCCAATGTGAAAATAGCTCGCCATGCGGCAAAATTAGAAAAACGTTCCGCCTAAACACACGAGGCGCCCATGAACCAGCACGAACCGTGGCGAATCTCTCGGGGGATGGCGTTCGTGGCGGCGGTTTTTCTTCTGGCGGGGCCGGCGGCGGCCGAGGTGGAGGTGACGTTCGTGACGTTGATTGCGACCAATCCCCCGGCGAATCTGTACTCGCCGCCCAGCGGAGGATCTTCATTCTGCGTCGGCTTCAGCGATACCTGGTCGGCCGGCGCGGCCCGTGAGATCTACGTGGTGCCCACCACCGCCATCCAAGGAAGCGCGAACAAGGTCACCCTGGTTTTCCCGACGAATACGGGATTCCATACCCTCCCGCGGCCGCCGGGACGGCCTCGGGCCGGCTCGTGCTGGGCTCCCCGCGCCCGAGCGTCACGCGGTTGGAGGATTCCACGGATCTCACGGACTGGAGCCCGGTCGCCGGCGCGGTGCAGGCCTCTCCCGAAGGCCCCGGGTCGCGTCCATTCCTGGCCAGCATGCCGGCGGGAAAACCGCGGCGCTTTTCCTCGCCCGCTCCGTGGAGTAAGCGATTCGATGTCCGTCCGAGGCCGGCTTCCCGACCGAGCCCTTTTCAAGATGCCCACGCGCCTGGACGAAGCCGGGGTCGCCTGCAAACCGCATTCGGACCGGAATATTTTTGAGCCGGCGCTTGTATCCTCCCCGCGAATGATCATAATGAGCCCCGGGTAAACGCGGACCGGGCCTTGCGGAATATCGCCCGGGGATGGCCGGCGGTGGACGACTTTCTGGTTTTCGAAAACGTCTCGAAAAGTTTCGGCAAGGTGCGGGCGGCGGCGGACGTATCGCTGACCATCCGCCGCGGGGAGTTTTTTTCCCTGCTCGGCCCGAGCGGCTGCGGCAAGACCACGCTGCTGCGGATCCTGGCCGGGTTCGAGAGCCCGGACAGCGGGCGCGTCCTGCTGAACGGGCGGGACATCACGCAGCTCGCGCCGAACGAGCGCAAGGTCAACACCATCTTCCAGAGCTACGCCCTCTTCCCGCACCTGACCGTCGCGCAGAACATCGCGTTCGGCCCGCAGATCGCCGGCTGGCCCCGCGCGCAGATCCGCGAGGAGGTGGACAAGATGCTCCACCTCGTCCAGCTCACGGACCAGGCCCACAAGCGGCCCGACCTGCTGAGCGGCGGGCAGAAGCAGCGCGTCGCCATCGCGCGCGCGCTGATCAACAAGCCCCAGGTGCTGCTGCTGGACGAGCCGCTCGCCGCGCTGGACCTGAAGCTGCGCCAGCGGATGCTGATCGAGCTGGACCTGATCCACGACGAGGTCGGCATCACGTTCGTGTACGTCACGCACGACCAGGGCGAGGCCATGAGCCTGAGCGACCGCATCGCGGTGATGGACAAGGGCCGCATCGAGCAGATCGGCACGCCGGCCCAGATCTACGAGGCCCCGCGCACGAGCTTCGTGGCGGCGTTCATCGGCGACACGAATTTCTTCGAGGGGCAGGTGGTCGAGCTGCTCGGCGGCGACTACAGCCGGCTGACGGTCGAGGGCTTCCCGTCGGTCGAGTGCTTCAACGACAACAAGCTGAACGTCGGCGACCTGGTCTACCTGAGCATCCGGCCGGAGAAGTTCCGCATCTCGCGGGAGAGGCCCGAGCCCGCGCCGCACGTCAACGCCGTCCAGGGCCGCGTGGCGGACGTGATCTACTTGGGCTCGCTGACGAAGTACTGGGTGCGCGTGCAGGACTACCGCATCGCAGTCTGGCGGCCGGCGAGCCGCTTCCTGCTGGACGAGAACCCGATCACGTGGAACGACGAGGTCTGGATCTCGTGGCACGGCGACGACAGCTTCATGCTCGAGCGGTACAGCGAGTCGGACGAGAAGCTGATGGAGGCGCCGCCGGAGCAGGTGGGCGACCCCAACGGCCACGGGGCGGCGAAGCCATGACCCCGGCGCGCCGGGCCCGGTGGACGGAGGCGCTGGTGACGACGCCGTCGCTGGCCTGGCTGCTGGTGTTCTTCGTGGTGCCCACGGTGATCATCTTCGCGATCACGTTCAAGCCCGTGGACCTCTACGGCGGCATCGGGAAGGGCTGGACGCTGGACACGCTGAAGAGCCTGTTCAATCCGAACTACCCGGCGATCGTGTGGCGGACGGTCTGGCTGAGCCTGGCGACGACGGCGGTCTGCCTGATCCTGGCCGTGCCGTGCGGCTACTACGTCGCGCGGTCCTCCGACCGGTGGCGCCAGATGCTCCTGCTGCTGATCATCCTGCCGTTCTGGACGAGCTTCCTGGTGCGCGTGTTCGCGTGGAAGGTGCTCCTGCACCCGGAGGGCCCGCTCAAGCACGCGCTGGCGGCCGTCGGGCTGATCGGGCCGGACACGCTGCTGCTGTACAACGAGAAGGCGATCCTGCTGGTGATGGTCTACACGTTCCTGCCGTTCGCGATCCTGCCGATCTACGCCGCGGCGGAGAAGTTCGATTTCCGGCTGCTCGAGGCGGCGCGCGACCTCGGGGCGCGTCCGTTGCGGGCGTTCTGGAGCGTGTTCGTGCCGGGCATCCGGCGGGGGCTGCTGACGGCGGTCCTGGTGGTCTTCATCCCGGCGCTCGGGTCGTACGTGATCCCGGACATCGTCGGCGGGCCGAACAGCGAGATGATCGGGAACAAGATCGCGCAGCGCACGTTCAGCGACCGCAACCTGCCGCACGCCAGCGGGCTGTCGGCGTTCCTGACGCTGGGGGTGCTGCTCCCGCTGCTGCTGGTCCTGGCCCTGCAGCGGAAGAAGGGCGAGGAGGCCCCCTCGATGCAGGAGGTCTCGTGAAGCGCAGCGTCATCCCGCTGCTGACGACCCTGTTCGTGCTGGTGTTTTTCTACCTGCCGATCGTCGTGCTGGTGGTCAACTCGTTCAACGCCTCGCGGTTCGGCGGGACGTGGGAGGGCTCGACGCTGGAGTGGTACCGGATGCTCTTCCGCGAGACCAGCGTCTGGCGCGCGCTGCGCAACACGCTGATCATCGCCGTCGGGGCGACCTTCGCGTCGGTGGTCCTGGGCACGACCGCCGCCTTCGCCCTGCACCGCTACCACACGCGCCTGCAGCGGCTGCACTACACCCTGATCTACACGCCGCTGGTGGTCCCGGAGATCCTGATGGGCATGAGCCTGCTGCTCTTCTTCGTTGCCGCGGGGTTCGAGCTGGGGCTGTTCACGATCTTCCTCGCCCACACGACGTTCTGCATCAGCTACGTGGCCATGGTCGTCCTCGCCCGGCTGCAGGACTTCGACTTCTCGATCATCGAGGCCGCGCAGGACCTGGGGGCGGGGTGGTGGACGACGGCGTGGCGCGTCCTGCTGCCGCTGCTGGCGCCGGGGCTCGCGGCGGGGGGGCTGCTGGCCTTCACGCTCTCGATCGACGACTTCGTCATCACCTTCTTCGTGTCCGGGCCGGGCTCGACGACCCTGCCCGTGCGCATCTACAGCATGATCAAGCACAGCAAGAACATGCCCATGATCAACGCGCTGTCCGCGATCCTGCTGGTCGTCACTTTCGCGGCTGTATGGGGCAGCCAGCGGTTAACCAAGGAGAGCCACGCATGAACGCACGTATCCTGATCCCCGCCCTCGCGCTAGGGGCCACCCTGCTGGCCGGCTGCGGGGACAAGACGCCGACCCTGCACTTCTACACGTGGGCCGACTACATCAAGCCGGAACTCGTGCAGCGCTTCGAGCAGGAGCACGGGTGCCGCGTCATCATCGACACCTTCGACTCCAACGAGGCCATGTACGCCAAGCTCAAGGCGGGGGCCACGGGCTACGACCTGCTCAACCCGAGCAGCTACATGGTCAAGCTGCTCAAGGACCAGGGCCTGCTCCAGGACCTCGACCGCTCGCTCCTGCCGAACCTGGCGAACATCGACCCGGAGTACCTGCGCATCGCGATGGACCCGGAGATGAAGCACAGCGTGCCGTACATGCTCACGAACACGGGCATCGGCTACCTGGCCAGCCGCGTGCCGGACTTCGACCCGAGCTGGGGCGTCTTCGACCGCTCCGACCTGCGCGGCCGGATGACCATGCTCAACGACATGCGCGAGACGCTGGGCGGCGCCCTGAAGTTCCTGGGCTACAGCCTGAACTCGACCAACGAGTACGAGCTGGCCGCGGCCCGCGACGTCGTGATCCGCTGGAAGAAGAACCTGGCCAAGTTCGAGAACGAGCAGTACAAGACCGGCCTGGCCTCCGGCGAGTTCACGCTGGTCCACGGCTACAACGGCGACATCCTCCAGGTCATGGAGGCCAACGAGGACATCGCCTTCGCCGTGCCGAAGGAAGGGACCTCGATCTCGTGCGACGACCTGGTCATCCCGACGACGGCGAAGGAGGTCGCGCACGCGCACGCGTTCATCAACTTCCTGCACAAGCCCGACGTCGCCGCGGAGAACACGGAGTTCATCGGCTACCTGTGCCCGAACAGCGCGGCCTACCCGCTGATGAGCGAGGAGATCCGGAACGACCCGTCGATCTTCCTGGCCCCGGAGATCAAGGCCAAGAGCGAGGTCATCGGGGACGTCGGCGAGTCCCTGGCGCTGTACACGAAGATGTGGGACCAGGTCAAGGCGGCGGAGTGACGGAAGCCGCAAGGCGACAGAGTGGCAGAGTTGACGCGGCCGCGCCGGTTTGTGTACCGTGGGCCGCGTAATTCCAAGGAAAACAGGGAGAAGAAGGACATGAGCACGACGCATTTCACGCTGAAGCAGTCGGACATCCCGACCCAGTGGTACAACATCCTGGCCGACTTCGCGGAGCCGCTGCCGCCGCCGCTGCATCCCGGCACGAAGCAGCCGGTGACGCTGCAGGACATGCTGGCGATCTTCCCCGAGAACCTGGTCATGCAGGAGATGTGCCCGGACCGGTGGGTGGAGATCCCGGCCGCGGTCCGCGACATCTACGCCCTGTGGCGGCCGACCCCGCTGCTGCGCGCCGTCCGCCTGGAGCAGGCGCTGCAGACCCCCGCGCATATCTACTACAAGTACGAGGGCGTGAGCCCGGCCGGCAGCCACAAGCCGAACACGGCGGTCGCGCAGGCCTACTACAACAAGCAGGCCGGCACGCAGCGGCTGGCGACGGAGACCGGAGCCGGCCAGTGGGGCTCGTCGCTGGCCCTCGCGTGCAAGCTCTTCGGGCTCGAGTGCGTCGTGTACATGGTCAAGGTCAGCTACCACCAGAAGCCGTACCGCAAGATGCTCATGCACACCTGGGGCGCCACGGTGCATTCCAGCCCGACGCGCCACACGGAGTTCGGGCGCAAGATCCTGGACAAGGACCCCGAGTGCCCGGGCAGCCTCGGCATCGCGATCAGCGAGGCCATCGAGGACACCGTTCATCACCCCCACACCAAGTACTCCTTGGGCAGCGTGCTGAACCACGTGTGCATGCACCAGACCATCGTGGGGCAGGAGTGCATGAAGCAGATGGAGTTGGCGGGCGAGGAGCCGGACGTGCTCATCGGTTGCGTCGGCGGGGGCAGCAACTTCGCGGGGCTGGTGTTCCCGTACCTGCAACACAAGATCGCCGGGAAGAAATCGTACCGCGTCATCGCGGTCGAGCCCACGTCCTGTCCCACCCTGACCAAGGGTGACCTGAAGTACGACTTCGGCGACACGGCGGGCATGACGCCGCTGCTCATGATGTACACGCTGGGGCACGACTTCATCCCGCCCAGCATCCACGCCGGCGGCCTCCGCTACCACGGCATGGCGCCGACCGTCAGCCACGCGAAGAAGCTGGGCCTGATCGACGCCGTCGCGTATCCGCAGACCAAGATCTTCGAGGCGGCCGTCCAGTTCGCCCAGACCGAGGGCATCGTGCCCGCGCCGGAATCCGCGCACGCCGTGGCTGCGACCATTGACGAGGCCGTGGCGGCGCGCGAGGAGGGGAAGAAGCGGGTCATCCTGTTCAACCTCTCGGGCAACGGCATGCTGGACCTGGCGTCGTACGACGCGTACCTCGCCGGGCACCTGAAGTAAAAAAGAGATTAACCACGAAATACACGAAGGACGCGAAAAGGGTGAACGTCGCACTCCTTTCGTGTATTTAGTGTATTTCGTGGTTGTCTTTTGGAGGGTTTGTTATGCCCCGCGCCGCGCTGATCATTTTCGCGGTTACCTACATCGGCGTGGCGTTGGGCCGGCTGCCCGGTCTAGCCCTGGACCGCACGGGCATGGCGTTGCTCGGCGGCATCGCCATGGTCGTCGCCGGCGTGCTGTCCGAACGCGAGGCCCTGCTGGCCATCGATTTCCCGACCCTCGGCCTGCTGTACGCCCTGATGGTCCTCTCCGCCCAGCTGCGGCTCGGGGGGTTCTATACCCGGGTCGCGCTGGCGGTTGCGCGCCTGATGGATCGGCCGGCCCGGTTCCTGCTGATCCTGATGGCCGTCAGCGCGGCCCTCTCCGCCATCCTCGTCAACGACATCATCTGCCTGGCCTTCACGCCGATCCTCGCCGTCTCGCTGCTGCGGAGCGGGCTGAACCCCGTCCCGTTTCTCATCGGCCTGGCGGTCTCCAGCAACATCGGCTCCGCGGCCACGATCATCGGCAACCCGCAGAACATGCTGATCGGGCAGGTCGGACGGCTGCACTTCGGCCGGTTCCTGCTCTGGTGCGGGCCGCCGTCCCTGCTGGCGCTGCTGGCGGCCTTCCTCATCATCGCCTGGCTCTACCGCGGCCGGTGGCGCCGCCCGGCGCCGGCCGTGAACCCGGCATCGGATTGGCCGGCCTATAACCCGCACCAGGCGGCCAAGGGGGTGGCGGCGACCGTGATCCTCGTGGCGCTGTTCTTCACGCCGATCCCCCGGGAACTGTCCGCCATCGTCGTCGCCGGCGTGCTGCTGTGCAGCCGGAAGATGCAGACGCGCTGGATCCTCGACCTGGTGGACTGGCACCTGATCACCCTGTTCGCCGGCCTGTTCGTGGTGATCCGCGGCATCGAGGCCGCGGGCCTGCCGGACGCGCTCCTGGCCGCGCTGCAGGAGCGAGGCGTGGATATCCGGCAGCCCGGCCTGCTGACCCTCGTCTCCGCCGCCTTGAGCAACCTGGTCAGCAACGTCCCCGCGACGATGCTGCTGGTGAAGTTCCTGGACCCCGCCGACCCCGTGCCGTGGTACGTCATGGCCCTGGCGATGACCTACGCGGGGAACCTGCTGACGATCGGCAGCATCGCCAACCTCATCGTCATCGAGCAGGCGAAACCCTACGGCATCCACATCGGGTTCCGCGAGCACGCGCGGGCGGGCATCCCCGTGACGATCATTTCCTTGCTGATCGCGATCGGCTGGATCTGGTGGCGGGCGTAAGAGAAGGAAACCGCGGAATACACAGAAGACACGAAAGGGGGAATTCTTCCTTTCGTGTATTTAGTGTATTTCGTGGCTTTTCTTCCGTCTCTGTCGGACGGCTTCGTAGAGCAGGATCGTCGCCGCGGCGGACACGTTGAGCGAGTCCGCCTGGCCCAGCATGGGAATCCGCACCTGCAGGTCCGCGTGCTCCATCCAGAACGGCTTGAGCCCGTACTGCTCCGATCCCACGACGATCGCCGTGCCGCCGGTCATGTCCGCCTGCGTGTAATCCTGCTCGGCGTGGGGCGTCGCGGCCAGGATGCGGATGCCGCGCGCGCGCAACCAGGCCAATGCCTCCTCCGGCGACGCCTCGACCACCGGCAGGGCAAACAGCGTGCCGATGCTCGCGCGCACGACGTTGGGGTTGTTGATGTCCGTCGTCGGGTCGCAGACGAGCACCGCGTCCGCCCCGGCGGAGTCCGCCGAGCGCAGGAGGGTTCCGAGGTTGCCGGGTTTCTCGATGGACTCGGCGATCACGAGGAGCGGAGAGGTCTTCTCCAGCTTGAGGTCGGCCAGTTTCCATCGAACCTGCGGCCCGGTGACGAGCAGGCCCTCGGGCCGGTCGCGGTAGGCCATCTTGGCGAACACCGGCTCGGCGCACTCGAACAGCTCCGCGCCGGCTTGGCGACAGGCCTCGACCAGTTCCGGTTCGTGGTGGCCCAGGTACAGCGGCGGGCAGTAAAAGAGGGCGTTCGGCTTCCAGTGGTTGGCCAGGGCGCGGCGCAGTTCGCGGTATCCTTCCACGACGAGGAGCCCGGCCTCGTCGCGGTGCGGCCGCCGGCCCAGCTTGACCACGTCCTTGACCCGGGGATTCTGGAGGCTGGTGATCTTCTGTTCCGCGCTCATGCCGGGCCTGCTTGACCTATTCAACGCTTCGGGTACTCTGGATGTCGTAACCATAAAGGGATTCGCGTTGAAACGTCACGCCAAATTGCTGTCCTTCCTGGCGCTGCCCCTGCTGGCGGCGGCGGCCCGCGCGGATGAGACCGCCGATTTCTCGCGCTACCAGGTGATCATGGACCGCAAGCCGTTCGGCGTCGCGCCCCCGGTCCCCGTGGCGCCGCCGCCGCCGCTGACGGCCGAGCAGTCGTTTGCCCGGACGCTGCGCTTGAGCGGGATGTGGCAGCGCGGGGACGGCAGCGTCCGGGTCGCCATCATTGATGCCAATGGAAACCGGAACCTTTACTTGAGCGTGGGCGAGATGGAAGAGGGGATCGAACTGGTGTCCGTGGACCAGCAGAGCGAGGAGGCGGTGCTGCGCAAGGGGACCGAGATGGCCGTGCTCAAGATCTCGTCCGGCGAGGTCCAGCCGCTGACGCAGGAGCAGCAGCAGCAGCGGCTCACCCAGGACCAGGCCCAGCGCATGTCCTATGCCGAGCGGCGCAAGGAGCGCGAGCGCCAGCGCCAGCAGCCTCCGCCCCCGCCGCCCGAGCCGGTATACACCGGCGCCGAGCTGGAAAAACATCTCCAGGAATACCAGATGGAAGTGATCCGGCAGGGCCTCCCGCCGCTGCCCCTTCCGCTCACGCCCGAGATGGACGCGCAACTCGTGTCCGAGGGCGTGCTGCCGCCGATGCAATGACCATCAGGGTTGCGTGATATCGGCGCTGGCGGAAGAACCCGCCGTATCGGAGACCGTAATCTGATTATCGCCGGCGGTGAGCCTCGTGTAGGTCACGGAGGACCCGCTCGATGTGTTGAGCGTCCCGTTCGTGTTCAGGAGGCCCCAGGTATACGATTCGGTCCCGCCGGACGCCGTGAAGGTCTGGGTCTGCTGGTTGGCGGTCAGGTTGGCCGAGGAGGGGCTGATGTCCACCTCGCCCTCGGTATTGGTCGGCGACGGATTGATGACGGCCTTGGCGGACAGCGTGGAATACTGGCTGGGCTCGATCCAGGTTCCGCGCATCGTGCCCTCCGTGCCCGACCCGTTCAGCGTGCCGGAAATCGTCACGGCCTGGCCGACCGTGGTGCGGCCTTCCAGCGTGAATGAGGCCGTTGTATCCACGAGGTTCCCGAGCGTCCCCCGGAACACGATGCCGTTGTTGTCAATGGCTTCCAGCTGGTCGCCGTTCTGGCGCAGGTTCAGCAGCGTGACCTCGGTGCCGCTGTTGGGCGGCACGACCATCTGGGTGCCGTTGCTGCCGTAGCCCTGGTAGAAGCCGCTGAAGTCGAGGGCGACCATGCGCACCACGCTGTCCGCGGACCCGACCTCGCAGCCGCACAGCGCGAAAATCAGCAGCGGCGCCAGCGCCAGGGCCCATCCGAAAACCCGCCATCCCGTTCGTTTCATGGTGTTCTCCCGTAATGACTGCCCGGGCCGGCGTTCAGGCCGACGCGGTTTCGTTCCTGCCCTTGTCCGCCTCGATGGCGCGTTCGACCGTGGTGAGGAAGAGATCGAGTCCGGTGGAGGGGATGATGATGGTGTCCCGCCGGCCGCCGACCTCCTCCGTGATCCGCAGGAACCTGCCCCGGGGATTTTCCTTGAGGTCGAAGAAGAACTGTTTGCGTTCGATCTGGATCCGCTCGCTCAACAACACCGTGTCCAAGTCGCCCTCCGGTTCCCCTCCCGCGAAGCCTCCCTGCCACGACGCCCGCCGGGGGCGCCGCGTCCAGCCGCAAACGCAGATGTACTCTAATCACGCGCAGGACGTTGTCAACGCCGGATTGGACCGCGCCGCGGTCCGTTGCGTTGAGCGGGAGGCGGTTACGGCAGCGAGGCCTGGGCCCGGAAGTACACCTCGGTGTCTCCGCCGCTTTCCGCCCAGGTCAGGTCCGCGTCGTTCCCCGGGACGCCGGCGATCAGGCTGCTCCAGGTCTGTGTTTCCGACAGGGTCGTCCGGCCGTCGATCTCGTAGAGCCGCGTGCTCTTGGACGGGAAAGACACGTAGCGGGCCGGGCCGCCGTTGGTGACGCTCGTGATCGCCAGGTAGAAGGCGGGATCGTTGGCCGGCGTGTCGGCGACGTACTCCTCGACGTCCGGCACGAAGTCCCCGTCCGCATCGTCCGTCGGCGCGTTGGACACGGCCGGATCCAGGCCGAAGAGCGTCTCCCAGTAGTCCGGAATGCTGTCGCTATCGGCGTCCGCGACCGCCTGCAGCGCCGCGCCGGTGGCTAGGGCAAAGGTGAACCCGGACGCGAAGGAGCCGACGCCGCCGGCATCGGTCGTCGCCGGCACGCGGCCGATGTAGGCCCGGCTGCCGAAGTTGGTCCCGTCCGCCTGGTACACGTCGATGGAGAAGGCTTGCGACGGCGCGCCGGTCAGCGAGCCCTGGACGTAGACCCAACCGCCCACGATCAGGGGCTGCCCGAGGGCCGGGCTGTTCTGGAGCTGGTTCGGGCCGGCGTCCGCGTCGAGCGGATCGTTGGCGGTCGGCCCGTCGCCGCCGAGATCGATGTTGCCCCGCGGCTGGTTCGAATAGACCAGGTTGACCGCCAGGAGGTTGCCCGAGATCACGTTGCCGCCGATGAACATCCCGATGACGGTGCCCGGCGCGTTCTCGGCGTGAACGCCGGTATTCTCGTTGCTCACGGCGGCGGAGCCCGCCGGATTCAGCCCGATGTAGTTGCCGTAGATCATGTTCCCCTGCGCGCCGCCGTGGAGGTACACGCCGGCCCCGCTGTTGCCGGAAATCACGTTGCGGCCCGCGCCCAGCGTCGCGCCCACCTGGTTGCTGATCCCGCTGTCGATACGCACCCCGTTGCCGTCGTTGCCACGGTCCGTGCCGGCGGCATCCACGCCCACCAGGTTTCGCAACACGAGATTGCCCACGGCGTTCGATCCGCGGAGGTAAATTCCGTCGCTCTTGCTGTAGACCACGGTGTTGCCCTCGCCCGCGGCGGTTCCGCCGATGCGGTTGGACCGGTTATCCCAGACCAGGATACCGACGTTGCTGTTCGGCAGGGCGTTGGACGCGAACCCCATGCCGATCACGTTACCCTGGACCACGTTGCCGACGGCCCCCGTGCCCTCCACCGTAATCCCGCCGCCCCGGCTGCCGCCAATGATGTTCCCGCCGCCGGCCGCGCCGATGTAATTGCTCGGGCTATTCAGCGCGCGAACCCCGTCAAAGCCATTGGAAACGGCCCACCCGGTGTGGCTGGCCAGGCCGATAATGTTGCCCGCCAGGCGGTTGGAGAACGCCCCGTAGTTAAGGTGCACGCCCCATTCCCCGTTGCCCGAAATCACGTTGCGCTCGGACGCGTTCGTCCCGCCCACGATTACGCCGATTGTCCCGTCCAGCGCGATGCCCGAAATCGCGTTAGCCAGCTTCTGGGTGCCCGATGCGTCCGTGCCGATCAGGTTGCCCACGATCCGGTTGTCGCGGGTGTTGGTTCCGCTCATGGAAATCCCCGCGGTGCCGTTGCCGGAGATCACCTGCGGCGCGGCCGACGTCCCCCCGATCGTGTTGCCGTTCGCGTTGTCGATCGCCACGCCGGAGAGGCGGTTCGGCCAAGCGGTCAGGCCGTCGGGCGAGGTGCCTATGAAGTTGCCGACCATGAGGTTATTCGACGGGCCCGGCCCGGCGAACCGCATGCCAATGTCGGTGTTGGAGGAGATCACGTTCCGTTCGCCGGCCGCATAGCCGCCGATCAGGTTGCCCTGTCCGCCGCCGAGGTACACGCCGTTCCCGTTGTGGACGAGGATATTGGCCGCCACCGTATTGAAGCCGAAGCCTTGCAGGCTGACGGCCGCCACGTTGGTGAATCCCGAGATGCGGCTCCGCCGATACTGAAGACGACGTCGTCCGGAACGCCGCCGTTCGCGTGGGCGTTCTCGAGGGCCTGCCGGAGCGAGCCGGGGCCGCTGTCCGCGTTGGTGATCACCATGAAGGTTGCGGCTTCGATCGCGGCCGCGCATGAGGGCGGCGGCCAGGGAAAAAAGGGAACGGAATCGGCTGGCCCCTGTGCGCATGCTCTCGTTCCTCCGCTCTGCCGGGAAACGCCGGCGCGCCTTCCGGACGAAAAGGGGGCTTTCCGCCGCGAAGGTATCCACATAGCACAGGGACAGGCGTTTTCAACCGAACCGGGCGCAGCAAGAAAGAGCAGCCAATCCGGGCGCGGGCAATGTATCACAGTTTATAAACTGTGATACAAGGGTAAAGCAGGCGATATCCTTAATAAATAGGATGAATCACGACCGCAAAATATCACAGTTTATAAACTGTGATACATGCGTTTTTGGCGCCGCGCCGTGAGGAGCGTGGGGCGACCAAGTCCGTCCGCTAAAAGCGCAGCCCGGCGAGGAAGGTGACGGTAGTCATCTCCAGCTGGATGAACTTGTTGAACTTCTCGCGGAGTTCCTCCACTTCCTCCGCCGGGCGGTCCTCTGCCATCACCTCGGCGTCCGCCTTCATGTGCTGCACCCCGACGCCGAGGAGCAGTTCCAGGTCCTTGGACATCGGGATGCCCACGAGGGCGCGCGCCTCGAAGTGGTCGTACTCCAGGTCCACGTCCTTGGCGTTCCGCGAGGAGATGCCGAAGTCCTCCGTGCTGCCGCTGAAATCGAGCAGCGCGAAATAGGCCTGCAGCAGCAGCTCGGGGGCCCGCTGCTCCGCCGTCCCGCCGCCGAACCGGACATCGAGCCCGGCGCCCAGCTCGGGCAGGACCATGCCCGTCCAGCCCTTGCCGCGGCCGCCGACCACGTACTCCCTCGGCGGGATTTCATACAGAACCACGCCTTGGGCCGGACCGGCATCGATCTCGAAATAGCTGAAGAACGTGTTGAGCCCGAGGCCAAGGGACGGGGTGATCTCCACCGCGCGGCCCGCCGTAATCGAAACGGGCGTGGCCAGCCCGCGCATGGCGAAGGAGCCGCCCTGCATCTCCGCCTCGAAGGGCGCGCCCTCGGGAATATGCATGTAGTCGTAGGTTTCGCCGTTGTAGCTCACGTCCTCGACGCCGATGTAATAGTCTCGAACCGCCTCGCCGCGCACCGCGGGAGACAGGTAGGACAGGTTGGCCTGGAGGGTGAAAAAGCGCCATTGCTTCTCGAAGCTGAAACCGAAGGTGGCGTAGCCGCCGTCGAACCCGAGCTCCTCGAGCGTGTAACTCTCGGCGAACTGATCGTTCTTTCCCGGGTCGGTGATGTCGTAGAAGGGGCGCGTCGTTTCCTGCACGTACCCGTCGAGGGTGGTGACTTGGCCCAGCATCCCCGCCGCGTAAGCGCTCGGCTGCGCGGGCGCCGAGGATCGACCCCACAGCGGCCCGGCCCAGCTGGAGGCGGACTTCCACAGGAACAACAGCACGGCGGTCGTCAGTATGCGGCTCATCATGGCGCGTTCCCTTTCCGTTAGGGCGCGGAGCGTCGGCAAGAACGCGCGGCAAGTCAAGAGAAATGCCGGCGGGACGGGGCTTTGACTTTTCCGGCGCCGGCGGCTAAATTGCGCGGCTTTCCATGAAGATGCTGACCATCAATGCCTGGCTGGGCTTGCTGATCACGGCGGTCGCCCTGGTCGTCGGTGGATTCGCGACGGTCACCAGCATCCGCGGCGCACGCGGCCCGCGCGAGCGGCGCTTCGTGCTATGGCATTGCGCCGGCGCCTGGACGGCCATCCTGCTGTTGCTCGGGCTCGTCGTCGTCACGCCGTTTCCATGGAATCTGGCCTGGCTGGGCCTGTATTTCATCCACCTCCCGATCGTCATCTACCGGTTTGCCTCGAAGCACCAGCTCCTGCGCGTCCTGGAAGCCCGGGAATCCGCCCGCGAGCGCGACGTGGCGTGAACCCGGCGATTTCCGGGTTGCAGACGCCGGGCCAACGAAGCATGATGAGGCCCGGGATAAAGGGGAATGACGCTTCGCAGTAAAACCCTGCTGGTGATGGGCGCGTCTTTGGCGCTTCTCTTCGCGGCCGCGATCGGGGCCTTCTTCCATATCATGTCGGCCCGCGACGTGCCCGAAGGAGGCTTGGTGCACCTGCTGCCCTGGCTGGTCTGGGCGGCCACGGCCGGCGTTCTCCTGGGCATCCTGGTCGCCCTCCTGCTTCAGAAGCGGGCGCTCTCGCGCGTGGCGCGGTTGTCCGCCGCCGTGCTGGGCATCCAGAAGCGCGCCGATCTCTCCGCGCGGGTGCCGGTCGAGGGCGATGACGAGTTGAGCGCCCTCGCGCTCGGCTTGAACGAAATGCTGGCCTCCCTCGAACGGGCCACGGCCCGGCGCCGCGAGGCCGAGGCCGCCCAGCAGGAGAGCGAAGCCCTGTACCGCCTGCTGTTCAAGGAGATGTTCAGCGGGTTTGCCCTGCACGAGATCCTCTGCGACCCGGACGGCAAGCCCTGCAACTACCGTTTCCTCGACGTCAATCCCGCGTTCGAGCGGCTGACCACGCTCCGCCGGGAGGACGTGGTCGGCAAGACCGTGCTGGATGTGCTGCCCCGCACCGAGCCCGCCTGGATCGAGCGGTACGGCCGCGTCGCGCTGACGGGCGAGCCCGTCCACTTCGTCGACTACTCGGCCACGCTGGACCGGACGTTCGAGGTCCTGACCTACAGCCCCCAGCGGGGCCGGTTCGCGGTGATCTTCAACGATGTCACGGAACAGAAGCTGCGCGAACAGGAGCAGGCCAAGATCCAGAAACTCGAATCCCTCGGCATCCTCGCCGGCGGCATTGCCCACGACTTCAACAATGTCCTCGCCGTCGTCCTCGGCAACCTCCACCTGATCCATATGAACCAGCCGCCGCTGGACGAGGAGACCCGCACGCTGCTGGGCGAAGCCGAGACGGCGTCGCTGCGGGCCAAGGGGCTGACCCAGCAACTGCTGACCTTCGCCAAGGGCGGCCTGCCCGTGAAGCAGGTCTGCGAACTGGCGCCCGTGCTCCGCGAGGCCGCCACCTTCGCCCTGCGCGGCTCCACCTGCCGCTCGCAGCTGCAGGTCGCGCCCGATCTCTGGTTCGTCGAGGCCGATCCGGGCCAGATCGGCCAGGTGATCCAGAACCTGGTGATCAACGCCAGCCAGGCCATGCCCGGCGGCGGCGTCATCCAGATCCGCGCCCGCAACGTCGTCGTGGAGAAAGGCGCCATCCACCTGCCGGAGCCCGGCCGCTACGTGGCGATCGTCGTGACGGACACCGGCGTCGGCATCCCGCCCCAGCATCTCGACCGGCTGTTCGACCCCTACTTCACCACCAAGCAGAAGGCCAGCGGGCTGGGCCTGGCGACCAGCCTGTCCATCGTCCGCAAGCACGGGGGGCGCATCACCGTGGAGTCGACGGTCAACGAGGGCTCGACCTTCCGCGTGTACCTGCCGGTCACGGACAAGACTCCGGCGCCGGTCACGGACCCGGACGTCGATACGCTGCCGCAGGGCTCGGGCCGCATCCTGGTGGTCGACGACGAGGAACCGGTGCGTCGCCTAACCTCCCGGATGTTGTGCCGGATCGGCTACGAGATCACCGAGGCGGGCAGCGGCGAGGAGGCCATCGCCCGTTTCGAGGAGGCCCGGCAGGCGGGACGCCCGTTCCGGGTGGCGGTGCTCGACCTGACCATCCCCGGCGGCATGGGCGGCGTCGAAATCCTCAAGGAACTCCGCCAACGAGACCCGGACGTGAAGGCCATCATCGCCAGCGGGTACGCCACCGATCCCGTCATGGCCTCGTACCGGGAGCACGGCTTCGTCGGCGTGGTGACCAAACCGTTCCGCCTGGCCGAGCTGGCGCGGACCATTGCCCAGGCCGCCGGCGCGCCGGCCAGCCCGCCCCCGAAATGAGAAGCCCGGGCGCGGGACGCCCGGGCCTGATCGCACACCGTCAAGGGCGGCCTATTCCTCCGCCTCTTCGGACTCCTTCTCTTCCTCCGCCTCCACCGGCGAGATGGACTCCATGATGTTGACGAACTGCCGTTTCGACTCGTCCGTCGCCGTCTCCTTCTCGATGGTGTACAGCACCACGAAGGCGCGGTTTTCCGACGGGCCGAACACCGCGATGGTGAACTGCACCTCCGCCTCGCTCTCCTTCTCCACGCCGTCGCCGTGCTTGAGCCAGAATTTCACGCCGTACTTGTTCGTGAGCTCCTCGTCCGCGTCGTCGAACTCGACGTCCGACAGCATCTGCTCGGCCGTCGCGGTCATCTCGTCTTCCAAGTTGTCCAGGTTCTCGACTTCCCACAGCACCAGGTACACGGTCTCATCGCCGGAGAGCGCCTCCAGCGCGTCCTGGTCGTTGACCTCGGCTGTCCAGCTCCCGGGGAAGCGGATGCTGAAAGCCGGATCCCCCTCGGGGTACTCAAAGGTTTCCCCCGCCCGCGCGGTGGGCACGAACGCCGCCAGCGCAACCGCCATCACGATCCACCACTTGCTCATGTCCCTTCCTTTTTTTTCTGTTTCAGGCCGGGCCGGCGTCCGTCACCGCGCCCAGCCGCCCTGACCCGCTATCTTCTTCGTCGGCGAGGCGTCGCTCCCGTCCGCCGGCGCGCTCACGAGGGAGCGGTAGGGGTCCTTGATCTTGACCCAGTCCGGGCCGGCATCCTGCGCGAGCGCCTTCCCGCGCCCCGCCGGGGCCGCCTTGGCGGCCCGGTAGGCCTCCAGGGCCTCCGGCATGTGCTCCTCCAGGTCGCGCGCGCGCTCCTGGCAGGAAGGATGCGTGGACAGCATGTTCAGGGCGCGGTCGATCCCGCTTTCGTCCTTCGCCGCCCGCTCCCACAGCCCGACGGCCGCGCGGGGATCGTAGCCCGCGCGGGCCATGTACATCAGCCCCACGCGGTCCGCCTCGCGCTCGTCCTTGCGGGAGTACTTGGTCACGATCAGCCCCTCGTAGATCAGGAAGGCGCCGCCGAGGATGTCCTGCAGGTCCTCGTCCTCCTTGTACTCCGCGTAAATCGCCCCGCCCAGGAGCAGCAGCTCCCACGGCAGGTTGCGGGTCATCTCCTCGGTGGAGTGCCGGCAGTTGACATGCGCGATCTCATGGGCCAGGACGACGGCCAACTCGTCCTCGTCACGGACCAGGCCCTCCTCGGGATCGTAGAGGCCGGCCAGCACGATGATCTTGCCGCCCGGCAGGGCCATGGCGTTGACCTCGTTGGTGTGCAGCAGGATCACTTCGTACGGCAGGTCCGGCATGTGGGAGACCGCCGCGATGTTCCTTGTGACGCGCTCGATTTGGCGGACGCGCCGGGGATCCTTGTTGATCCCCACCTTCTCGTCCCGCGCCCATTTCTTGATGTCCTTATAGAAATCGGTGCCGAGCTCGATGTCGTCGTCAATGGACCAGAGGTTGTTGACCTTCTTGCCGGTGACGGCATCGATGGTCGAGCAGGAAACCAGGCCGCCGACAAAGGCCGACAGCATCACCGCGCGCAGTACTCTTGTCCATGCTTTCATTCCGCCCTCCATGACATGCGACGAGCGCGGGCGCGATTTATTCAACCGGTCGGGCGCTATTCTCCTGTGCCGAAGCACTTCCGTCAAGGCGGTCCAGCCTCCGCGCCGCCCAGAGCGCGTGTTCGCGCAGCCCTTCGTCGGGGCCGCTCATCCAGCGCTCCAGGGCCGGACGCGCCTCGGCGCGCCCGCTGTTTCCCAGCGCGACGATGGCGTTGCGGATCAGCCGCGCCCGGCCGGTCCGCTCCAGGGGCGTCCCGCCGTACCGCTCCCGGAAGGCCCGCTCGTCCAGGTCGAGCAGCTCCGCCAGGCGAGGCGCCCAGCGGTCCGGCTCGAACCGTAGAAACGGACGGGATGCGGGCCGCGAAAATCGACGGACCCATGGACAGGCCGCTTGGCACTCGTCGCAACCGAAGATCCAGTTGCCCAGCCGCGGGCGCAGTTCGGGCGGGATCGCGCCGCGGTGCTCGATGGTCAGGTAGGAGAGGCAGCGCCGGGCGTCGAGGCGGAACGGCTCGGGCAGCGCGCCCGCGGGGCACGCCTGCAAGCAGCGCGCGCAGCGGCCGCAGGGGTGGGGCTCCTCCCCGGCGCAGCTTCCGGGCGTCGGCGCGTCGTACTCGAGTTCCTGGTCGAGCAGCAGCACGCCCAGCAGGATCATCGAGCCCATCCGCGGGTGAATGAGCTGCGTGTTGCGCCCCACGAAACCCAGTCCGGCGCGGCCCGCGAAATGGCGCTCCAAGATCGGTCCCGTGTCCGCGTACGCGCGCCACGTCGCGCCCGGTTTCTCGCGCTCGATGAACCGGCCCAGTTCCTCCAGGCGCGGCTTCAGCACCGCGTGGTAATCGGGGCCCCAGGCGAAGGCGGCAATGCGCCCCCGGAGCGGGTCGAGCGCGAGGGCATCCTCCGGCCATGTCGTGAAGTAGGAGCAGCCCAGCGCGACCACCGATCGGGCGCCCGGAAGGACGGCGTCCGGCTGGCCGCGCCGGGCCGCCGAACGGCCCAGCCACGACATGTCCGCCGCGTATCCCCTTGCCGCCGACTCGCGCAGGAAATCCCGGCAGGCGGGGGGGGCCGCCGGGGCGATCCCGGCCAGATCGAACCCGAGATCCTGCGCTGTCTGTCGAATACGCGCCGACAGGTTCATCGTGAAAAACGCCGTTGTTGGATTATCTTAATAACCGGGCAGAAAGCACGCATGAATACGAAGCGTGGTATAGCGGGATGCGCCGACGGCTGCGGTGAACACGCCGCGGGCCCGCGCGCGTGGATCCGGGGGGTGTCGTGCGCCGTCTCCGGGCTCCTGACGGCCGGCGGTTTCGCGGCCCATGCCGCGCTCGCCGGCGGCATCCCGGCCGCCCTGGCCGCCGAGGCTTCGTTTCCTGCCCTCGCGCGGTCTTTCTACGCGGCGGCCATCCTGGCCGGCGGATGGCCCATTGTGCCGCGCGCCCTGGCCTCGGTCCGCCGGTTGAAGCCGGACATGAACCTGCTGATGACGATCGCGGTCCTCGGCGCCGTGCTCATCGGGCAGTGGTTCGAGGCCGCCACGGTGAGCTTCCTCTTCGCGTTGGCGCTCCGGCTGGAGTCGTGGAGCGCCGGGCGGGCGGAGAAGGCCGTGCATGCGCTGATGGACCTGGCCCCGGCGATGGCCCGTGTGGTGGATCTGCGGGACGGCGCGATGGCCGAGCAGCCAGCGGAGTCGGTTCCGGCCGGGGCGAGTGTGGCCGTTCGGCCCGGCGAGCGCATCCCGCTCGACGGCCTTGTGATCGACGGGGCGACCACCGTGGACCCGTCGCCGATCACGGGCGAGTCCGCGCCCGCGGCGAAGAAGGCGGGGGATCCCGTGTACGCCGGCACGATCAACGGGCGCGGGGCGTTCACGTTCCGCGTCACGCGGCCGGCAGCGGACACGACGCTGGCCCATATCCTGCGCCTGGTCGAGGAAGCCCGCGCCAACCGCGCGCCCGTGGAACAGTGGGTCGACCGCTTCGCGCGCGGCTACACGCCGGTTGTGTTCGGCCTGGCCCTCGCCGTGTGCCTGGTCCCGCCGCTGCTCGGGGCCGGACCGTGGAGCGCCTGGGTTTACCGGGGGCTTGTGCTGCTGGTGATTGCCTGCCCCTGCGCGCTGGTCATCTCCACGCCGGTGAGCCTGGTTTCGGCTCTGGCCTCGGCCGCTCGCGCCGGCGTGCTGGTCAAGGGAGGCGCCCATCTCGAGGCGGCGGCCGGGATCAAGGCCGTTGCGCTCGACAAGACCGGCACGCTGACGGAGGGCCGGCCCGTCGTGCAGCGGGTGATCCCGCTGGACGGGCACACGCCGGAGGAACTGCTGGCCACTGCGGCGGGACTGGAAACCCACAGCGAGCATCCGCTGGCGCAGGCCGTGCTGGCCTGCGCGCGCCGCGCCGGCGTCGGCCCCCGCCCGGCGGTGAAGTACCAGGCCCTGCCCGGCCGCGGCGCCGAGGCGGAGATCGGGGGGCGCCGCTTCTGGATCGGCAGCCACCGTCTCGTCCACGACGAGGGCGGAGAGAGCGAGTCGCTGCACCGCGAACTCCTGGCCCTGGAAGATGCCGGGCACTCCGTGATCGCCGTCGGCAACGAGCGCCACGTGTGCGGCGTCATCAGCGTGGCGGAGGGATTACGGCCGGGCGCGGCGGAGGCGGTCCGCGAACTGCGCGCCCTCGGCGTCGGACACGTGACGGTGCTGACGGGCGACAACGAGGGCACGGCCGCCGCCGTCTCCCGGGCCATCGGCGCGGACGACTGCCGCGCCGAACTGCTGCCGCAGGACAAGCACGCCGCCGTGCGCGAACTGGCCGGGCGTTTCGGCGCGGTGGCCATGGCCGGCGACGGCGTCAACGACGCGCCGGCGCTCGCGGCGGCCGCGGTGGGCATCGCCATGGGCGCCGCCGGATCGGACGCCGCGCTGGAGACAGCCGACGTGGCGCTGATGACCGACGACCTCTCGCGGCTGCCCTGGCTGATCCGGCATGCGCGGCGGACGGTGTCCGTGGTGCGGCAGAACATAGCGGTGGCGCTGGGGCTCAAGATCCTGTTCATGGCCCTGGCGGCGGCGGGCCGCGCGACCCTCTGGATGGCGATCGCGGCGGACATGGGCGCTTCGCTCCTTGTCATCTTCAACGGCCTGCGCCTGCTGCGGCCGGCGCGGGGCGGCGAGCAGAAGCCGGGGCCGCCCGGGGCCTTCTCCGCCGAATGAGGCGGAGGCGGGACCGCGCCTGCCTCGAAATCGACGCCCGGCGGATGTATCACAGTTTATAAACTGTGATATCCGGGCGGCGGCCGATTTTTTGGCCCGGCATCGAAGAACAACTCGCGGGCCTTCGTCTCTTGGAGGGCGGCAGCGGCTTTTGGTCTGGCGCCGCCTTGCCGGTTGGGATACAAGAAAAGGCCGAATCTCTGGGAAACGGGGGCAACCTTGAACAGACGGGCGTTCATGCTGGTGGTGGTGCTGTCGGCGGCCGGCGCGGCCGCGCAGGGGCCGTTGGCGGATCAACCCCCGGCCGGCAGCCTCCCGCCCGTGGAGTCCAATGCCCCGGCGTTCCGCTACGAGGGCTTCAAGCGCATCGCGTGCGACAGCCTCTCCAACGTGATGCTGCGGGCGGCCCATTATTTCGGCACGAACGAGGTGCTGTACCGCGTATCCTTCGCCGACGCTCCGACCCCGTACTTCTTCGTGCGGCTTGGGGATTTCATCGGCGAATACGAAATCGTCGGCGCGGGCGGCCGGCGCGGGGACGAGCACCTGGTGCTGCGGAAGGGCGAGGAGGAGATCATCCTGCCTCGGGCGCGTAAGTACTATGCCTCGCCCCTGACGGTCCGCCGGGAAAAGAAAAGAGAGTGAGCGCCGTGGCCCCGTTCTACTGGTCGCCGGAACGATACGCCACTTTTCACGCCTGCCTCCGCCGCTACTACTACCGCTACTACGCGGAAGCTCCCGCGTTCCGCCCGGCGCGCGACCTGCGGCCGCGGACGGCTTGGGCGGACGAATGGCTCCGCCGGGGCGCCCACGAGTTCCTGCGCGGGGGGCTGGACGAGGAAGCCGCGGCGGCGCGGCTGCTCCAGGTCCTGCGCGATGATTTCAAGGCCTCGCGCCAGCACGGCTACCGCGCCCAGCCGAAGACCACGGACGGCCTCTTCGAGCATGAGTACGCCATCTCCGTTCCGGATGCCGAGTGGAAGGACCTCGCGGACCGGGCCGTGGCGGACCTCCGGGCTTTCTGCCGCACCGACTACGCGCGGGCGCTGGCCGCCGTCCCGGCCGCAGCCCGGCTCGCGGTGGGCGAGTTCCTGCGGTTCGACCTGCTCGGCCTGCCCGTGGATATACGCCCGGATTTCGCCGCCCGGACGACGAACGGCGTCGCCCTTCATGCCTGGGGCCCGCCCGGCGATGGCGCGCGGCCCCTGGCCCGAGCGGCCCTGGCCTGGCTGGCGGTCGGCCTGTGGAAGGCCGCGCCGGAAAGCGTCGAGGTCGTGGAATACGATTTCCCCGCGGGGCCGTCGGCCGCCCACCGGTTCACGGCCGAGGACCTGGAGGCCGCGCGCGAGCTGGTGCATGACGCCGCCTACGAAACCCGCTACCCGTTGGCCGACCCGGACCGGAACGCGGCCCGCGAGCAGGATTTCGATTTCACCGACGACGAGGCAACCTGCCGCGCCTGTCCCTTCCTCAAGCTGTGCGCCCGCTGGCGCTGACGGGCCCGCTATCCGCGCAGGCCCAGCCGCCGGAGAACCGCCGCGGTATCGGACAGGTCTGCGCAGACATGGTCGGCGCCGGCCGCGCGAAGTTCCTCGACGCTGAATTTCCCCGTCGCCACGCCGACGGACGCCGCGCCGATACGGGCGGCCGCGGCGATGTCGAAGGGCGTGTCGCCGACCAGCCAGCAGCTTCGCAGGCGCGCGCCCGGCGGCAGGGCCTGCCGCACCCGCTGGAGCGCCAGTTGGGCGATCCGCCCGCGGTCGGCGTGTTCGTCGCCGTAGGCGCCGAGGATGAAATGGTTGTGCAGGTCGAACTGCCGCAGCTTGATCCGGGCGCAGCTTTCGACGTTGCCGGTGACCAGGCCCAGGACGACGCGCGGATCGCCGGAGAGCGTCTCCAGCAGCGCGCGCACGCCGGGAAACAACACCAGTTCGGCCCCCGCGGCCGCCCGCTCCAGTTCCTCCGGCAGCCGGGCCAGGAACGTGCGCCGTTCCCGTTCGGTCATCGCATGGCGGTGCGAGGCCATGACCTGCTGGAGCACGTTGAGGTCGGTGTTCCCGGCGAAATTAACGTACGCGATGTCGTCCGGCCAGCCGAACACCGCCTCCACGGCCTTCGCGAAGGAACGGCGGCCCGCGCCGCGCATGTCGAGGAGGGTCCCGTCGATGTCGAAGAGGACGGCGACCCGCTCGCCCGGCGCCACGGGGGCTGGGGACGCATCCGTCATGAAGCGGCGCGCGCGTTGAACATGCGGTCGCCGGCGTCGCCGAGGCCGGGGAGGATGAACCCGTGTTCGTTGAGCCGCTCGTCGATGGCGCAGACGTACAGCTGCATGTCGGGAAACTGCTGGTGGACGCGGCGGACACCCTCGGGCGACGCGAGCATGGCGAGCAGTTTCACGGTCTTGACGCCCCAGGCATGCACGGCCTCCAGCGCGGCCACGGCGGAGCCGCCGGTCGCGAGCATGGGATCGAGCACGAGCGAGACATCCACCGGGTCGCCTTGCGGAAGCTTGCGGTAGTACTCGATGGGCTGCAGCGTCTTCTCGTCGCGGTAGAACCCCAGGTGCCAGACCTCCGCATCGGGGATGAGGTTCACGATGGGGTCCACCATGCCGAGCCCGGCGCGCAGGATGGGCACCACGCCGATGCGCTGCCGGACGACGCGTCCGCGCGCGGGAGCCAGCGGGGTCTGGACGGTCGTGTCCTGGAGGACCAGGTCCTGGGTGGCCTCGTAGGCCAGCAGCGCGGAGAGCCGCTGCAGCAGGCGGCGGAACTCCGCCGGGCCGGTGTCCCGGTCGCGCAGCCGGGCCAGGTGATGCTGTACGAGCGGGTGTCGAATCTCGAATACGTTCCGCATGGCCCGTCCTCCCGGCCGGCTCCGGATCAGCCCCCCGTCTTCTTCTCCAACTCCGCGATGCGGGCCTCGAGGGTCTTGATCTTCGCGGCGTACTTCTCGTCCAGCCCCTCGATCGCGGTGACCAGCAGGCCGTTGACCTGGTTCTGCTGCGACCACAGCCGGTACGTGTAGAACTTCAGCAGGCTCCAGATTGCCTTTTTCAGGCGGATCAGGAGGGGGGCCAGATGGCGGCGGCGCTCCCGGATCTCGAAGTCGGAGATATCCACGAAAACCGCGTCGCGCAGGCACTGGAGGTAGAAACCGAGGAACTGCTCCTCGTTGCGCAGGTTGACCAGGTTCGTGCGCTCGGCGCGCGCGATGCGGGCGTCCGCGTAGACGCCCTGTTCCATCTTGCGGTCCGCCTCGGCCTGGATTTCGCGGACCAGGCGATCCGCATCCACGCCCGCCGCGCCGATTTCGAACAGGGGCTTTTCCATGACGCGTATTGTGAGGACGCGGCCCGCTTCCTGTCAACACCAGCCCGCAGTCGCCCGCGCGCCTTTCCCTTGTGACATGTTTTACAAACCATGTCACAAGGCGCCGCGGAGGGAAAAAAAGGCTAGGGAGGGTTGTATTCCGGCCATGCTGTATTACCTTCCCGCTTCGGAGGCCCGCATTGAACACGCTCGTGAAATGGATGGTGGCAGGATTGGCGATCGGCTGCCTGGGCTCTGCGCAGGCGTAGGAGAACGCGAAAATGAAAACCATGTACGACTTCACCGTGACCGACATCGACGGCGCCGCGGCGTCGATGTCGGAATACCGGGGCAAGGCACTGCTCCTGGTCAACGTCGCCAGCCGGTGCGGATTCACGCCGCAGTACGAGGGCCTGCAGAAGCTGTACGAGCGCTACCGGGACGCGGGGCTCGTCGTCCTGGGCTTTCCCGCCAACAACTTCATGAACCAGGAGCCCGGCAGCGACGCCGAGATCAAGGAGTTCTGCTCGACCCGGTTCCACGTGACCTTCCCGATGTTCTCCAAGCTCTCCGTCAGGGGCGACGACATCCACCCGCTCTACCGCTTCCTGACCTCGGAAGAGGAGAACCCGGGGTTCGGCGGCGCGATCTCGTGGAACTTCAATAAGTTCCTGGTCGGGCGCGACGGCAAGGTCGCCGCCCGCTTCGGCTCCCGGGCCGCGCCCGAAAGCCGCGAGGTCATGGAGGCCGTCGAAAAAGCCCTCGGGTCGCCGGCCCCATGAACAAGACGGCCATTTTTCTTGCCTTGGCGTTCATGGCGTTGGGCGGGCCGCTTGCGCGCGGAACCGCCATGCCAAAATTCCCCGCCCGCGTGGACGCGGAGGGCACTCCACTCGCCCTCCGAAGCACCGGGATCTTCAAGGCGCGCGTGTTCTTTTCCGTTTACGCGGCCGCGCTGTACTTGGAGGAAGGCGTTTCGTCGGCCCGGGTTCTCGAGGACGTTCCAAAGCGCCTGGAACTGCATTACTTTTACAGCATCCCGGCCTCGGTCATGGTCGAGGAAGGCGGCAGTGCCCTCGCGGCTAATCTTTCACCGGACCAGCGGGAGCTCTTGCGGGAACGGATTTTGCAACTCAATGCGGCGTATAGAGATGTGAAGCCTGGAGAACGTTATGCGCTGACGTATGTGCCCGGCCGTGGCACGGTCTTGAGCCTGAATGGAGAAGAGATTTGCCGGATTGATGGGGCCGATTTCGCGGCAGCCTACTTCCGTGTCTGGCTGGGCGAAAAACCGTCGAGCCGGGCCTTGAAAAAGGCCTTGCTGGGTCCAGCCGGGTAGGCCTGCTCACAGGGTGGTCTGCACGCTTGGTCAAGGGCTTGACTTGGAGGGCGGCTTCCTCTACTGTCTGCGCGCGTTCAAGACCTATCGGCCCCTACGGGCGACTTGAAAATCCTGAAGAAACTGAAGTTTCTGAACAACAAGAAGGAGTCAAGCATGGCCAAGAAATACGTATACAGTTTCGGCGGCGGCAAGGCCGACGGAAACGAGTCGATGAAGAACCTGCTGGGCGGCAAGGGCGCCAACCTGGCCGAGATGGCCGGGCACCCGAAGCTGCGCCTGCCCGTGCCCCCGGGCTTCACGATCACCACCGACGTCTGCACCCACTACTACGCAAATAAAAAGACGTACCCGAAGGAGCTGAAGGCCCAGGTCGCCGCCGCGCTGGCGACGGTCGAGAAGCTGATGGGCAAGAAGTTCGGCGACGTCAAGAACCCGCTGCTCCTCTCCGTCCGTTCGGGCGCGCGCCGCTCGATGCCCGGCATGATGGACACCGTCCTGAACGTCGGCCTGAACGACGAGACGATCCAGGGCCTGATCGCCGCGACGAAGAACCCGCGCTTCGCCTACGACGCCTACCGCCGGCTGATCATGATGTACTCCGACGTGGTGATGGAAAAGGCCGCCGGCATCGAGCCCAAGGGCGGCAAGGGCATCCGCAAGGTCCTCGACGAACACCTCGAGCACGTCAAGGAATCGAAGGGCTACAAGGAAGACACCCAGCTGACGGCCGAGGACCTCCAACAGATCGTCGTGGACTTCAAGAAGACGGTCAAGGACGTGCTGGGCAAGCCGTTCCCCGAGGACCCGATCGCCCAGCTGTGGGGCGGCATCGGCGCCGTGTTCATGAGCTGGAACGGCAAGCGCGCGGTGGAGTACCGCCGCATCGAGAAGATCCCGGACGAGTGGGGCACCGCGGTCAACGTGCAGTCCATGGTGTTCGGCAACATGGGCGATGACTGCGCCACGGGGGTGGCCTTCACCCGCAACCCGGGCAACGGCGAGGCCCAGTTCTATGGCGAGTACCTCGTCAACGCGCAGGGCGAGGACGTGGTCGCCGGCATCCGCACGCCGGCCCCCGTGAACGAGTATTCCAAGAACGACCAGAGCGAAAACCTGCCGACGCTCGAGAAGCTCATGCCCCGGTGCTACAAGGAGCTCTTCTCCATCCAGAAGCGCTTGGAGAAGCACTACAAGGACATGCAGGACATCGAGTTCACCATCGAGAAGGGCACGCTCTTCATGCTCCAGTGCCGCATCGGTAAGCGCAACGGCGTCGCCGCCGTCCGCATCGCCACGGAGATGCAGAAGGAGAAGCTGATCAACGCCCAGACCGCGATCATGCGCGTGGCGCCGGCCCAGCTCGTCGAACTGCTGCTCCCCATGCTCGACCCGAAGGCCGAGCTGGCCACGCACGCCATCGCCAAGGGCCTTCCGGCCGGGCCGGGCGGCGCGATCGGGCGCGTGGTGTTCACCGCCGCCGACGCGGTCGAGTGGGCCTCCCGCGGGGAGAAGGTCATCCTCGTCCGCGAGGAGACCTCGCCCGAGGACGTGGACGGCATGCACAAGGCGCAGGCCATCCTGACCAGCAAGGGCGGCATGACCTCCCACGCGGCGCTCGTCGCCCGCGGCTGGGGCAAGTGCTGCGTGGTCGGCTGCTCCGACATGGAGATCGCCGACGACGACAAGTCGTTCAAGACCCGGAGCGGGACGGTGGTGAAGGAAGGCGAGTGGATCAGCCTGAACGGCACCAAGGGCCTCGTCTACGCCGGCCAGCTCCCGCTGGTGGCGGTCGACCTGGATCACAACAAGTCCTACACCGACCTGATGAAGCTCGTGGACCGGTTCCGCGTCCTGAAGGTCCGCACCAACGCGGACACGCCGAAGGATTCCGCGCAGGCCATCAAGTTCGGCGCGGAGGGCATCGGCCTGTTCCGCACCGAGCACATGTTCTACGGCGAGGGCAGCGACAAGCCGCTGTTCCTGCTGCGCAAGATGATCATGTCCAAGACGCTGGCCGAGCGCCGCCAGGCCCTCGACGAGCTCTTCCCGTTCGTGAAGAGCGACATGAAGGCGACGATGGAAGTGATGGCCGGCCGCCCGGTGACCATCCGCCTGCTCGATCCCCCGCTGCACGAGTTCGTCCCGCATGACGAGGACAAGCTCCAGGCGCTGGCCAACGAGCTGAAGGTGGACATGAGCGAGCTCAACAAGCGCGCCGACGCGCTCCGGGAAAACAACCCGATGCTCGGCCACCGCGGCGTGCGCCTCGGCGTCACGTACCCGGAAGTCACCGAGATGCAGGTCCGGGCGATCCTAGAAGCCGCGGCCGAGCTGATCAAGGCCGGCAAGAAGGCGTTCCCGGAAATCATGATCCCCGTGACCTGCGCGGTCAGCGAGCTCGATCACCAGAAGGTGATCGTGGATCGGGTGTACGGCGAGGTCTGCAGGAAGTTCGGCCTCAAGAAGCTCGAGTACATGTACGGCACGATGATCGAGATCCCGCGGGCGGCGCTGCGGGCGGGCCAGATGGCGGAGACGGCCGAGTTCTTCAGCTTCGGCACGAACGACCTGACCCAGATGGGCTTCGGCTTCAGCCGCGACGACATCGGCTCGTTCCTGCCTGATTACCTCAACGGCAAGCTGCTCCCGGACGACCCGTTCCAGACGATAGACCAGGACGGCATCGGCGAGCTGATCAAGCTGGGCATCGAGCGCGGCCGCAAGACCCGCAAGAACCTGAAGGTGGGCATTTGCGGCGAGCACGGCGGCGACGCGACCAGCGTCGAGTTCTGTCACCGCGTCGGGATGAGCTACGTGAGCTGCTCGCCCTTCCGCGTGCCCATCGCGCGGCTGGCGGCGGCCCAGGCGGTCATCCGCGGGAAGAAGTAAAGGCCGCAGCGAGTTCGGCGAAACCCCGGCGTCCGCGCCGGGGTTTTGCTTTCCTATTGAAATCCTCCTCTCCCTCCTTCTCCTCCTCTCCCTCTCGCATTCGAGGGCAAGAAGGAGTAGGAGAGGGAGAAAGAGAAGGAGAAAAGAGGCGGCATGGTTCATAAAACCTCCAAGCAGTACGTGTTCGCGTTCGGGCCCGGCGCGAAGAACACGGAGGGGGACGCCTCGATGCGCGCGGTCCTCGGCCTGCGCGGCGCGAACCTGGCGGAGCTGTCGCGGCTGGGCGTCGCCGTGCCGCCCGGCTTCACCATCGCCACCGAGGTCTGCGCCTACTTCACCCGGCACGGCGGCCAGTTGCCGTCGGGCCTCCTGGACCAGGTGGACGCGGCGGTCCGCAAGCTGGAATCCCTCACGGGCATGAAGTTCGGCGAGGCGCGAAACCCGCTGACCGTCGCGGTCCGGTGCGGCGCCGGGGTCGTGCTCCCCGGGCTCATGGAGACCGTGCTGAACCTCGGGCTCAACGACCAGACCGTCCCGGCGTTCTGCGAGCAGACCGGCAACGCCCGCGCCGGATGGGACGGGTACCGCCTGTTCATGGAACGGTTCGGGGCCGTCGTGATCGACGCGGAGGCCGGGCTCTCCCAGTCCGATTTCGACGCGGAGCGATCGAAGCTCAAGGACAAGTACGGCCTCGCGGGGGACGCCGACCTTTCGGCCGGACACCTCCGCGAACTGTGCGATATCTACAAGCGCCTCTTTTTCCAGAAGACCCGCCGGCCCTTCCCGCAGGATCCCCGCGAGCAACTCCGGATGACGATCGCGGCGGGCCTGCGCTCCTGGACCTCCGGGCGCGCCGAGCATTACCGGCAGGCCCACAAGGTGGCGGGCCTTCTCGGCGCGGCCGTGAACGTGATCGCGATGGTCTATGGGAGCCTGGACGACGAGTCCGGCTCCGGCATCGTCTCGTCGCGCGACGGCAAGACGGGATCGAGCCGGCCGGTGGGCGTCTTCCGGGTCGGCGCGCAGGGCATCGGGCTGTCCGCCGCGGCGTCCGGGTTGAAGGACATTCACGACATGCCGAAGGAAAAACCGGCCGCGTGGAAAAAAACGTACGAGCAGCTGGCGGAGCTCCTTCACAAGCTCGAAGGCCATTACCGGTACCCGCAGGAGGTCGAGTTCGCCGTCGAGCGGGGCAAGCTCTGGATCCTGCAGGCGCAGAACGCCCAGCGCTCGGGCCGGGCGGCGGTGCGGTGGGCGCTGGAAATGGCCTCCGGCCAGGACGCGGTCAGCGGCAAGCCGCTGCCCCGCGTATTGAAGGCCGAGGAGGCGCTGCTGACCCTCGGCGCGCCGGATCTCGACACGTTTCTCTTCCCGCTCTTCGACGCGGCGGCGGAGCGGCAGGCGATCCTGCTGGCCCGCGGCCAGCCCCTGGCGCCGGGCGCGGCATCGGGGCGGATCGTCTTCTCGCTCCAGAAGGCCGGCGATCTCCTGCGCAAGGATCCGGCGGCCCGCCTGGTCCTCGTTTGCCGGGAACTCGGCGAGGCGGACCGCGCCAATCTCCGGCGCGTGCAAGGGGTGCTGGCCGTCGGGGCCGGCCTGGATTCGACGCTGGCCGCCGCGGCGCGCGCCCAGGGCCGGGGCGGGGTGGCGGGCGGGGCCGAGCTGCGTCTCGAGGCGCGGACACGGAACCTCTCCATCGGCGGACACCTGCTGGGCGAGGGGGCCTGGTTGAGCCTGGACGGCTTCACCGGGGCGATCTACCAGGGCGAGGTGCCGTGCGAACCGACCGCGCCGGCCGCAGCGGTTGCCGAGGGGAGGAAGACCGAGCAGAAAGCGTTTCCGGTCCGCATGTACCGCCAACTGTCGGAATGGACGGACCGCCTCCGGAAAATGGAGGTGCGCGCGGCGGTCCTGGGCCCGCGCGACGCGCGCGCCGCCCGGAGCCTCGGCGCGGACGGAATCGTCTATTCTCCGGGGCCCATGTTCCTCGGGAAGGAACCGCTCCGGCTGATCCGGGAGTACCTGTGGGCGGAGGATCCGACGCCCCGTCGCCGGGCGCTCGATCATCTTCATGCGCTCTGCCGGGCCGAGATGGAGAAGCTGCTCGAGGTGGCCGACGGCCGGCCGGTGTGCGTGCGCCTGCTGGACATGGCCCCGGACGACTGGCTGTCGCTGCGGGTCGGCGAACTGGCGGCCCTGGCCCGGCGGCTCGGAATATCCGCGGAGAAGGCCCGCGAGCGGCAGAAGCGTTTATCGGAATCGCGGCCGTTCGAAGGGGTCAGCGGATGCCGCCTGCTGATGGGCTGCCCGGACCTTGGCGCGATGCAGGCCGCCGCGATCGTCGAGGCCGTGTGCAACCAGGAGAAGCGCGGCCTCAAGGTCCAGCCGGAGATCGCCATCCCGCGCATCGCGGGCGCGGCTGAATTCGACCTGTGCGCCCGGGTGGTGCGCGAGACGGCGGCCCGCGTGCTCAAGGAGCGGAAGATGCGGCTCAAGTTGCCCATCGGCGCCGTAATCGACACGCCGCGCGCGGCGCTCACGGCCGACCATCTCGCGGAGAGCGCGGAATTTTTCCTGTTTGACGGCGACGAACTCACGCGGGCCGTCTTCGGCCTGCCGCGGCGAACCGTCACCCCGGCGGGCCTGGACCCGACGGAGCGGAAGCCCCTGCCGTCCGACCCGTTCCCGGCCCTGGATACGGGCGGGGTGGGGCAGCTCATCGAGCTGGCGCTGCGCAAGGGGCGCGAGACGCGGCCGGACCTGGCGTGCGGCATCTGCGGCGAACTCGGCGGCGATCCGAACAGCGTGAAGTTCTGCTTCAAGATCGGCCTGAATTACGTCAGCGGCTCCCCGTATCGCGTGCCCGTGGCGCGGCTGGCGGCCGCCCAGGCGGCCATCACGCAGTAGCCGTTCCATCGCGGGCGGAGACCGCGCTTCGGGAACGCTTGATTTTCCCGGCCGAAAGCTGCGAGAATATATCGCTTGGAATAGTGCGGCTTAAACCGCCGGAAGGCGCGGCACGATGGAAGGCGAAGACAGAGGCATCAAGATCTACCTCCGCGAGATCGGGCAGACGGCCCTGCTGACCCGCGAGGACGAGGTCAAGCTGGCCCGCCGCATCCGCCGGGGCGACGAAGAGGCGCGCCAGCTCATGATCCGCGCCAACCTGCGGCTCGTGGTCAAGATCGCCCACGACTACGCCCAGTACGGCCTGCCCCTCCTCGACCTGATCTCCGAGGGCAACATCGGACTGATGAAGGCCGTCGAGCGCTTCAATCCCCGCAAGGGCGGGAAGTTGAGCACGTACGCCGCCTGGTGGATCAAGCAGTCCATCAAGCGGGCGCTCGCCAACCAGAGCAAGACCATCCGCCTGCCGGCCCACCTGGTGGACAAGATCGCCCGCATGCGCCGGGCGGAGAGAAACTTCGCGCAGAAGAAGGGACGCGATCCCACCGAGCCCGAGCTGGCCAAGGCGGTCGGCGTATCGGTCGCCACCATCCGGATGTGGAAGACGGTTTCGCTGCGGCCCGCCTCGCTCAACGCGCCGATCGGCGACGAGGACAGCGCCGAGTACGGGGACATCATCGGGGACGACCGGAACGTCTCGCCGGTGGAGGATTTGTCCGACCGCCAGCTGAAGGGCGAGATCGAGGGGCTGCTCGACCGGCTAAGCAAGCGCGAGCGGGAGATCCTGATGTACCGCTACGGCCTGCGCGGCGTGAAGGAGGAGACCCTCGAGGTTGTCGGGCGGCGCTTCAAGATCACCCGCGAGCGCGTCCGCCAGATACAGAATTCCGCCGTCTTGCGGCTGCGCCAGATGTTGGAGGACATGGATCAGCCCCAGGATAGCGCCGAGCCCACGGAGAAATACCCATGACGATCCCGGCCCTGAAAAACGCCATCCGCGACATCCCGGACTTCCCCAAGGAAGGCATCATCTTCAAGGACATCACGCCCCTGCTCGCCGAGCCCTCGCTCTTCAAGCTGGCGGTGGATACGCTGGCCGGGCGGCACCGGGACAGCCGCATCGACCGCGTCTGCGTCGTCGAGTCGCGCGGGTTTCTGTTCGGATCCGCCGTGGCCTACCAGCTCGGCGCCGGCCTGGTGCCGATCCGCAAGAAGGGCAAGCTGCCCCACGAGACGCTGGAGGCGGCCTACGACCTCGAGTACGGCACCGCGACGCTCCAGGTGCACGTGGACGCCTTCGAGCCCGGGACGCGCGTGCTGCTGATCGACGACCTGCTGGCGACCGGCGGGACGGCGGAGGCGTCCGCCCGGCTCATCGAGCAGCTCGGCGGCAAGCTCATCGAGATCCAGTTCCTCATCGAATTGGCGTTCCTCAACGGACGCGAGAAGCTCACGAAATATCCTGTCTTCGCGCCGATCGTATACGATTGATGCGCAGGCCGGGTGGTTCATTTTGCGCTTTACAGAATTGGCCAACGGATCTAATGTAAAGCGCTTTACTTATCGGCCAACCGGGAGTTCCGTCATGTATGCCATGAATCGAGTTGCAATCATCTGTCTTGCCTTGAGCGTGCTGGCGCGCGTTGGCCGCGCCCAGTCGCCTACGATAGACGGCGTGCTCGACGCGGATTTCTACGGCGCGGCGCGGTCGGTTCAGGACACTCCGACCAGTTTCGGTGACGCCACGAACGGACACATCCGTTTCGCGCGCGGCGGCTCGGAACTCGACGCGGCGTACGCCCGGATTTCCGACGGCACGCTGTTCCTGTTCATCGCCGGCAACGTGGAGACCGCCGGACAGGGCATCCAGTGGCCGGTCGGAAACCGGAACAAGCTGGATATCTTCATCGACAGCATCGAAGGCGGCCAGAGCAGCCTCCGCGGCGACAATGCGGACGTGGACGGAAACGGCCTGAACCGGATGGGCCACCTGGACCCGTCGAACGACGGCCTTAAGTTCGACACGGGCGTGGCGCACGACTTCTTCCTGACATTCAACAACTACACCGAGGTCGTGTTCATCCCCGGCTCCGGCAACCAGGAACTGTGGCGGGGCCAGTTGTACTACGCCAGCCTGCCGACCGGTGGCAGCGGCACCGGCACGCTCGTCGGCACCGCGTCCGATTCATGGCCCGGCTCGTATCCCGATTCCTTCACGCTGTCACAGGGCGTGCGGATGGGGTTCCGCAACAGCAACACCAACGGCGTCACGGGCACGGGCGCGCCGTCGCCCAGCGCGGCCGACGCCCCGAACGTGACGTCCGGCCTCGAACTGGCGATCCCGCTGGCGCTGATCGACAGCACGAACGGCGACCTGAACGCCGAGATCCGTATCACCGCCTTCATCAACGACTCCGCTCACGGCTACCTGTCCAACCAGGTCCTCGGCCCGATGGGCCAGCCGTCCGGCAGCTACGGCAACCTCGCCGAGCCCCGCGTCTTCGATTTTTCGCAGTCCTACTCGCCCGGCGCGCAGTATTTCACCGCGGACAACGCCTATCCCTCGACGAGGCTGATCCTTCCGGTAACGCTGCTCGACACCGGCAGCATCAGCAACCGCTGGATCGGCGAGGTCGGCGCCACGTACGTGCTGCAATACACGACCAACCTCCTGACCGGCCCCTGGACCAACGTCAGCGGCGTCGTCACGGCCGAGTCGCCACTGGTCTCGTTCGTGGACACGAATTCCGCGGCGTCCCGCATGTATTACCGCACCGCCCGGCTGCCGTAGTAAACGAGAGAATCCTCCTTGACCCGCCGGGGGGGACGCGTGGTTAATCCCCGGTGACATGGACCGCCGCGAACTGCCCATTTTCGAGATCGAGCGCGAACTGCTCGCGCGGGCCGCCGAACACCGCCGCCTGATCGTCCGCGCGCCCACCGGCTCGGGCAAGTCCACGCAGATTCCCCAGATGCTCCTCGACGCCGGGCTCCTCAAGAGCGGCCGGGCCGTCATCCTCCAGCCCCGCCGCCTCCCGACCCGCCTGCTCGCCGCCCGCGTGGCCGCCGAGCGCGGGGCGAAGCTCGGCGCGGAAGTCGGTTACCAGATCCGCTTCGAGAACATCGCCGGCCGCGACACGCGCATCCTCTACGAGACCGAGGGCGTCCTGCTCCGCCAGATGCTTTCCCATCCCCGGCTCGACGGCGTCGCGGCCATCCTGTTCGATGAGTTTCACGAGCGGCACCTGTACGGCGACGTCACACTCGCACGCGCCCTCCAACTCCAGCGCGCGGCGCGGCCCGACCTGCTGCTCGTCGTCATGTCGGCCACGCTGCCCTCCGGCCCGCTCGACGAGTACCTCGCGCCCTGCGCCGCCCTGGAAGCCCACGGCCGCCTGTTCCCCGTGATCACGGAATACCTCGACCGCCCCGCGGACTTCGACCGGACCCCGCCATGGGAAGCCGCCGCCGCCGAGTTCGAGCGGGTATGCCGCGAAGGCGAACCGAGCGACACGCTGGTCTTCATGCCGGGTGCCTACGAGATCTCGCGGACGGTCCAGGCCCTCGAGAACTCGCCGGCCGCGCGCGGGCGGATCATCCTCCCGCTGCATGGCGAGTTGCCTACCGCCGACCAGGACGCCGCCGTGGCGCGCTATGACCGGCCGAAGATCATCGTCGCGACCAACGTCGCGGAGAGCTCGTTGACGATCGAGGGCGTGCGGCTGGTCGTGGACAGCGGGCTGGCGCGAATCCCGCGGTTCGACCCGGCGCGCGGGATCAACACGCTGCTGGTGGAAAAGATCAGCCGGGCCTCCGCCGACCAGCGCGCGGGCCGCGCCGGGCGCACAGCGCCCGGGCGCTGCGTGCGCCTGTGGACGGAACGCGAACACGCGGAGCGGCCCGTCCAGGAGGTGCCCGAGATCCGGCGGCTGGACCTGTCCGAGGTCATGCTGACCCTGCGCGCCGCCGGAGCGGGCGACCTGCGCGAACTGCCCTGGCTTGAGCCGCCCGGCGTGAGGGCCCTGGACCGGGCCGAGATGCTCCTGCGGGACCTGGGCGCGCTGGATGAAAAGCAGGCCGTGACCGAGCTGGGCCGGCGGATGGCCGGGTTCCCCGTGCATCCCCGTTATGCCCGGATGATGATCGCGGCCGGGGAGCACGGGTGCGTCCGCGCGGTCGCCCTGATCGCCGCGCTGACCCAGGGCCGCTCGCTCTGGATGCGTAAGCCGGACAAGTCCACGCTCGAGCAGCGGGAGGACGTCCTCGGCGAGGAGGGCGCCTCGGATTTCTTCGGGCTCATGCGGGCCTTCCGGTTCGCCGACAGCCGGCGCTACGATGTCGGCGCGTGCAACCGGCTGGGCATCCACGCCAACACCGCCCGGCAGGTCCGGGCGCTGGCCGGGTTCTTCCTCGACCTTGCCGAAAAAACCGGGCTGAAGATCGAGGCCCGCGCGCCGGATACGGACGCGATCTGCAAGTGCATCCTGACGGGCTTCTCCGACCAGGTGGCGAAACGGTTGGATGCCGGAACTCTACGCTGCCAGTTGGTCCACGGCCGCAAGGGCGTGCTGGCGCGGGAAAGCGCCGTGCAGGGCCCCCTGCTCGTCGTGTCCGAGGTCCGCGAGGTAGAGGGGCGCGGCGGCGAGTTGAGCGTGATCTTGAGCCTGGCGACCGCGATCAGGGCCGAATGGCTCGAGGAGTTGTTTCCCGGCGATTTCAGCGAGCCGGTGGACGTCGAATACGACGCGGCCGAGCGGCGGGTCGTCGCCTGGCGCCGGCGGATGTTCCGCGACCTGCCCCTGGAGAGCAAGCGCGTGGATCCGCCGCCCGCGGACGCCGCCGGGGACCTGCTGGCCGAGGAGGTCATCAACGGCCGCATCAAGCTGCCGCACTGGGACGAAACCACCGACCAGTGGATCGCGCGGGTCAACAGCCTCGCCGCCTGGTGCCCGGAACTCGGCCTCACCGCCTACTCCGAGGAAGACCGCTGGTCGGTACTCCGCGTCCTGTGTCGCGGCGCGGTCTCCGCGCGTGATCTCAAGGACCGCCCGGTGACGGCCGTGTTCAAAGACCAGATGGACCCGGCCCGTCGCGCGCTGGTGGAGAAACACGCGCCCGAGCGGATCGAGCTGTCCAACGGGCGGCGCGCCCGCCTGACCTACACCGAGGGCGAACCGCCGCACATCGCCCAGCGCATCCAGGATTTGTACGACGTGAAAGAGACTCCCAGGATTGCGAAGGGCCGCGTGCCCGTAGTCGTCGAAATCCTGGGACCCAACCACCGGCCCGTGCAGGTCACCCGCGACCTGGCCGGGTTTTGGCGCGATCATTACCCGCGCGTCAAGAAAGAGATGCAGCGGAAGTATCCCAAGCACGAATGGCGATGAAGAACCCCTTTTCCGAAGCCTTTCGCATTGTGCCCGATGACTGGCTGAACCCGCTGCCGCTGGAGCGCTGGTTCCGGCCGAGCGCGCCGCTGGAGGTGGACGTCGGTTGCGGCAAGGGCCGGTTCCTGCTCGCGCGCGCGGCCGCGCATCCGGACACCGACTTCCTCGGCGTGGACCGGATGATCGGGCGGCTGCACAAGATCGACCGCAAGCTGGTCCGGCGCGGGCTGTCCAACGCGCGCTGGCTGCGGCTAGACGCGTACTATGCCGTGGCCTGCATGATCCCGCCGGAGGCGGTGACCACGTACTACATTTTCTTTCCTGATCCCTGGCCGAAGAAGCGGCACCACGACCATCGCCTGTTCAACGCGGCCTTTCTCGACGCGCTGTTCCGGACGCTGAAGCCCGGCGGGCAGGTGCATTTTGCCACGGACCATCTCCCGTACTTCGACGAGGTTGTGGCCGCGATCAAGACCGACCCGCGCTTTGCGGAAATCCCCGCCTTCGAGCCTGCCGAAGACGAGCGGACTGATTTCGAGCTGATATATTTGGGGCAGACCCCGATCGGGCGGTATTCCTTCGAAAAGCGTCGCGGGGGGGCTCTGTGAATGATCAGAACGTCATGATGATGTTTTCCATTGGCGCCCTCGCGATGACGGCCCTTGCGCTCGCTTATGGTGCGCACGGACACCGGCACGTACGCCCGAGATGGGTCTGTCTGGTTATCGCCAATCTGCTGCTTGGTCTATGGCTAGTGGCCGTTGGGTTGCTCGCGGGCGAAGTGTATTTTCGCCATTTTCTGGACATGACCGATTCCTTTGCGATAAGTCGGGTCCACCAAGCATGGTTGCATCGCCATTGGACGTTGAATAAGCAGGGGATTCGCGACACCCTTCAGAGTTACACACTTAAACCTGCGCCCGGAAAAGAACGCATCGTATTCCTGGGCGATTCCTTCACGGCCGGACATGGTATCCGCAATGTCGACCACCGCTTTGCCAACCTGTATCGGGCGATGCATGCTGAAAAGGAAGTCCACGTACTGGCACATAGCGGCTGGGATACAGGCGATTTTCTGAATTGCCTGCAGGATTTCAAACGACAGGGATATGTTTTCGGCGAGGTCGTGCTGATATCCGGCTTGAATGACATCAGCGATATAGATCCAGCTTGGCAGCGGATGACGGCGCAGGTGAAAGATTCCTTCAAGCCGTCTGGTATTCTCCAGAACAGTTATTTACTAAATTGGCTCTACTTTCGCATGAAGGTGGTGACGAGTCCGGCGTTTCGTGATTATGGCCTCGGCGTTCAGGAACGCGTACGCGGGCCCGGTGTGGAACGAACAGAAAATGAGGATGCGTACACTACGCGACATCGTCCAGTCAGCCGGGGGCCGATTGGTGGTCGTCACGCTTCCCTTTTTCAACTACCCGGCCGAAACATATCCTTTCACGGCGATTCACGAGCAACTGGATGACTTCTGGCGCGGGGAAGGCGTTCCCCATCTGGATTTACTACCGATACTAAACAGACAACACCCCAAGGATTTAGTTGTAAATCGATTCGATGCTCATCCCAACGAATCGGCGCACAAACTGATCGCCCGCGAGATTGACCTTTTTTTGACCGGACTGCCACGGTAGATCCGGCGAGAACAATGGGGGCGGGAGTCGATTCACAACAGACGACGCCCGACCCCTTGTTACACCTTATTCCACAAACAAGGACACCGGCTGGAATTTCGTCACGTCCACGAGGCCCTTGTCGGTGAGTTTCAACTCCGGGATGACCGGCAGGGCGAGGAAGGACATGGTCATGACGGGATCGGGCAGCGTGCAGCCCAGCCCGTGCGCGGCCGCGGCCATGGCCTCGATCCGGTCTCGGACCTCCTCCAGCGGCAGATCGGACATCAGGCCCGCGATCGGCAGCGGGACGGAGGCCAGGACCTGCTCGCCGTTGACCACCGCCTGCCCGCCGCGCAGGCGCGCGACTTCACGGATGGCGGCCATCATGTCCTGGTCCGTCGCGCCGACCACGACGATGTTGTGCGAGTCGTGCGCGACGCTGGACGCGATCGCGCCGCTCTTCATGCCGAAGCCGCGCACGAAGCCGATGCCCACGTGGCCCGAGGCCTGGTGCCGCTCAATGACGGCGATTTTGAGCAGGTCGCGCGCGGGATCGGCCACCACGGCGCCGTCCGCCACGGCCGCCTCGTCCTCGAGAAGCTTCGTGACGATCTGGTCGGGCACGAGGCCGATGACCCGGATGCGGGGCCGGTCGGCCTTGCCCTCGGGAACCGCCACGCGCAGGTCGAGGCCGTGCCACTGCACGTTGACGCTGCTGCGGAGCCGGTGGGGTTTTGCCTTGGCCCTCGGCGCCAGCAGCGCTTGATTCTCGGCTACTTTCTGGCCCGCCTGGTAGACCTGCGCCACGCGGAAGGATTCCAAATCGTCGATCACCACGAGGTCCGCCCAATAGCCAGGCGCGACAGCGCCGAGTTTCTTGAGCCCGAAGTAGCGCGCCGGGTGGAGCGTGCCCATGCGGACGGCGGTGACGGGATCCATGCCCTTCTGGATGGCGCGGTGGACCAGCCAGTTGATGCTACCCTCGCGGAGGAGGTCGGCCGGGTGGCGGTCGTCGGTGCAGAAGCTGCAGTTGATGGCGGCGGCGGGCGTGACCAGCGGCAGCAGGGCGTCGAGGTTGCGCGCCGTCGTGCCGTCGCGGATGAAAATATGCATGCCCATCTGTCGCTTCTCGCGCGCCTCTTCGAGCGTCGTGCACTCGTGGTCCGAGCCGATGCCGGCGACGATGTAGGCGGCGAGGTCCTTGCCGGACAGGCCGGGGGCGTGGCCGTCGATCGGGTGTCCCTCGGCGGCGGTCAGCTTGGCCAGCACGTCCGGGGCGCGGTAGATCACGCCGGGGTAGTTCATCATCTCGGCCAGGCCGATGACCCGCGGGTGCTGGAACAGGAGCGAGAAGTCCTCCGCGGTCAGCCGCGCGCCGGAGGTCTCCATGTCCGTTGCCGGCACGCAGGACGGGACCATGACGAACACGCGCAGGGGCAGGCCCTCGCTGGTCTCGATCATGTAGCGCACGCCGTCGAGACCCAGGACGTTGGCGATCTCGTGGGGATCGGTGACCACCGTCGTCACGCCGCGCGGCACGACCGCCCGCGCGAACTCGGGGACGGTGACCATGCTGCTCTCGATGTGCACGTGCGCGTCGATGAATCCGGGGCACAGCAGCCGGCCTTGCAGGTCGACGGTTTCGCGGGCCTCGTACTTGCCGAAGCCGATGACGTGGCCCTTGAAGACCGCCACGTCGGCGGGATGGATTTCGTTGGAGAAGACGTTGACGACCCGCGCGTTTTTCAGCAGCAGGTCGGCGGGGGTTTCCCCGCGAGCGGCCGCGATCATTTCAGCGTTCATCAGGACCTCCGTTTTCCCACCCGCCGGAGGTAGGGCGGCCCGGGCCGCCGCGGCGCGCTCGGCGAGCGCGCCCTACCGGCCGACGTCACGCGTTGTGTTGCTGAAGCCCGCGCCAGATCTTCTCCGGCGTGAACGGCGCCTCGCGCAGGCGGACGCCCACGGCGTTGTAAATCGCGTTGGCGATGGCCGGGCAGGGCCCGTTGATGCCGATCTCCGACACGCTCTTCGCGCCGAACGGCCCGGTCTTCTCGTACGTCGGCACCAGGATCGTCACCATCTCCGGCTTGTCCCGCATCGAGTAGATCTTGTAGTGCAGGAACGAGTCGTTGAGCATCCTGCCCGCGGAATTGAACAGGTACTGCTCGGTGAGGGCGTAGCAGATGCCGTTCATGACGGCCCCTTCGACCTGTCCCTCGGCCAGCTTCGGATGAATCGCCGTGCCGCAGTCCGTCGCCGCGACGTACTTCACCACGCGGATCAGGCCCGTCTCGGTGTCCACCTCGACCTCCGCGAAGTGCGCCGCGAACGGCGGCGGGGACTTGTGGCTGATGTGCGAGGAGATGGCCGCGATCTGGAACTGGTTGGCCGCGTACAGGGAGTGCAGGGCGACGTCCTGGAACGTCACCGAGCCGCTGCCGTCCCTGGCGAAGACCTGCGCGTCCCGGATTTCCAGGTCGGCGGGCTTCTTCTCCATCATCTCCGCGGCGACGCCGAGGATCTGCTTCTTGATCTTCAGGCCCGCGTCGAGCACGGCGTTGCCGGTCAGGTAGGTCGTGCTCGAGGCGTAGGCGCCGACGTCGAACGGGGTCATGTCCGTGTCGGAGGAGTACACGAGGATCTTGTCGCTGGTCGTGCCGATGGCCTCGGCGGCGATCTGGGCGAGGACCGTGTCGCTGCCCGTGCCCAGGTCCGTCGCGCCCATCAGCAGGTTGAACGAACCGTCCTCGTTCATCTTGAGCGAGGCCGCGCCCATATCGATCTCGGGGATGCTCGAGCCCTGCATCAGGCAGCACATGCCGATGCCGCGGCGGTAGCGGCCCTTCTTCTTGCGCCAGTCGCCGCGCTTCTTCCAGCCGATCGCCTTGGCGCCCAGCCGGATGCACTTGTCCAGGCCGCAGCTCCCGATCGCCTGCTCCACGCCCGCCTTGCCCTCGCCGAGGGCGGCGAACACGGGGGAGGTCTCGCCGGAGCGGATGTGGTGGTTCGACCGCAGGACCAGCGGGTCCACGCCGATCTGCTCGGCCAGCTCGTCCACGGCGCTCTCGACGGCGAAGGCCGCCTGGGTCGCGCCGTAGCCGCGGTACGCGCCGCCGACGGGCAGGTTGGTGTAGACCGCCGTGCCGGTGAAGTGAACGTTCGGGGCGCGGTAGAGCGGCAGGACCTTGCTCCCGCTGTTGCAGACCACGGTCAGGGCGTGGGCGCCGTACGCGCCGGTGTTGGAAATGCAGTCCAGCCCGACCGCCGTCAGGGTGCCCTCGGGATCGGCGGCCAGGCGAACGCGGATCCTCTCCGGGTGCCGCGTGCGGCTGCTGACGAACTCCTCCTCGCGGGTGTACATCAGCAACACCGGCCGGCGCGATCGCCAGGCCAGCATGCCGACGACGTCTTCCAGCAGCACCTCCTGCTTCGCGCCGAACCCGCCGCCGATGCGCGGCTTGATCACGCGCACCTGCTGGACCGGGATATCCATCGTCTGGGCCGCGATGCGCCGGGCGTGGAACGGCACCTGGGTGCTCGTCCGGATCACCAGCCGCCCCTCGGCGTTCACGTGCGCCATCGTCACGTGCGGCTCGATGGGGCAGTGCTGGGCCATGTGGATGTAATAGGAGTTATCCAGCTTGTACGGCGCGCCGGCCATCGCCTGCTCGACGTTGCCGACGTCCATGCCGACGCGCGCGGCGATGTTCTTCTTCGGCTCGTACGGGACGGGGATCACGGCCCGGGCCTCGGGCTCGTCGTGGATCACCGGGCTGCCCTCCTTCAGGGCGGCCTCGATGGACAGGACCGGCTCCAGCCGCTCGTATTCCACCTTGATCGCCTTCACGGCGGCCTCGGCGATCTCGGGCGTCTCCGCGGCCACCGCGGCGACGCGGTCGCCGACGTAGCGGACCTTGCGGTCGAACATGAACGTGTCGTAGGGCGACGGCTCGGGGAAGCCCTGGCCGGCCGTCGTGTGCGCGATGCGCGGCACGTTGCCGTGATAGAGCACGCAGTGCACACCCGGCATCTTCTCCGCGGCGCTGATGTCGATGCTCTTGATGATCGCGTGCGCGTGCGGGCTCCAGAGGAGCTTCGCGTACAGCGCGTCCGCCGGCTTGAAGTCCGCCACGAACAGAGGCTTGCCGAGCGCCAACGGCAGGGCATCGAGCTTCTTCACCGGCTGGTTGACTACCTTGAAGTTCTTTTTCGCCATGGTCGTTCTCCCGGATGCCGTCAGGCCTGCGCCGGCTTGTTCGCGTCGCGCACGTTCCGCAGCGCCGTCCAGATCTTCTCGTAGCCCGTGCAGCGGCAGAGGTTCCCGTCCGTGTGGACCCGGATGTCCTCGTCGCTCGCGGCGGGGTTCTCCTCGAACATCGCCTTGGCGGACATGACGAGGCCGGGCGTGCAGTAGCCGCACTGGACCGCGCCCGCGTCGACCAGCGCCTGCTGGATCGGGTGGACCCGGTCGAAGTCGCCGACGCCCTCGATGGTCACGACGTTCCGGCCGTGGGCCAGGAAGGCCGGCATGATGCAGGACAGCACCGCGCGGCCGTCCACGTTGACCGTGCACGCGCCGCAGGTGCCCTCGTCGCAGCCTTCCTTGGTGCCGGTCAGGCCCGAGCGGCGCAGCAGCTTCACCAGCAGCTCGCCGGGGGCGATCTGGAAATCCCGCTTCTTTCCGTTCAGCGTGAAGGTGATGGTCCTGGTGGTGCTCATGATGCCTGCTCCTTCGCCTGCGCCCAGGCCTCGACCAGGGCGTCGCCCAGCGTAACGGCCGCCAGCCGCCCGATGTATTCGGCGGACATGCCCTCGGCCTCCTTGAATTTCAGGCCCGACAGCCCGTTCAGCGCGGCCTCGCGCAGCAGCCCCTCGGAGGCCTTCTTCCCGGCGAGCGCGGCCTCCACGGCGGCACAGCGGGCCGGGAACGGCACCGCGGCGCTCAACGCCGCGCGGGCGGAGCGTATGCCCCCGCCGTCCAATTGCAGGCAGGCCGCCGCCGTCGCCAGGCTGAAGCCCGTTGCCGTCTGCCGCACCTTCTTGTAGCCGAAGCCCGCGCCCGCGCCGACGGCGGGCACCCGGATATGCGTGAGCAGGTCGCCGCCCCGGAACAGGCGGGCGGGTTGGGATGAGAAGAACTCGTCGGCGGTCATTTCCTTCTCCTGCGCGCCCCGGATCACCAGCCCGGCGCCCAGCGCCAGCAGGGCCGCCGGGAAATCGGACCAGGGGAACACGCGGCAGATATTGCCGCCGAGCGTCGATTCGTTGCGAATCTGCTGGGAGGAGAGCGTCAGGGCCACGCGGTCGAGGACCCAGCCGGGCTCATGGCGCTTCTGGAGCGCCGCCACGCGGGTGGCCGCGCCGATGCGGAAGGCGTCCCCGTCCCGGCGGATGCCGTCCAGGCCGAGCCGGTTCAGGTCCACCGCGGTCATCGGCTGATCCTCGGGAATGAAGACCAGCGAGGTGGCGCCGGCCACGGGGAGCGCCGCGGGGCCGAGATCCCGGAGCGCGGCCAGGGCTTCGTCCAGGCGCGTGGGTATCTTGAAATCGGTAATCTTCACGCTGTGTCCTCCGAGTGTCTGTTCCGTCAATCGAGGCCGGTGATGGGCCGGCGGCGCCTATGAATCCAGCATCGTCTTATACCCCAGCCGGTTAGCCCCTGTCATCAGAAAAGACCGCCCGGATCAGGGCGCGCGCGCGCGGGGCGCGTCGTGGGGCGGTTGCTTCGCGCCGGGGAGCCGCGCCTCCACGAGGCGGGCGCGCTCGATGCGCCGGGCGATGGAGGGATGGCTGTACAGCAGGAACTCCAGCCAGGCCGCGGGGCGCCGCACGGCCAGGTTCTGCGCGGCCAGCTTGTTGAGCGAGGAAACGAGGGGGGCCGCCGAGCCCGTCGACCGCACGGCGTACTCGTCCGCGGCGAGCTCCCGGCGCCGGGAGTAGGCGTTGGAGAAGGGCATCGCGACGAGGGAGAACAGGAAGAGGCAGAAGACCAGGAGGGGGAACGAGCCGATGTCGTCCGGGCCGCCGAAGCGGAAGGCGACGACCAGCCCCTTGAGCGCGGCCTGGGCGATGAAGAAGCCGAGGGCGGCCAGGACCGTGCCTGCCGTGATCAGGCGCGCGATGTCGCTGTGCCGGTAATGCCCCAGCTCGTGCGCGAGGATGGCCAGGATTTCGTCCCGGCCGTATCCCTTCAACAGCGTGTCGCCCAGCAGGATGCGACGGGTCCGGCCCAGACCGGCCAGCGCGGCGTTGGCGGCCTCGGTCTTTTCCTCCAGTCCCCAGCGGAACACCCCGACCACCCGGACGCCCGACTGCCGGGCCAGGTCCTCGGCCGCCGCCACGATCTCCGGGCTCTCGAGCGGCTCGATCTTGTGGAACAGCGGCAGGATCAGGACGGGCGCCAGGGACGAGAGGACGACGGCGAACAGCACGTAGAACGCCGTCGCCCAGACCCACCACGAGCCGGGCAGAAAATGGAGAAACGCGTAGATCGCGCTGAAGAAGACGATGCCGAGCAGCAGTTCCAGGCCGAGCGATTTGAGGTAATCGAGGAACCAGCCCTCGGGCGTCTGGTGCGACAGGCCATAGCGCCGTTCGACGGCGTAGTCGCCGAAGTAGCTCAAGGGGAACATCAGCGCCGAGAAGCCGAACAGCGTGATCAGCGTGTAGAGCGCGTTGACCACCGGCCACCAGCCGCCGAACCGCGCGCGCAGCCCTTCCGCCAGCAGGGTCGAGGCGCCGGTCAGCAGGTAGGCCCAGAGGAGGCCCAGCGTGAGCGCGAGCCGCAGCAGGAACAGGCGGTTATGAATGGCCTCATACTGCTGCGCGCGCAGGTCGTCGTCCGGCGGGGAGGCCGGGGCTGGGTCGTCGCTCATGGCCGGACCTCTACAGGTTTTCCGAGAGCCCCAGGAGGGTCAACAGACGGTCCAGTTCGTCGTTGGTGTAGAACTCGATCGTGATGTTGCCCTTCGCCTTGCGGCCGTTCGCAAGGGTCCGGCAGGGCAGGACGTGGACCGACGTGCCGAAGTGCTGGTGCAGGCGGTCGGTGAGCGACTCCAGGTAGCTCTCGGGAAGGTCGGAGCGCTCGGCGCGGGGCTTGCGCGGCATGCGGCGCAGCCGATCGACCAGTTTTTCCAGGGCCCGGACGGACAGCCCCTCCTTGAGCGTGCGGACCGCCAGCAGCTCCCGCTCGTGCGGGATCTCCAGGCCCAGCAGCACCTTGGCGTGGCCGGCGGACAGCGCGCCTTCCGCGACTTTCTGCTTCACGGAATCCGGCAGTTCCAGCAGCCGCAGCGAGTTGGCGACCGTTGCGCGGGCCTTGCCGACGCGCTGCGAGATCTGCTCCTGCGTCATCTCGAATTTCTCGGTCAGCGTCCGGTAGCCCTCGGCCTCCTCGATGAGGTTCAGGTCTTCGCGCTGCAGGTTCTCGATCAGGGCCAGTTCCAGGGCCTCGCGGTCCGAGACCTCCATAATCCGCGCCGGCACCTCGCGCAACTCCGCGGCCTGGGCCGCCCGGAGCCGGCGCTCGCCGGCGATGAGCTCGTAGTGGTCCTCGACGCGCCGCACCAGCAGCGGCTGGAGCACGCCGTGCTCGCGGATGGAGTGGGCGAGGTCCTCGATGGCTTCCGGCCTCATCTCGTGCCGCGGCTGCCAGGGGCTCTTGTGGATCTGGTCCACGGGCAGCTTGACGATGCCGCGCTCGCCCTCCGCGGCGGGCGCCGGCTCCGGCGGCGGGGTATCCTTGATCAGCGCGCTCAGGCCGCGTCCGAGGCCTATGTGCTTGGCTGCCATGTTGCGGATAGCCTGTCCGCGCCGCCCCGAAAAATCAACACTTTCCTTCCGCCGGACCGTCGGGCGGTGCGTCGTCCGGTTCGTCGTGCCGTCCGGCGGGCGCCACGACGAGGACCAGCTCGCCCTTCACGGCGCGGCCTGCGAAGGCGGCCCGGAGTTCCGCCGGCGTGCCCGTGCGGCATTCCTCGAACTGCTTGGTCAGCTCACGCCCGAGGAAAACGGGCCGCGCGCCGGCGACGGCCTCCAGTTCCTCCAGCAGGCGGAGGAGCCGGAACGGCGATTCGAAGAGGACGAACGGCTCGTGGCGGGCCGCCAGTTCCTCGAGCCGGCGCCGCCGGGCGCCGCTTTTCCGGGGCAGGAACCCGGCGAAGGTGAAGCCCGCGCCGCCGAAGCCGCAGAGGGCCACGGCCGCCGTCACGGCGGACGGGCCCGGCACGCAGGTGGCCGGCAGGCCGGCCGCGCGGCAGGCGGCGACCACGCGGCTGCCGGGGTCGGATACGCCCGGCATCCCGGAGTCGGTGACCAGCGCCACCGCGCCGCCGGCCCGGATGCGGTCGAGAATCGCATCCGTCCGCGAGGCCTCGTTGAAGCGGTGACAGCTGAAGAGGCGCGCCGGGATGCCGTGGCGCTCCAGCAGGACGCGCGTGTGCCGCGTGTCCTCGGCGACGACCAGGTCCGCCTGCCGAAGGGTGTCCAGCGCGCGCAGCGTGATGTCCTGCAGGTGGCCGATCGGCGTGCCGACGATGTACAGCCCGGGCTCCATGGCCGTCAGTGTAGGACGGCCCGGCAGGCCGGCCAATCGAAAACGGGGCCGCCTACCACATCACGGCCGCGCCGCCGCCCAGGACGAGGCCGCCCTCCAGGATCCGGGCCTCGATATGAATGGAGACGGTTTCCGCCAGGACCGCCTTGAGGCCGACAGGGATCTGGAGGACCGGCGCCGGGCCCTTGTAGGTCTCGTCGGTTTCACCCTCTTCCCCCGGGATCCGGCCGTCGACGTACGCGATGCCGAGGCCCAGGCCGAGGTAGGGATGGACGACCCACTCGGGCATGATGTCCCACATGAAGTTGGCGGAAAGGCCGATGAGGTCGAGCGACGCCTCGCCCTCGCGCCGGTCCCCCCAGTCGTCCTCGTCGTCCAGCCAGCGGCCGTCGCCGGACAGGGTGCCGTAGTCGAGGCTGTAGACGACGCTGAACACGCCCGTCGAGCCGGATTCGCCGAGGGGACAGAACGTGATCCCGAAGGTCTCGCCGTCCACGGAGGGATGCTCGTCGAGGAACTGGTCGAGCCAGGCATTCGGCACGCTCCATACGCCGCCGCGCAGGCCGAGGCTCCACTGGGGTGAAGTGGAAAACTCCTGGGCCCCCGCGGGGGCCGACGACATCAGGGCGGCGAACAGGACCAACGCGGCCATGCTTCCAATTCTCTTCATCTGAATTCCTTTCCGAGTTTCGTGAAACCTGAAGAAAAGCGGCGCGGATGGCAAGCGCGATCTGGGCGCGCCGCTTTTTTTACAGCCACGGCGGGTCGCCGAACACGGTTTCGATCTGGAGCGTCAGGCCGGGGGTAACCTGGAAGTCGCGATCGCTCGGCAACTCCACGAAGGGGCCCACCTGGAGGAAGAGCCAGTCCCGGGACACGCGACGGCGGTATTTGAAGGTCATGCGCGTTTTGCCCAGCGACAGGCGCGGGTCGGTGTAGCCCTCCGTGAGCCAGTCGAGCCCGACGGCGCGCCGCGGGGAGAAGTAGTGCCAAAGGGAAAACGACTGCGACCAGTCCACGCCCGTGCTGATCTCGGACCACGTGGCGGCGGAGGTGGAGCGGGCGAAGGTCTTGGGCGCGAGCTTGCTCTCCATCTCGAACCGCGTGGTTTCCCCCCAGCCGTGCCGCGGGCTCCAGTACAGGTACTGGATGACGCGGCTGGCCACCGGATCCTCGGTCAGCCGGTAGCGCCACCGGAGTCGCAGGTAGGGGTCCGGCTCGGGATAGAACCGCAGCCCGGCGTCCCCGCTCAACCGGGCGCGCGCCTCCTCCTCGATCACGTAGCGCAACGCGGCCTGGCGGACGTCGTCCTGGCTGGAAAACTGGCCGGGCACGCCGTACTGCGCCGCGTCCTCGTCGTCGAAGAAGGAGAACACGAGCCCGAGCCGGCGGCTGAACTGGGGCAGCCGCAACTTGGCATTCAGCCTTAATTTGAACAGGGGCGAATCGCCCTCCCGGAACTCCACGAGGGGCGTCAGGCGGACGCGGTTGCCCATGCGCTCCTCCTCGACCGGGACGTTGCCGAAGAAGGAATCGATCCAGCGGCTCAAGTGCCCGACGCCGTGCGAGAGCCCGTCGTGCCAATGGTCGGCGATCGTGTCCTCCGCGGCGGGGGCCGGCCCGGCGCGGAAGAAGGCGGCGGCCAGCAGGCACAGGATGGGCGTCCGCGTCCTCATGAGACATCCCGCGCGGGAAGACCTCTCCCCCGATGGCCCGGCGGCGGGTTAAAAGACGAACTTGCCGCCCAGCCGCAGGAACAGGCTCGTGAACTCGTTGTCGCGCAGGGGGCCGGTCGGCGTGTCGATCTCGCCGCGCTGGAGGTCCTGCTGGTACCCCGCGCCGCCGAACACGAGGAACTGCTCGTTCACGAAGTAGTCCGCCTCGAGGGCCAGCAGCCCGAGCACGCTGTCGTCGACCTCCAGGCTGGAGGGCAGCTGCTCCTCGCCCTCCTCGGTCTCCACGATCCGCGTGAAATCGACATCGCTGTCCGTGATGAGGTAGCGCACGCCGGCCTCCGCGATGAGGCTGAAGTTCTGGGTCCCGTAGAGGTAGTAGAGCAGCGAGACGCCGATGGGGATCGTGGTGACCGACCCGTCGAATTCCGTGTGCACGTCGCCCAGCTTGTGGCAGTCCTCGTTGGCCTCCCACGAGGTGAAGCCCACGGCGAAGGCGAGCCCGAGGGGATCGAAGGACCAGTTGCGGTACTGGATTTCCGCGCCGAGCCCGAGGTCGTACAGGTCGAAATCGCCCGTGCCGGGGAACTGGATCACCACGCCACCCTCGACCTCGTTGGCCCACGTTGCTTCTTCCGCCGTGGCCGCCAGCGCCAGGCCGCCACCGAGGATCGCGAACACCAGGAGGAATGCCATCGTTTTCATGTGCTGCCTTTCCTTTCGCTTCCCGCGCGTATCGTTCGGCCCACTCTATTCATTTTTCGGGGGCAAACAACAGTTTTTTCGGGCGGCTGTCCGGGGGCAGGAGGCGCGAAAGCGCCGCGTCGTCGAGCCGGCCGTACCCCAGGCGCGCGTCCTTCGCCCCGCCGTCCGGGGCCACGGCCTGCCGCAGCGCCCGGACCGCCTGCGCCGGCGTCGCCTCGGGATGGCGCGCCCGGTAGAGGGCGAGCTGGCGGGCGACCCAGGCGCTCGCGATGGACGTGCCCGCGTAACCGCCGGGCGGGCCGCGGTAGCCGACTGGCAGCGTGGCCGTGCCGGCGGCGGCCACCGAAATGAACTCGCCGTAGTTGGACGACTCCCACGGCTGGCCCTCCGAGTCCAGCGCGGCGACGGCCACCACGCCGGCGCAGGCGGCGGGATAGAGGGGCCGGCCGGTCGGCTCGTTCCCGGCCGAGGCGACCACGACCAGTCCCTGCGCCTGGACCCAGGCCACGGCGGCGGCCAGGAACCCGCTCTCCGCCGGCGTTCCCCAGCTCAAGTTCACCACGCGCGCGCCGTTCGACGCCGCGTACGTCATGGCGCTCATCAGCGAGAAGGAGGAGGCGTACCCGTTGTCGTCGAAGGCCCGGACGGCCAGCACCGGAACGCCTTCGCCGGAGGCCGGCGCGCCGGCGGGCGCGACCATGCCCGCGGCGATCAGGGCCATCTGGGTGCCGTGTCCCTGCCGGTCGTCCAGCTCCCGGCCCGGATTCAGCGCGTCGTAGCGCCCCGCCTCGAGCGAGGCCAGTCCGGCGTCCTTCAGGAGCCCGGTGTCCAGGATCGCCACGGCCGCCGCGCCGTCGGCCGGGAGGCCCGGTTGCGGCGCCGCGCCGGCCGCGGAAGAATCGGCGTTGAGCCGCGCGGGCGGGGGCAGCGCGGCGGCGTAGTGCGGTTCCGCGGCCCGCACGAGCGGGCTTTGGCCTAGCTGCGCCACGAGGGCGGGCACGTTGGAACCCGGCGGGAAGCGCACGCGGTAGATGCCCAGTTCCGGGATCCCGTCGAGCAGGATGCCGCCATATTGCGCCAGCAGACGCTCCGCCTCCTCCCGGGAGCCGCCCGCCCGGAACGAGAGCAGGATTTCATCCTTCACGACCCACGCGCCGTTCGTGTCCTGCGCGACGGCCAACTGGTCGGGGCGGCCGGGGAGGGGCTCCGCCAGCTCCCGCCGGCCCGGTTGAAACACCTGGATTTCCGCGAGCCGGGGCCAGGGGCCGAGCGGACCCTGGACCACCGTCCACGTCAGCACGTAGCCGAGCGGGTCCAGGAGCCGGGCGAGCGCGGCCTGCATGTCCTCGTCGCGCATGTCCACGGTGACGCGCGCCGTGACGGCGGGATCCAGCCGCACGCGCACGCCGGCGTCGACGAACAGCCGGAGGATGTCGGCCAGGGGCTCGTTGTCGGCCCGCACCGAGAGGCGCTCCCCCCGGACCTGGAAGCGCTCCGCGGCGGAAACCGGCGCCGCGAGCCCCAGCAGCATGAACAGGCAGACGGCGCGGGATGTCATAGCGGGAAACCTATCAGAAAGACGCGGGGCTGCAAGGGGGCGCTCCATTGACGCCGCCGAACCGCCGCCCTACAATGGAAGCGTGAACAAGTGGCTCGTCACAAGCCTGGCGCTGGTCCTGGCCGGGCTGCGCGCGGGGTCCGCGGAAGAGCCGGCGGATCCGCCGAAGCCGTCTGCCAGGCGACAATATTCCGGGCGGGTCGAGATGCACGCGGTCACGGTGGAGGCGACGCCCGTGACCGAGGAAGAGAAGAAGATCCCGGTCCTGCCCGCCGAAGGATTGGCGCCCCGCCGCCGGCCCGATGCGTTCTTGCAGACCGACTTGCTCAGGAGCATCCCCCCCCCCTTGCCGGCGCGGCCTTCCAAGGAGAATCGGCAGGACCAGAACTGGCTGCGGCCCGCGATGCTGAACGTGAAGACGGAGAACGAAATCGCCTTCGAAGAGGAGCGCCGGGAATCCGGCTGGGGCTGGCTCGCCGACGACGTGAAGGAGCGGACCGACGCCCTCGACAAGACGCAGGACAACGCCCGGGACGAGGAGCAGGAAACGGACGGGCTGCAGGACGGGCTGTCCGACGAGGCCACGGGGATGCTGCTGCAGCAACCCTACGACCGCCGGATCGCCGATCGAGTGCTCCAGGAAGTCGGCGTTCGCGACGCGCAGGACCTGGCGCGGGTGGATGGTCCGGAGCAGGAGCCGGGGGCCGCGCAGGCCAAGGCGGAGGACGAGGAAGGCCCGCTACGGACGCGCGTGACCGCCCTGGACGATCCCGCCGCTTCGGACCGCGATCGCGACCGGATCCTTTCCCCGCGCGACCCTGCCATCTCCTGGCGTGGAAAGGAAAAGGACGAGCCCTCCCTGATGCCGAGGACCGAAGCCCTTTTTGCCGTCCCGGAACCGGCGGGGTTGGATCTGCCCGAGATGCCCAAAAGCGCCGAGGCGCCCTCCGTCCTGTTGCCGGGCGCGGGCCAGCCCGGGACACGCGCCTCGACCGGCTACGACTGGAATTCGGCGACCCGGTCGGCGTCGCCGGCGGCTGCGGCCACTCCCGGCTACGGCCTGGCCTCCCCGGCGTCCAGCCTGGGCCGGGCGGGCAACCTGTTCAGTGCCGGGCCGGTTGCCCCGCCCACGTTCGGCGCGCCGCCTTCACCGAGCCTCTCCTCCTCGCCGGGGATACAGGCCGGCAAGCCGGCCGACGTGCTGCGGCCCTGGGGCTCGATGCTTACCCCCGTCACGCCGTCCGCGTCCGGGACGGGCTCCTCGCACTAGGCACGCCTCACGCCTTGCGCAGCCACGCCACGGCGCTCTGGAAGAGCATCAGCCCGTCGCCACCGGTCCAGCGGGGATGGTTCTCGCGGTGGAGATTCGCCTCCGGGTGCGGCATGAGACCGAACACGCGGCCGGTCGGGTCGCAGAGCCCCGCGATGGCGTTCACCGAGCCGTTGGGATTATGCGGGAACTTCGTGGCCGGCTCGCCGGTGGCGGGGTCGACGTAGCGGCACGCCGCGCATCCGCCGGCCTCGATCCGCGCGAGGACGTCCGGCGGCGCGAAGAACCGGCCCTCTCCGTGCCGGATCGGCAGGTCCATGAACTCCAGCCCGCGCGTGAACACGCAGGGCGAGCCCGGCTCGAACCGCACGCGCACCCAGAAATTCTGGAACACGCCGCCCTCGTTGGGCAGCAGCGCGGCGCGCGGCGTGAAGTAGTCGCCGTCCAGCCCGGGCAGCAGGCCGAGCTTCACGAGGATCTGGAAGCCGTTGCAGACCCCCAGCACCAACTTGCCCGCGCCGATGAACTGCTCCAGGTCCTCCCGCAGCCGGTGGCGCGCGCGCAGCGCCATCACGTGGCCGGAGCCCATGTGGTCGCCGTAGGAAAATCCGCCGATGAACATCAGCCCCGCGTGGTCGTGCAGGCTCCGGGGCTCCGCGAGCAGGTCGTTGAAATGAAGGAGCTTCGTTCGCGCGCCGGCCCGCTCCCAGGCGTACTTCGACTCGGCCTCGCAGTTCAGTCCGTGCCCGGTCAGGATGAGAATGGAGGGATCAGAAACCATCCAGCGTTTCCTTGAATGCGCGCCGGATTCTGTCGATGGAGACGTCCGCCTTGCGCCGGCTGCCTATGCGCAGCCGCAGCCGCGCCTCCGCCGTCACGGTTCCTGCCCGCGCGCACGGCAAATCCCTGAAAAGCGCCTCCAACTCGCCGGCGCGTTCCGGCGCGCAGGTGACCACGAACCGGCTGTTCGATTCCGAAAACAGCAGCGCGTCGTCGTCCAATCCCGCTGCGCCGGGCGCGGCCGCGAGGTCGGCGTCCGCGCCGAGGTTCCCGCCCATCGCCGCCAGCGCCAGCGCGACGGCCAGTCCGCCCAGGGTCGGCGTATGCGACGAGCGCAGCAGCCCCGCTTGCGCGGCCTCGCCTATGGCGCGGTAGAGCCGCGTCGCGAGCGCGGCGTCCAGGCCCGGCGGCGCGCCGCCGATCGCGCCCGGCCGGCCCTGCCGCGCGGCGAGCAGGCGATGGTATTCCGACGCGCCCAGTTCGTCGCGGGTCAGGCCGACCGCGTAAATGACATCGCCGGCCTGCTTGAAATCCGGCGTCACGGCGCGGCGCACGTCGTCGAGGACGCCGATCGTGGAGAAGAGCAGCGTCGGCGGGATGGAAATCTTTTTCCCCCCGCGCACGGAATCGTTTTTCATGCTGTCCTTGCCCGAGATGCAGGGCACGCCGTACGCCGTCGTGACGTCGTAGAGCGCGCGGTTTGCGCGGACGAGCTGGGCGAGCTTGTGCGGGCCGTCGGGCGTCTTCTCGGAAAGCACCGGGTCGGGCCAGCAGAAGTTGTCCAGCCCCGCGATCCGGTCGAGAGACCCGCCCGCGCTGATGACGCGGCGCACGGCCTCGTCCACGACCGAGGCGGCCATGGCGTAGGTGTCCAGGTCGGAGTAAAAGGGATTGATGCCGTCGGCGAGAATAAGGCCCTCGTCGCGGTCGTGCTCGACGCGCATGACTGTCGCGTCCGCCGGCAAGTCCGCGCGCGCGCCGACGAACGGCTTGACCACGCTCAAGCCCTTGACCTCGGCGTCGTACCGGCGCGATTTGAACTCCTTCGAACACACGTTCAGCGAACGAAGGAGGTCCAGCAGAACGCCCGTCCGCGCGCCCGCCCGGGGGCGCGCGGGGGCGGGGACCGCGGGCGGCGTCCACCGGGCCTCGAGGGTCAGCCGCGGGCAGCCGTCGTGCAGGAAATCGAGGCCGATCCGGCCGACCACCCGGTCTCCATACCGGACCACCAGCGCGCCGCTGCCGGTGAACCGGCCCAGCGCGGTCGCCTCCACGTCGCGCCGCCGGGCGAGGGCCGAAAGGGTATCCCAGTGTTCCGGCGGGACCGCGAGGGTCATGCGCTCCTGGGCCTCGGACAGCAGGATTTCCCAGGGCTGCAGGCCCTCGTATTTCAGCGGCGCGAGGGCCAGGTCGAGGTCCGCGCCGCCGCTCAAGCGGCTCATCTCGCCGACGGACGAGCTCAAGCCGCCGGCGCCGTTGTCCGTGATCGCGCGGTACAGCCCCGCGTCGCGCGCCTCGATCAGGAACTCATACATGCGCCGCTGGGTGATCGGGTCGCCGATCTGCACCGCCTGCGCGGGCGACTCCTTCCGCAGCTCCTCGGACGAGAACGTCGCGCCGTGGATGCCGTCCTTGCCGATGCGCCCCCCGCACATGACGATCAGGTCGCCCGGCGCGACCTCTTTACGCTCCGAGGGACGCCCCTGCAGCGCGCACGGGATGCGGCCGACCGTCCCGCAGAAGACGAGCGGCTTGCCGAGGAAGCGCTCGTCGAACCGCTCGAAGCCGCGCATCCACGGCACGCCGCTCTGGTTGCCGCCGTCGATCACGCCCTGGTGGACGCCGTCGCGGATGCGGCGCGGGGGCATGAGCCCCTCCGGCACCGGGCCGTCGTGGAAGGGCGAGGCGAAGCAGTAGCCCCACGTGTTGCAGACCAGTTCGCCGCCCATGCCCGCGCCCATCAGGTCGCGGTTGACGCCGACGATGCCCGTGATCGCGCCGCCGTACGGGTCCAGCGCGGACGGTGTGTTGTGCGTCTCGACCTTGACCGCGAGGTGGTAGCGATCGCTGAACCGGATGATCCCCGCGTTGTCGGTGAAGACCGAGACCAGCCAGTCCCGCTCCCGCGCGACCCGCTCCGTCGCGCCGCGGATGAACGTCTTGAAGAGCGAATCAATCCATTCCTCGCGCCCGTCCACGTCCACGTAGCGGATGCGCGCGGCGAAGATCTTGTGCTTGCAGTGCTCGGACCAGGTCTGGGCCAGGCATTCCACCTCGACGTCCGTCGGCGCGGCGGGCAGACCGAGCGCCTCTCGCGCGGATCGGACTTCCGGCCGGGCGAAGTAGTCGCGGATCGCCTTCATCTCGCCGAGGTCGAGGGACAGCACGCCCTCCCGGCTGATGCGCAGCAGCTCTTCATCCGGGCCGCCGAGGTCGACCGGGCGCGCCCGCGGTTCGACGGTCTCGCGGATGACGGGCGGCTCGGTGTCCGGCGGCGCGGCGGCCCACTCGGCCGGCGAGAAAACGCGGCAGGTCTGGATCAGCTCGTTGGCCAGCAGGTCGCGGCCGATCCGCCCGGCGTCGGCGCGCGCGAGCTTCGGTCCGAGCAGAAAATATTGCGTGGCGGTATAGACGCCCTCGCGCGGGCCGGGCTCGCGGTCGAGGACATCGGCGATCGCTTCGCGGGCCGTGTGGCCGAGGTTATCGGTCACGCCGGGCCGGAATCCGACCTCGATCAGCCAGTCGAATTTCGGCGGCGGCAGGCGTCCCGCGGCGGCGCGCGCGGTGACGGGATCGGCGAAGGCGCGGCGCACGCGGGCGAGCTCGGCCGGCGAGAGGGGCATGTCCACGAGGTAGACGTCGCGGGTCCGGCAGGACGAAACGGGCGCGCGCAGGAAGCGGCGCGCCCGGGCGGCGGTGTCGCGGCCGCGGGCGTCCGGGATGCTCGGATTCAAAGAAACCTCGAGGCGGATCGCCATGACCCCTCGCCTTGTACCCGCCGGGCGCGCCGGAGGCAAGCCGATAGGCGCCGCCGTGCCCTTCGGCAACAAATCACTTCACGGGTGTGAAGGACTTTGTTGCGTCAGAAAACGGGAGGACGGCGCCGCGGGGTCAGTCGGTTTCGTCGACGCTCTTGACCTGCTCCCGGCGCTGGATGGCGTCGAGGAACATGTCCGCGCTCTCGACGGAATCGAAGATCCCCGTGCGCGGCAGGATGTCCGCGACCTCGAAGACCTGGGCGACAGCCGGCTGGAGGTGCGCCAGCGCCAGGTGCCCCTTGCGCGCCGCCATCTGCTTCCGTAGCTCCAGCACGAGGCGCAGCCCGGCGCTGCTGATGTACTCCAGGCCGGCGGCTTCCAGGACCACGGTGTGGACCTTTTCCTCCAGCAGCGGCAGGATTTTCTTCTCGCAGCCCGGCGTGGTCTCGCTGTCCAGCCGGCCCTGGAGCCGGACAAGGTACCCGCCCTGGCGGCGCTTCTCGACGGTGGTTTTCAGCGGCATAGTAGTTCCCTCGTTTACCGCGCCATCCTACGCCTCCCGCGCGGCGGCATCAACCCGCTTGTGGCGGCGGCCCGGCGGGTTCCGGGGGGTTCCGCTCCCCGCGGGAGCCGGCGTCGTGCGAGGCCCGGGGCTTTCCGGTGAAGAGGGTGTAGATCAGCGGCAGGATGGTCATGGTGAAGAAGCCGGCCACCATGATGCCGGCGACGGAGGCGATGCCGATGCCGGCGCGGTTTTCAGAACCGATGCCGGCGCCGATGGCCATGGGCAGCATGCCAAGCCCGGAGGCGAGGATCACCATCAGGACGGGGCGGAATTCCTCGACCATGGCGGTGAGCATCGCGTCGCGGCGGCTGATGCCGTCCTTGATGTGCTGGGCCATCTTGTCCACGATGAGAATGGCGGCGTTCACGACGATGCCGATGAGCATCAGCGAGCCGAGCATGACGAGCATGGTGATGGCTTTCCCGGTGAGGGCGAGCGACCACACGATGCCGATCAGGCCCATGGGCAAGGTGAGCAGGATGAGCGCGGGGCGTTTCCACGATTCGAGGATGGCCGCCAGCGTGAGGAGCGTCAGGAAGGTGGCGAGGAGGATGGCTTCGCCGAAATCGGCGATGGTGTCTTCCATCATCTCGATCATGCCGGTGTTGCCGAGGGTGTAGCCCGCGGGAAGGAGTTTCCGGTCCGCGATGGTGCGGGCCATGGCGTCGCTGATGCCGCTCATGGTGGCCCCGGGCTTGAGGTCGCCGAGGATCTTCACGGTGCGGCGCTTGTCGTAGCGGTAGATCTGGACCTTGCTGCGCGCATCGACGACGTCGGCGACGGTCTCGAGGGGGATGGGGCGGCCGTCGGCGCCGGGGAGCAGGAATTGGCGGATCTGGTCCTTGCCGGGCTGCTCGGCGAGCTTGACGCGGATGTCGTAGGTGCGGTCGCCGCGCTTGAAGTCGGCGGCTTCGAGGCCTTCCACGTTGGCGCGGACGATGGAGGCGAGGAGGTGGGCCGGCAGGCCGAGGTCGGACAGCACGGGGCGCTTGGGCAGGACGCGGATTTCGGGTTTCGTGTCGCGGACGGTCGTCTCGATCATGGCCACGCCGGGCAGGCCGGCGGCGGCGTCGCGGATGGCGATGGCCGTGTTGTCGAGCACGTCGAGATCCTCGCCGCAAAGGTTCTGGTCGATCTGGAAGCTTTGGCCGCCCATGTGGCCGGGGACGGAGGCGGAGACGAAGCAATCGGTTTCGTCCTTCAGCGAGGCGCGGATTTCGTCCAGCCGGTCGAGGAGATTCCACGGGCGCTCGGTCTTGGGCTTGAAGAAGAGTTCGATCTGGCCCATGTACACGCCTTCGCTGGCCTGGCCGCTCATGGATTCGGCCTTGCCGGCCGTGGTCAGGACGTGCTCGAGGTCGGAGAACGCCAACAGGCGCGACTGGACCTCGTCGATGCGCGCGACGGTCTTTTCCAGGTCGTAGTAGGGCGGCATTTCGACGCGGATGAAGACGCGGGCCATGTCGGGGGTTTCGAAGAAACTGAATCCGAGCCGGCTCCCGCCGAATTTCATGGTGAAGAAAAAGAACAGGATGAAGCCGGCGACGACGGGCAGGTTGTAGCGCTTTTTCCCGGCGATGCGACGCAGGGCGTTGCTGAACCCGACGCCGACGGTCTGGAAGCCGGCCTCCCACCGCTTGCCGAAACGGGCGAAGGCATTGTCGCGGCGCCGCGACGCGGGTTCCAGCAGCAACGCGGCCAGGATGGGGGTGAGGGTGAAGCTGATGAGGATGGAGACGGCGTTGACGATGAGGGTGGCGATGGCGAAGGGGGTCAGCATGCGCCCGGCCAGGCTGGTCATCATGGCGATGGGCAGCATCACGATGACGTTGGTGCCGGCGGACGCCAGCACGGCGACGGTCATCTCGGAGGCGCCGATGCGCGCGGCCTCCCAGTGATTGTCCATCGTGTCGAACTTGGAGACGATGTTTTCGAGCACGACGATGGAGTTGGAGACCAGCACGCCGGTGGAGAGGCCGATGGCCAGCAAGGTGACGATGTTGAGCGACTGGCCCGCCAACTGCATGAAGAACAGGCTGATGACGATCGTGACCGGCATCGTGACGGCCACGATGACTGTGGTGCGGACGTTCACGAGGAAGACAAAGAGGATGAAGGCGCAGAGGAGCACCGCCTGCCAGATGCTGGAGATGGCGGAGGCCACCGACTCCCGGATTTCCTCCGATTCGTCGGAGACCCAGGTCAGCTCCATGCCGCCGGGGAGGGTTTGCTGGATTTCCTCGAACCGCTGGCGGGTCTCCTTGACAATGGAGACGATGTTGCCCTCCGCCTTCTTGACCACTTTGATCACGACGCCCTGCTTGCCGTCGAGGATGGCGCGCTGGCGGACTTCTTCCGTGGCGAGGCGGACGGTTCCAAGGTCGCCCAGTTTCCGGCGGGCGCCGTTTTTGTTGGCGACTTCGAGATGGGCGATGGACTCCACGTCCTGGTATTCGGCGTCGAAGCGGACGGCATACTCGTGCCCCTGTTCGCGGATGCGGCCGCCGGGGAGGTTGAGGATGCCGCCCTGCAGCGCGGCGGTGACGTCGTAGGTGGTGAGGCCGGCGGCGACGAGGGCGTTGCGGTCCAGCTCGACCCACACTTCGCGCTCGTTGCCGCCGATGACCTGGACCTCGCCCACGCCGGGCACGGTGGCAAAGCGGTCGGCGATGGTGTTGTCGGCGTAGTCGTACAGGTCGTCGATCGGGGCGTCGCCCGAGAGGAAGATGTTGGCAATGGGGGCGGCGTTGATGTTGATCTTCATGATCGACGGCCGCTCGGCGTCTTCGGGCAGATTCGCCAGGACGAAGTCGAGCTTTTCGCGGACATCCTGCGACGCCGTGTCGACGTCGGTGCCCATATTGAACTCCAGCACCACCTGGCTGACGTTGTCGAGGCTGGAGGACTCGATGTGCTTGAGGCCGTCGATGCCGGAAACGGCATCCTCGATCGGCTTGCTGACATCCTTCTCGATGTCCTCGGGCGAGGCGCCGACCCAGGTGGTGATGACCGCGAGGTAGGGGATGTCCACCGCCGGCATGTTCTCGATGGAGAGCTTGCGGTAAGAATTGAGCCCGAGGCCGATGAGGGCGATGAGCAGGCAGCTCATCGCGATCGGGCGTTGGGTGGAGGCGTTGGCGAGAAACATGGCGGTTCTCCTGTGCGGCTCGGTCCGGGGGTTAGAGGACTTGGACGGCCATGCCGTCGCGGAGTTGGGTCTGGCCTTCCGTCACGACGGCTTCGCCGGCCTCGAGGCCGGACAGGACTTCGGTCCAGCCGTCGTTCTGGAAGCCGGGTTCGACCACGCGCGCGACGGCCTTCCCGTCCCGGGCCACGAAGACGATCTGTTGGCCGGCGCGGACGAGGATGGAGGCGGAAGGGACGCCGAGGCCTTGGCGCGTCTCGAAAACGATGGTCAGGTCGGCCATGTTGCCGGGCACCGCGAACCCGCCGGCGTCCTTCAACTCGCCCTTGATCTCAAAGGTGCGCAGGATCGGATTAATGGTCGGGCTGCGGTAGGTGACCTTGTGGGTGCCCGCGTCCCGGCCGCCGACGACGAGGCGGAACTCGGTCCGACCGGGCGCGACCTCCGGGTAGTACTGGGCGGGGAGAAAGGCGGCCGCCTCGACCGTCGAGAGATCGTCGATGCGCAGCGCGACCTTGCCGACGGACATCTGCTCGCCGGGCTCGACGCTGCGTGAGCTGACCACGCCGGTGATCGGCGCGACGATCCGGGAGTCCTCCAGGTTCTTCTCGGCGATCGCGAGGGAGGCCTCGGCCTGCTTGACCTGGCGACCGGCGAGATCCACTTGCGCCTCCGCCACGGCGATGCCCGCCTGGGCCTGGGCGCGGGCGACTTCGGCGGCCTCGAATTCACTGGGGCTGACCCGGCCTTCCCGGCGGAGACGCTCGTAGCGCTCGTAATCGAGCACCGCCTTGCGGGCTTCAGCCCTGGTCTTGTCGGCGGAGGCCTTGGCGACCTCCAGGGAGGCCCGCGTGACGGCCAGGTGCTGCTTCGCGATGGTCAGGGCGTTCTCGCGGCTGACCGGATCGACCTGGAAAAGGGCGGTTTGACCGGCGACGACGGAATCGCCTTCATCCACCCAGATCGCATCGAGATTCCCCTCGGTGCGTGAAGCCACGGGGACGTAGTTCTTGGCTTCCAGGGTGCCTTGCACGGTCAGGCGCCGCTCGAAGTCGCGCGGGGCTGCGGCCACGGCTCGGACGGACAGCGTCCGGACGGTGGGCTCGACGGCGGCCTGCTTCCTGCCGCATCCGGCCGCGAGAACGGCCGCGGCGGCGACGACAAGGCCAAGGGCGAATCGGGTGCTATTCATGTGGAGGCTCTGCTTTCTGTTCGTGTGCTTGTTCGGGGACGAGGGTGAGGCCCATGGCCAGCTCGAGGGTGGCGATGGCGATCCGTTCCTGGTAGCGGCTCTGGACCAGGGCGACTTGCGCGAGGTCCATGACGGCGCGCGCGTCGAGCGCCTCGGAGAGGGGAAGGAGGCCTTCGCGGGCGCGGGCGTCGTAGTCCGCCCACTTGGCGGCGGCCACGTCGTAGGCCCGCCGGCGGACGCGGGCGCCCTCGGCGGCGTCGCGCACGGCGGCCTCGGCGGCGACGACGCCGACCATGATGGAGAGGAAGGTGTTCTCCCGCTCGATCTGGGTTTTCCGGCGTTCAACCTTGGCGGCCTTGTATCGCGCCACGTTGGCCAGGCCGTCGAACAGCGTCCACGCGCCCTGGAAGCCCGAGACCCAGTTTTCGGCATGGGCGGCCAGGTCGTTGCCGGTCCATTCGCCGGAAGAAAAAAGGGAAATCGTGGGCAGGAAAGCGGTGAACGCCTGGCGTACCCGGTGGTCCTGGATCACGACCTGCCGGTCGGCCATGGCCAACTCGGGATGGATTTCCAGCGCCTTCAGCACCAGGTCCTCCACGGAACCCTCCGGCCGCTCGGCCCCGTGGGCCTCGCCGGAGAGCGTGATGTCGGCGGCGGGGGAAAGGCCCATGCCCTGGAGCAGCTCGCCGCGGAGCACGGCCATCCGGCGGCGGGCGCGGTTGAGCTCGGCCCGGCGCGTGTCGACGGCCAGGAGGGCCTGGTCCGCTTCCCACTGGATAATGAACCCTTCGTCCGCGAGGCCCTGGACGCGCTCGGCCGTCTCGCGCGCCGCCGTCCACTGGCTTTCCAACGCGGCCACGGTGTCCTGCTGAACCAGAACGTTGAAATAGTTGATGCTGGTCTGCAGCACGATGCCCTGGCGGACATAGTGGGCGGCGATGCCCGCGGAGGCGTACCCGTGGCGCGCCGCCGCATAAAGGAACCAGGTGGACGGCATGAAGATCGGCATGCCGATGTCCACGCCGATGGTGTCGAATTCCTTCTCGCTGTTTTGCGGGATCTTGGAGTACGCGCTGTAACCCGCCGAGGCCGCGACGTTCGGCAGGAACGCCGTGAACGCGACGTTCTTTCCGATGCGGTACAGCTCGCGGTCGAGGTCGACCTTGCGGATCTCGTAGTTGTTGGTCATGGCGATGCCGATGCAATCGTCCAGCGACAGCGGCTTGGCCAGTTCGATTTTGGCGAGACGGGCGAGACGGTTCGTGAAGGATTCGGTCTGCTCGCGGCGGGCGCGCGCCGGCTCGAAGCGGGCACAGCCGGACGACAGCGCGAACGCCGCCAGCAGCGTCGAAGACAGAACTCTCCGAAGAAGGAAAAGATGGCTGGGTTTCATGATAATCCTGTTTGATAGGCAAGCCGGGACGTGATGCCCCCGGCGATGATCCGCGCCGTGCGCTCGATCCACTCCTCGCGCGGCACGTCCGGCGGGATCAGGAGGGCATACCACGGCGGGGCCCGGTGAGTATAGACAACCACCTGCGAGGCCACGGTGATCTCCCAGATGCACGTATCCGTTTCGTCGGTGCCGGCCGGCATGCCCATCCGCAGCAGCATGCCCAGGCTCTCGCGCAGCGGCTTGAAGAAACTTTCGTACAAGACGGGAAACATACTCGATGGATGGGTGCGCTCGTGGGCCGTAAGCTGGACCATCCAGCGGGTCGGCGGCTTCTCCTCGGTAACGAGCCGGAGCGCCGTCATGATCCATTCCATCAGGGCGGCCTTCCACGAGGCCTGGTCATGGACTTTGGCCGGGATGGCCATCAGCGGCGCGCCGACGTCCTCGAAGAGCGTCTTGAACACCTCGTGATACAACTGCTCCTTCGAACGGAAGTAGTAATTAACGGCGGCGACATTAACCCCGGCCGCCTCGCAGATTTCGCGCACACTGGTCGGCCCGAAGCCACGATCGGCGAACTTTTCCATCGCGGCCAGAAGAATGCGTTTCTTCGCATCTTCTTTATTTAAAGCATGTTCCGTGTTCATGTGCGCCGTATTAAACAAATGTATAAAACGATTTTTTTAACTGATATACCAAGTCGTGATTCTTGTCAAGGGGGGCGCTAAGAAATATCGGCGAACACGAAGGTATGGTCGGAGGACGGATTGGCCCGGCGCGGATCGAGGTCGATGCGGGCATCCCGGCTGCCCTTGGCCAGCGGCGGCGAGGCGAGGATGTAGTCCAGTCTCCAGCCCAGACCCCGGTCTACTGCGCGCGGGGTGCGGTAGTCGAAGAACGAGTACTGGCCCGGTTCGGGATGGTGCTTGCGGAAGACGTCCGTGAAGCCCCACGCGAGGCACTGCTCGAACGCCTCGCGCGCGGCGTGGTGATAGCAAACGTGGTTTTCCCGTTCCTCCGGGTTGTGGACGTCCAGCGGGGTGCGCGCGACGTTGAGATCCCCGAGCCAGATCACGCGGTCGCGGGTTGTGAAATGCCGGTCGAAGTATTTCCGCAGCCGGGCGTACCACTCGATCTTATACCGGTACATCGGGTGATCCACCTCGCGCCCCTGCGGGACGTAGGTGTTGACCACGTGCAGCTTCCCGAAGCGCGCGTGGAGCAGGCGGGTCTCGTCCGCCGGGCCCTTGTCGTCGAAGCCGAAGCGCACTTCGTCCGCCGGCTTTTTGGAAATGATCGCGACGCCGTTGTAGGCCTTCTGGCCCCGGAACGCGACGCGGTATCCCGCGGCCTCGATGGGCTCGCGCGGGAAGAGTTCGTCCACGACCTTGGTTTCCTGGACGGCGAGGATGTCCGGTTGGTGTTGCTTCAGCCAGGCGAGGACCACGTCCAGGCGCGAGCGGATGGAGTTGGCGTTGAAGGTGGCGATCTTCATGAGCCTATGGGTAGGGCGCGTTGGCCCAACGCGCCGCTTTCTTCCGGCGGCTTGGGCCAAGCCGCCCTACCCCCTGATGACAAGCCGTTGCGCTTTAAGGAGTTGCCGGATGCCCTTGGCCGCCAGATCGAGCAGGCCGTCCAATTCCTCGCGGGAATACGGGGTTTCCTCGGCGGTGCCCTGGACCTCGACGAACCGCCCGGAGGCGGTCATGACCACGTTCATGTCCACGGCGGCGGCGAGGTCCTCCGTGTAGCAGAGGTCGAGCAGCGGCCGGCCCTCGACGATCCCGACGCTGACCGCGGCCACGGCCTCGCGCAGGGGGTCCTCCTTGAGCGCGCCGTCCTTCAGGAGCTTGTTGACCGCGCGCCGCAGCGCGACCCAGGCGCCGGTGACCGCGGCCGTCCGCGTGCCGCCGTCGGCCTCGAGCACGTCGCAATCGAGCCAGATCGTACGTTCGCCCAGCTTATCGAGGTCGGTTACGGCGCGCAGGCTGCGTCCGATCAGGCGCTGGATTTCCTGCGTGCGGCCGCTGACCTTGCCCGTGCTGCTCTCCCGCGAGCTACGGGGCTTGGTGGCGTAGGGGAGGAGGCTGTACTCGGCCGTGAGCCAGCCGCCGGACACGTTCTGCGCGCGCATCCAGCGCGGCACGCCGTCCTCGATGCTCGCGCCGCAGATCACCCGCGTGCGGCCGAACTCGACGAGCACGGAGCCCGACGCGGCCGGGGCCAGGTCCGGGGTGAACCGGATGGGCCGCAGGGCGTCCGGTGCGCGGCCGTCGGGGCGCGCGGTCTTCTTCGCGGGCGCGGTCATGCAGCGTCCAGCGTCGCCGCGAGCTTCGCGGGCAGGTCGGCGATGGCGACGCGTTCCTGTTTCATCGTGTCGCGGTCGCGGATGGTGACCGTGGTGTCCTCGAGGGTCTGGAAGTCCACGGTGATGCAGAAGGGCGTGCCGATCTCGTCCTGGCGGCGGTAGCGGCGGCCGATGGCGCCGGCGACGTCCCAGAACGCGGGCCAGCGGCGTCGCAGCGTGTCGAACACGCCGCGCGCCTTTTCCACCAGCTCCGGCTTGTTCTTCATCAGCGGGAACACGGCGACCTTGACCGGCGCCGCGCGCGGGGCGAAGCGCATAACCGTGCGGGCCTCGTAGCCCTGGGGCGGCGGCTGGCCCGGCTCGGTCGGCTGCGGGGGCTGGCCGGCGGCCTCGGCGGTGGGCACCCATTCCTCGTGGTAGGCCTCGCAGAGCAGCGCGAGCGCGATGCGGTCCACGCCGGCGGACGGCTCGACGACGTGCGGGACGAATTTCTGCTTCGTCTCCTCGTCGAAGTATTCCATGGACTTGCCGCTGAATTCCTGGTGGCGGCTCAAGTCGAAGTTGCCGCGCGCGGCGATGCCCTCGAGCTCCTGCGTGCCGAACGGGAAGTCGTACATCACGTCCACGCAGGCGCTGGCGTAGTGGGCGAGTTCCTCCTTGGGGTAGACGTAGCGGTGCAGGTGGCCCTCGGGCAGGCCGATGGACTGGTACCACTTCAGCCGCTCCGCGACCCAGTATTCGTGCCACTCGGCGTCCGTGCCGGGCTTGATGAAGAACTCCAGCTCCATCTGCTCGAACTCGCGCGAGCGGAAGGTGTAGTTGCGCGGGTTGATCTCGTTGCGGAACGCCTTCCCGATCTGCGCGATGCCGAACGGGACCTTCTGGCGGGCGACTTCCAGCACGTTCTTGAACTGGGCGAAGATGCCCTGAGCGGTCTCGGGGCGGAGGTAGGCCACCGTCGAGGCGTCCTTGACCGGCCCGACGTTGGTCTCGAACATCAGGTTGAAGAGGCGCGCCTCGGTGTACTCGTGCGGGCCGCCCTGCGGGCACTTGGTCTCGGGCAGCTGGTCCGCGCGCCAGCGGCCCTTGCACTTCCTGCAATCCACCATGGGATCGGTGAAGCCCTTCACGTGACCGGAGGCCTCCCAGATGCGCGGGTGCATGATGATCGAGGAGTCGAGGCCGACGATGTCGTCTCGGTTCTGCACCATGGCGCGCCACCAGGACTCCTTGATGTTCCGCTTGAGCTCCACGCCGAGCGGGCCGTAGTCCCAGAAGCCGTTGATGCCGCCGTAGATTTCGGAGCTCTGGAAAATGAAGCCGCGGCGCTTGCAGAGCGAGGCCAGGGCTTCCATGGTCAGTTGGGCTTTGTCCGTTGTCATGGGAGCGGCATGGTGCGCCAGCAGGCGGGGCCGGTCAAGTTGGAATCGCGTGAAACCGGTGGCCCCGCGTGCTAGGGTTGGGGGTGGCGATGCAACTCCTGTACTGCGGAAAGAAGACGCAAAACTTCGGCGACGCGCTGAATGCCTGGTTCTGGTCCCGCTGCATGCCGGGCGTGTTGGACGGCGATCCGGGCGAAGTGGTGTTCGGGATCGGCACTATTTTGTGCTCCGGGATGCCGGTGCCCGCCGCGACCCGTTGCATACATGTCCTCGGCTCCGGTTGCGGATATGGAGACCGTGCTCCGGACCCCCGGTACCGGGTCTGGTTTGTCCGCGGTCCGCGCACGGCCGCCCGGTTGGGGGTCGAGGACTCCAAGGCGATCAGCGATCCGGCCATGCTGTTGCCCCGCCTGATGTCTGCCGCGGGCCCCGCCAAGGCGCGAGCGCCCGTATTCATCCCGCATATCGATTCCGCGCTGGTCTGTGATTGGGCGACGCCCTGCGCACTGGCAGGCGTTCGTCTGGTCGATCCTCGGACGCCGGCGGAAGCCTTCATCGACGCGGTTCGCGCGGCGCCCCTCGTCCTGGCGGAGTCCCTGCACGGCGCCGTGGTGGCCGACGCCTTCGGCGTGCCGTGGGTGCCGCTCGCCAGTTCGGACGACATCCTGGCCTTCAAGTGGGAGGATTGGCTGGACACGCTGGCATTGGAGTATCGGCCGTGCCGGGTGCAGCGCCGGATCCCGTGGGGGTGGACCCGGTTGCGGGGCGGGCTGCGGCGACTGGCCGACGACCTCGGCCTGTCCCGTCGGGCCGCGCGGACGCGCGTTTCTTCCCTTTTGGAACGGCAGCCCCGGGCCGAGAACTGCGCGGACAGCCTTCTGAACGCAAGCCGGCAGACCCCATTCCTGTCGCAGGAAGAAGTCCGATCCCGCATCGCCGAGCGGCTGGCCGAAGCGATTACAGCGTTTGCCCGGTTCGCAGGAAAGCCGGCGGTTAAAGACCGAAGTGTATGACCATTGAATATATCACAGTTTATAAACTGTGATACACGGGCAAGACGCGTCATATTCTTAAGGATTCCGCGAATTTCGAGGCTCTACATATCACAGTTTATAAACTGTGATACACAGGTTATTTACCCGCGGCCGCGACGCTCCTCGTTTCAGATGCGGGAGAAGGAGTCTTCGCATCACAAAGCATGAGCGGCCGCGAAAAGAGCGGGCGGCTCTCACCGCCAGTGTTCGCGGACGTAGTCGTTCTCGACTTCGTGGGGCTTGGGGTCGCCGTGAAAGACCATGACCTTGCACCCGCGGGGGAGTTCCCTGCGTCCATGCTTCCGGTAGCTCAGCAGCCATCCTCCCGGGAAGCTGTGCTCCTTCAGTTCCCGCGGCGCGTAGACGTATCGTGAGATCCACTCCTGGTCGCCTCCGTAGCGGGTCTCGTCCTCCCACAACACGACCTTGTCGTTCGAGCCGAGATACGCGTCGTATTCCCGCGCCCACCGGACCCGGCCCGCCGCCAGTTTCTCTCCAAGGGACGTGTACAGGGTCTCGTGACGCCCGCCCTGGAAGCGCATGACCGAAGAGTTGTAGTGCGGCACGCGCGACCGGTACCAGTCGTACAGCCCCACGAAGACATCCTGCGGCCGGAAGGATAGCAGCGCGTCAATCGGCCCGGTGATCACGACGTCGAGATCGAAATACAGGCAGATGTCGTCACCGGAAAACAGGCCCGGCCGGAATAGTTCCAGCTTGTTCCAGCAGTACTCCAGGCCGCCCCGCAGCCCCAGGGGCTCGATCCCCGACGCCAGCCCCGCCGGATCGTCCGTCAGGCACACGAAGCGATGCGGCAGAGGGAGGTTCCGCCGGACCATGGCGCGCAGCCGGTTTACATAGTCCGCCGGGAACTTCGTCCCCCATTTCACGCATGCCACGTTCAGGTCCATGCCGCCGTTCCCATACCATGGCCGCATCCCCTGGCAAAGCGCATATAGGCGGGCGCCCGGCTTGCCCCCGCGGCCCCGATGGGGAATATTGGCGGGCGACGGCGGCGCGAATACCCGGAGATCGCGGTTGAAGATCCTTATGACATGCCTGCTCGACTGGGAAACGCCCAGCGCAGGCCGCATCCATTTTGGGTCCCTGGCCCGGGCCTTCGCGGCGGAAGGCCACGAGGTGATCGGGGTGATCCCCGCCCGGCGCGACCGGGCGCGCGATCCCGCCCCCTTCGCGCGCGTATACGCCACGCCCCGATTCAACGAGGGGTATGCCGGGCAGCTCCTGCGGGCGGCCGCGCACCTGGGCGTCCTGGCCCGCGCCATCCGGCGCGAACGGCCGGACGCGATCTACGTCCGCTTCCGGTCCTGCTCGCCGCTGTCCTGCGCGGCGGCCCGGCTGTGCGCCCGCGGCGCCGTCGTGGTCGGCGAGCATAACACCTGGGCCAGCGCCTACCTGGAGGTGTCGGGCTACTCGACGGCGGTCAACGCGCTGTCCCGCCGGAACCAGCTTCTGGCCGCGCGCAGCGCGCACCGGATCCGGACCTCGACGCGCCATCTGAAAAATATCCTCGTGGAGCAAGGCATCGAAGCCGGCCGCGTGTTCGTGGCCGGGATGGGCGCCGACCTCGACCGGTTCCGCCCGCTGCCCCGCGACGAGTCCCTCGCGCGCGCAGGGCTCGACCCGTCCGCCCGCTATGTCGGCTACGCGGGCAGCCTCAACCGCTGGCAAGGCGTGGACGTGCTGATCGAGAGCCTTCGGCATTTGCCGGGCGACGTCCGCGTCGTGATCCTGGGCGAGGGCCCCCAGGCCGACAACCTGCGCCGGCAGGCCGCGCAAGCGGGCTTGTCCGACCGCGTGCTCTTCAAGGGCCATGTGCCGCACGAGGATATGCCGTGGTGGATCAACTGCTTCGAGGTCGGCGTCGGCGCGCTGCGCACGCAGGCGCGCGGCCGGATGCTCGGCACCCCTATGAAACTCGCCGAGTACGCCGCGTGCGGCGCCCCGGCCGTCGCGGCCTCCGTCGAAGGCGTGGAAATCCTCGAGCAGCGGGCCGCGGTGATCCGCGTGCCGTCGGAGGACGCGCGCGCCGCCGCGGAGGCCATCCGCCGCCTGCTGCGCGAGCCCGCGGAGCGGCGGAGCATGGGGCTCGCCGCGCGCGCGGTCGCCGAGGAATGCCTCTCGTGGACGGCCATCGCGCGACAGGTGCTCGCGCATTTCTTGCCGATTCCCGCCGGACCGGATCGACGTTCCGCGTCGGATCTCCGCCGGCTGGCCGGGGCGGGGCTGCCGGCGGGCCGCGCGTTCACCTACCTGTATCGCCGCCACGGCATCTACCTGCCCCGGGCCGCACGCTCGGTCTGGGTCGTCGGCGAACGGCCCGCCGATTTCGAGGCCGCCGGCCCGCTCATCCGGAGGCTGCGGGAACTCCAGCCGAAACACCGGCTCGTGGTCCTGTCTCCCGACCCCGGCACGTTCGACTGGCTGTGCGCGCGCTACGCCGGCGACACGGCGCTGCCGTTCCCGCGCGATACCCGCCGCGCCGTGGACCGTTTCGTCGCCGCCCTCGCCCCGCGCCTTGTGATACGGCTCGGCCGCGATAGCGTTCCGGGAGCGCGATGGGCCGCGCCCCTGGCCGGCGCCGGCACTCCGGTCGTGACCGTGCGGGCCGGCGGCGCCGACCCGGACGCGGGCGCGCTGATTCGGGAGGACCTGTCCTTCGAAGTCGGGCTGGGCCTCCCGGTTCCGGCGGGGGCCTACCTGCGCCGCGAGTTGGGGCTTTCTGAAGAGGCGCCCGTCATCCTGGCGGAGCAGGTTTGTCCCGGCGAGGAAAGCATACTGCTGGCCGCGTGGTGTCGCGTTCGCGAGGCCCGGCCGGACGCCGTCCTCCTCCTGGAGCCGCGCCGGCGCGGGCAGACCGGTTCCATCCTTCGGTTGGCCCGCCGGTATGGACTGGCCGCGCGGCGGCGCAGCCAGCCGGTGCGCGCCGAGACGCCGGCCGTGCTTGTTCTGGACCGCGCCGCCGAACTGCCCGCGCTGTACGCCGTCGCCTCCGTGGCCGTCCTGGGCGGGAGTTTCACCGCCGGCGGACCCGTGGCCAACCCGGTATGCCCGGCGCGCTTCGGCGTGCCCGTGGTCACGGGACCCGGAAGCCGCGACGGGGTCGAGAAGTTTGTCCGGGAGGGCGCGGCGATTCGCATGCCGTCGGCAAACCTGGCGGAGAGCTTGCTGACGCTCCTGGGCGATCCCGCCCGGCGAAAGGCCCTGGCGGAATCCGCGGGCCGGCTGGTGGCGGCGAACGAAGGCGCGACGATGCGGGCCTGGTCCGCGCTGGCGCCCTTCCTGCCCTCCGGGCCCCGCGAGCCGGACACGCAGGGCTGGCGCGTGAAGACCCGCGTGGACCGGTTGAGCGATACCGCGTTCGGGCAGTGGCTGGCCGGGCGACGGTCCGGCCGCCGCCTCGACACCTGGGAGGAACTGCGCGAGCGACTGGGCCGCCCGCGCGCCATCCTCTGCCTCGGCAACGGCCCCTCGTCGGAGGACCCGGCCATCCGGGACATCTGCCACGACTGCCTCATGCGGATCAACTGGCGGTGGAAAGGGCGGGGCCTGCTCGACCGGCCGGACCTGGTCATGGTGGGCCACCCGCGGACGCTGCAGGAGGCGCCGCCGTGCGTCTTCGGGTTCGGGCGCGTCGAGTGGGAGCGCGCGATGCTGATCCGGCACCTGCTGATGGGCGGGCTCCGGCCGGTGGAATTCTTCACGCTCGAGCGCGTCGCGTCCATCCTGCGCCCGACGGACTGGCACGCGCGGCCGACCAACGGGGCGCTACTGGTGGCGATCGCGGCCGCCCTTCAGCCGGACGAATTGATCCTCGCGGGCTACGATCTCTTCCGGCATCCCGACGGCCGATATCCGGGCGACGTCCATTCGCAGAACGAGCCCGCCCAGGTCCACGATCGCGACGCGGATGTCGAGGTCATCGCCCGCGCGCTGGCCGCCTACACGGGCCGCGTGGACATCCGCAGCGATATCCTCCGCGCCGCCCTCGACGCCCGGCCGGCGTGAGACGGCCGCCCGCCGGTTTTCCAAACATTGGAAAAAATCGGCGGCGTTTTTCCAATGATTGGAAAAGTCAGCCTGCCCGCGCGCCGGGCGTGAGCCGGCCGTCTTCCAGCGTGTAGGCCGCGTCGGCGACGCGGGAGAAGCCGGACCGGTGGGAGATGGCGAGGATCGTCGGGTGGTCCGGCAGTTGCTTGAGGGCGGCGAGGATGGCGTCCTCGGTGGCGGGATCGATGCCCGTGGTGGCCTCGTCCAGGATCAGCAGCGCCGGGCGGCGGACGAGGGCGCGCGCGATGGCGATGCGCTGCCGCTCGCCGCCGGACAGCTTGGCGCCGCGCTCGCCCACGACGGTGTCGAGTTCCTTCGGAAGCGCCGCGATGAAATCCCAGGCGGCGACGGCGCGGAGGGCCCGCTCCACGTCGTCCGCCGCCAGCGCGGGATCGCCCAGCGTGACGTTGCGCCGCACGGTATCGTGGAAGAGGAACGGCTCCTGGGGCACGTAGCCGACCCGCTCGCGCCACCGGCGGAGATCCAGCCGGCCGAGGGGCACGCCGTCGAGGCGCACCTCGCCCGCGTCCGGCGTGATCAGGCCGACCAGCAGGTCGGCGAGGGTCGTCTTTCCGGAGCCGGAGGGGCCGGCGAGCGCGGTGATGCGACCTGCCGGCAATTCCGCGGAGATATCCCGGAGGACGGGGGTTTCGCCCCGGCGGAACGAGATCCGGTCCAACTGCAGGCCGCGCGCGAGGACGGGGGCCTGGCCGGCGGGCGGCGCCTCGGCCCCGGCGGCCGCCTGCGCGATGGTGTCGCGCAGCCGCCAGAACATGGTTTCGTAGCGGACCAGGTCCTGCAGCATGACCTGCAGCGTGTTGATGCGGCCCATGACCTGAACCAGGAGCAGGAGGCACAGGCTCAAGACCTCGACGCCGACGTTCCAGAGCGACCAGGCCAGGAAGAACACCGCGGCGGCGGCCGCGAGCTGCAGGGGCTCGCGCAGCGTGCGGAGGGCGGCCCGGCTGGTTTCGGTTTTCCGCTGCCATCGCTTCAGGTCCCGGATATCGGCTTCCAGCAGGTCGGCCACGCGGTCCTCGCAGGCCATGGCCTTGAGCGGCTTGAGGCCTTGGAGGCTGTCCACCAGCGTCGCGTTGACCGACTCGAAGAGAGCGGACGAGCGGGCGCCGGCGCGACGGACCTGCTTCACGAATCCGTGGAAGACCGACATGGCCGCCGCCCCCGCCGCCAGCGCCAGCAGCGTCACCCGCCAGGACACGGCGAACGCGAGCGCCGCGTAGGTCAGCGCCTGCACGACGCCGGCGAGGATGCGGCCGGTGTAGAGGTAGATGGCGGCCGCCTGCTCGGTGGCAAAGCCCATGGTGTGGGCCAGCCGCCCGGAGGGCTGGCCGAGGAAGAACCCCCACCGCGCCTTCATGAGGGCGCGGAGCAGGTCCAGGCGGAAATCCGCGGCGATATCCACCGCCGTGTGGGCGACGTACCGCGCGGTCAGGAAGGAGATCAGGGCCTTGACCAGGAAGGCCGTGACGATCACCGCCAGGAGGCCCGGGACGGAGGCCGGCAGCCCGAGCAGGTCGATCGCGCGGCAGGCCCACCGCGCCACGGGCAGGTCGATGGGAATTTCCCGCCGCATCAGCAGCCCGGCCAGCGGGAGGATCGCGCCCAGCCCGAGGGCTTCCGCCGCGCCGGACAGCAGCAGGCAGCCGACGGTCACGAGGGATCGCCATGGGTAGAGGCCCAGGAACAGGCGCATGAGTTCGAGGCTGCCGCGCCCGCCCGGGGCCGGCGTCTGGGTCGCGTCGCGGTTCATGGCGCTGGCGTGGAGGCCATCCACAGCGATACGTTCCGGCAGCCGGCGACGGCCAGGCCGGCGGGCAGGCTCTCCGGATCGTCGAGCAACTTCCGGACCACGGCGGTCTTGTCGGACCCGGAAACCAGGAAGACGATCTCCTCGACGTGTTGCAGCAGCCCGGGCGTGACGCTGACGCGGTGCGGCGGGTTCGGGCGCCGGACGGCGACGGCGAGCCGGCCCGCGCCGCGCCGGACGTCCGCGGGGCTGAACAGCGAGGCCGTGTGCCCGTCGGCGCCGAGGCCGAGCAGGCCGAGGGTGAAATGCGCGCCGCCCTGCAGCAGGGCCTGCAGGTCCCGGTGGTACTGCTCCGCGGCCTCGTCGAGGGGAAGGCTGGTGTTCACGCGGAGCAGCCGCTCGCCGGGCACGGAAAGGGCGGTGAACAGGTCGGCCAGCGGCCTGAAGTTGCTGTCCGGGTGGGTGGGCGGGACGTAGCGCTCGTCGCTCAAGAAGAAGCGCAGTTCGGGCGAGGCCACCACGCCCTCGGCCGCGAGGGCCTGGTAGGCGGGGAGGGGCGTCCGGCCGCCGGACAGCATGACGGCCCGCCAGCGGGGCGAGGGATTCGGCGCGATGTGGCGGGCCAGCAGGGCGACCGCGGCGTCGGTCAGTTCCCGGGGCGAGGTAAAGCGGAGCACGTTCATTCGCACTCGATCCCTTCCCGGGCGGCGAGTTCCCGCGTGGCCGCCGGCCCGGCGCTGCCGAACGGGTAGGGTTCCGGCCGCACGCGCCGGCCCTCGGTTTCGTGGAGCACGGGGGTGAAGATATCCCACGCCGCGGCCAGTTCGTCGGCGCGGATGAAGAGGCTCTTGTCGCCGCGGATGGCGTCGAGCAAAAGGCATTCGTAGGCGTCGGGGATGATGTCCTTGAACGCGGCGTGGTAGCGCAGGTCCAGGGCGGTTTCCTCGAGGCGGAGGGCGAGGCCGGGCGCCTTGTTGATGATGCGGAGGTTGATGGCCTCGTCCGGCTGCACGCGGATGATGAGGTCATTTTCGGGCAGGACGGGCATCAGCTGGGCGAAGGGATTGGCCGGCACGGGCCGGAAGCGGACCCGGATTTCCGCGAGCCGGCCGTCGAGCCCCTTGCCGGCGCGCATGAAGAACGGGACGCCGCGCCAGCGGTCGTTCTCCACGCGCAGCACGGCGGCGGCGCAGGTGGGCGTGACCGAGTCGGGCGCCACGCCGGGCTCCTCGAGGTACCCGGGCTGCCGTCGCCCGTTGCGCTCCACGCCCGTGTACTGGCCGAGCACCAGGTCTGCCTGCCGGAGGGGCGGCATGGCGCGCAGGACCTTCACCTTCTCGTCGCGGACGGCGCGCGCGTCCACGGCGGCGGGGCGCTCCATCGCGAGCAGGGACAGGATTTGCAGCAGGTGGTTCTGCATCACGTCGCGGATGACGCCGATGCCGTCGTAGTAGCCGCCGCGCGAGCCGATGCCGATGTCCTCCTTCCAGCAGATATCCACGCCGCGGATGAACTCGCGGCTCCAGAGGGGCTCGAACACGATATTGGCGAACCGCAGGACCAGCAGGTTCTGGACGAGTTCCTTGCCGAGGTAGTGATCGATCCGGTAGATCTGCCGCTCGCTGAAGACGTGGGCCAGGTCGCGGGCCATCTCGTCCGACGAGGCCCGGTCGCGGCCGAAGGGCTTTTCCATGACCACGCGCGACCAGCCGCGGCCGGGCCCGCAGGTCACCAGGCCGGCGTCGGCCAGGGCGCGGGCGACATCGAGGAAGACCGACGGGGGGATGGCCAGGTAGAAGAGGCGGTTGACGTCGGCGGTCTTCTCGAAGTCCTTCATGCGGCGGAAGAGGTCGAGGAACGAATCCGCGGAGTCGTACTGGCCGGCCTGGTAGTGGCAGCGCGCGAGGAAGCGGTCCATCCACTGCGCGCAATTCTCGCCGGGCACGTAGCGGCAGGTCAGGTGTTCCATGGCTTTGCGGCGGAACTCGTCGTCCGTCATGGGGGTGCGCGCGAAGCCGTAGAAGCGGATCTGGGGCGGGAGGAGGCGCTGGCTGAACAGCGAGAAGAGGGCCGGCAGGATCTTCTTCTGGGCCAGGTCGCCGGAGCCGCCCACGAGGACCAGGCTCAAGGGCTTGTCGTGTTCCACCTGGGGTGTGGGCGTCCCGGTCATGGCGAATGGCCTTGTCGTGGCGGCAGTGTACGCGAGAGGGCGGGATTTCTCAAGGGCGGGCCTGTGAATAGCGATGGCCTGCGGGCGTCCAATGACGATGGAGGGACGGACATGATCGGCGCGATGATGGACAGGGCTCTTGGGCGATGGGGCAGGCCTCTGTGGGTGCTGCTGGGCCTGGCGTGTTGCGGTTGCGAGGAAGACTACTGTGACGGATGCGGCGAACCGCCGCCAGAGGTCGTCATGGAGGCGGCCTATCCCTACCGCGTCGAGGTCCATGTGGCGGATCCGGCGGGCTTCGCGGTAGCCGGCGCGGACGTCGAACTGATCGTGGCGACGGCGCCGGAGTGGCGTGTATTCGGCCGCACGGCATACGACGGCGCGGCCTGGTTCGAGGTCGACGCGCCGCCGGGCGTGGCGCTGGTGGCCTACGTCAGCGCGCCGGGTTTCGAGAGCAACGCTGGAGATATAGGCACCTACGCCGGCGCCCAGGTATTGCACATCCCGGTCTGCCTCTATCCCGCATATGGAAGTCCGTGATCCCCGCGCCATACTTTGCAAAGTATGGCCAGCAAGCATATCATTTCATGCTGTTATCATTGGATTTTCTTGGCATGACCCACCGCGCCACACTTTGCAAAGTGTGGCGCGCTCCGCCAGAGCGGCGCGACCGCTATGGGCGACGCCGTTCGCGGACTGCGTCGATCCTCGGAAAACAGGTCTCGCCAACGGGAGGCGGGGTTATATAGTGCCCTGCGTGGAGGGGCGCCGTCAGGCGCCCCTCCTGGAACCTGCGATGAATTGGTACCTGAAGAAGGCTGGCAGCGAAACCGTATACGGCCCTGTTGAGGAGAAGCACCTCGAGGGCTGGGCCGCCGACGGCCGCGTCGCACCCGAAGACCTTGTCTCGGCGGATCGCCGGGAATGGAAACAGGCCCCGACCATCCCGAGCCTGAAGATGGAATGGGTAGCCCAGTTGCCCGGGGACAAGCGATTCGGTCCCGTGCCGGCTCAGGCCTTCCGCGAATTGATCCGCAGCGGCGAAATGAAACCCGACACTCCCGTCCGGTCAACGCAAACCGGGCAGGCGATGACCGTGGCCAGCCTGCTGGCCCGCGAGGAAAAGCCCACCGAGTCCGAGTTAAAGTGGAAGGCGGAAGCGGAGGCCGCGCGCAAGGCCGCAACCGAGGCGGAAGGGCGGGCTGGCCAGGCCGCCACCGCCCTGCAGGCCGTTCAGAGCCAGCGGGCGCAGGCGGAGCGGGAGCGCGACGAGGCGCGCCACCGAGCCGAGGACGCCGAGAAAAGGGCCGTCGAGCTGGAAAAGAAATCAGAGACAGCCACAACCGAGGCCCGATTGGCGCTGGAGCAACGGGCCGCGGCGCAGGCGGAATCCGCGTCTGCCGCGGAACGCGTCGCCATTGAGATCCGGAACCTTCAGGAGCAACTGCTCCGCGCCCGCCAGGAGAAGGATGAAGCGAAGGCCGCCGCGGCCTCCGAGATCGACAAAGCCCGGATCCGTGCCGAGCAGGCGGCCGCGGAGATGGCAGAAACCAAGGCCATTGTGCAAAAGCAGGCCGCCGAACTGCGGGCGGCCGCCGCTCAACTGGCGGCCGCCCGGGCGGAGGGCGAAAAGTGGAAGGATCAGTGCGGGCGCGCCCGGGCGACGGCGGCGGAGGCGGAAAAAGCCCGCATGGCCGCCTTGAAACCACCGGACGGCCTGGTGCCTCGCGCCCTCCTGGACGAGGCGCAGCGGCGGATCGCGCACTTGGAGCGCAGTTACAAGCAGGCGCTGCAAACGGTACAGCGCAGCCTTTCAGCGAGAGCCGGGGAAAGCCAGGCCATGCCGCCCGACCAACTGCGGCGGCGGGATATTGCGTGAGCCGGGGGAGCATGAAAAAACAAAAATACAGGATTCGGGAGGCCGGGTTCGCGGATGCCCCGGCGATCTTCGCCATCATTAAAAAACACCCGGACGAACTGGTCCCGCGCCCGGTCAGCGACATCATTCAGAACATCGACCGCTTCCTCGTGGCCGAGGCCGACGGCGCTATCGTCGGCAACGCGTCGTGGGGCATCCTGCCCGAGATCGGCCAGGCGAAACATCCGACCATCGAGATCAAGTCGGTCGCCGTGGACCGCGCGCACCGCGGCACCGGCCTGGGCCGGGCCCTGGTCCAGGCCGCGATCCGCCGCGTGAAGAAGCTGAAGCCGGAAATGGTCATCGTGCTGACCTTCAAGCCGGAGTTCTTCCGCAAGTTCGGGTTTTCCGAGGTGCCCAAGGAGAGCATCATGCACAAGCTCTACACGGGCTGCGTGAACTGCACGAAGTACGACTCCCCGTTCACCTGCCCGGAAGTCGCGATGGGCTTGAAGTGGAAGTACGATCCACCGGCGCCGGGCGGGAAGTAAGCCGGGCCTACTCCAGGCACACCAGCATCAGGTTGCCCTCGCCGGCGTCGGGCGCGATGATCATGTGCGCGAGCCGCGAGGCCCCCGGCAACTCCACGGTCTGGCGCTCCTTGCCGGAGCGGATGAACTGGTCCAGCGGCGAGCCGTCCTGGAGCTTGTCGATCAGCCCCAGCAAGTCGCGCGCGGCCTTGTTCATGGCGACGACCCGGCGCTCCGGATCGATCAGCAGGGCCGCCAGGTGAAGATCGTCCAACTCCTCCAGCAGCACGTCCTTGACCTGCTCGAGGCGCCGAATGCGGCCTTCCTGCTCGGCGCGGACCTCGTCCGCCTTCTCCTCGATCCGGGTCTCGATTTCCGCGGCGATGATGTCCGCCGCCTGGGGCGGCGTGGCCTCGTTCTTGGAAACGGCGTCGAAGACGCTGTGCACAAAATCGCGCAGCGGCCTGCGCGCGGACGATACGGCCTTTTGCCCGGCCAGGCGCGGGGGAACGGCTCGTGTTCCCGCCGTGGTTTCGGCTTCCAGGTCCCAGGACTTGAGCGAAGCGCCGGCGGGCGTCGGCGTCTTGGCGGCGGTCGGGGCGGCGGTTTTCGCGGCGACCGGCGCCGGGGGCGTCGAGCCGGCCTTGGCGGCCGGGCCGCTGCCGGCGGTCGGCGGATACACGACGCGTTCGCGGCCGATGATCCCGTACTTGACCTTCTGCTCCAAAATGTGGCGGATGCCGGCATGCTCGAGGCAGAGCGTCAGGCCGCTCGTTTCGAGGTTCCTGTCCGTGGAGAGCATGATGCCGGCGAAAGAAGCCAGTTCCGCAGCCGTCAGGCCGGGAAGGAGCGAGATGCCCTTGACGCCGCGGTCCTCGAACCACTTGGCGGTGGTCCGCATCAGGCCGGACTCGGGCTCCAGCGCCAGCGCGCCGTGCCGGATCTGCTGGTCGGCGAAATAAAGAACCACTTCGCCGGCCTCGTCCATCGCGGCGGCGAGCGCGGCCAGTTGCTGCTCGACCGCCCGCTGAAAGGCCGGGTGTTGCACCTGGTACATCCGCGCGGTGCTGATCAGGCCCGCCAGCGCGCGCGCGGCGGCGGTCACCTGGCGGAGACGCGGATCGTTTTTATCGGGCGCGCTGGGTGCCGGCGGCATAGGGCTCTCCCTCTTTCACAAAAGATGAATACTTGTCTTTTTTCCCATCCTTGTAAAGCCAAACGCGTGATCGCCGGGGGGGAATAATGGGCTTGCAGTTTGGGGCCCCGGCGACAAGATGCCGGCAGTCCCGAGGTGCCTCATGACGAAACTGGAAAGACTGGTGGCGGCCCTGGATCGCGAACTGCGGCTCGATCGATTCCGCGATTCCTCGCGCAACGGCCTGCAGGTCGCCAACGACGGCCGGGTCCGGAAGATCGCGTGCGGCGTGGACGCCAACCTGGAGTTCTTCGAAGCCGCCCGCCGCCGGGGGGCCGACCTGCTGATCTGCCACCACGGCTTGAGCTGGGGCGACTCCATGACCCGGCTGACCGGGGCGCAATACCGGCGGGTCGCGTTCCTCGTCCGGAACAACATGGCTCTGTATGCCGCGCATCTTCCGCTGGACGCCCATCCGCGGCTCGGAAACAACGCGCAGATCGCCCGCGCCATGGGGCTGCGCGGGCTGAAGCCGTTCGGAAATTACCACGGCCAGGTGATCGGCAGGTCCGGGCGCCTGGCGCGGCCGATGACCCTCGCCGCGTTCAAGAAGCGCGTGAAGCGCGTCATGCGCCATGGCCTGCAGACCATGGAGTACGGCCCGGCGGTGGTGCGGACGGTCGCAGTGGTGTCGGGCGGCGCGGCAGACCTGGTCGAGGAGGCGGGGCGCGAGGGGATCGACGTCTTCCTGTCCGGCGAGCCCGCCCTGCAGGCCCGGACCTCGGCGATGGAATACGGAGTGCATGCCGTCTTCGCGGGCCACTATGCCACCGAGCTCTTCGGCGTGCGCGCGGTCGGTGGGTATCTGGCCCGCCGCTTCCGCGTCCCGTGCGAGACGCTGGATTTCCGCGTGCCCTTCTGACCGGTGCGCGCCGCCCGGTTGCGGGAAAAGCCTTTTTTGACTTGAGCCCGGCCGGGTTGTGGTGTTTGTTCCCCCTGTTAAACCAAGAAGGAAAACCATGAGCAACAAGTTCTACGAGTTGGCGCAGCAGCAGAGGGTGGCCCTGACGCGGTTCATGCAGGACATCGTTTCGATCCCCTCCTTGAGCAGCCAGGAGGGCGCGGTCGTCAAGCGCATGGCCGCCGAGATGAAGAAGCTCGGGTATGACGAGGTGACCATCGATCCCATGGGCAACCTGATCGGCCGCGTCGGCCACGGCCCGGTGAAGATCGCCATCGACGGGCACTGCGACACCGTGGACGTCGGCAACGCCTCGCTCTGGAAGCGCGATCCCTTCAAGGCCGCGGTCGAGAACGGCATCCTCTACGGCCGCGGCGCCAGCGACCAGAAGGGCGGCGTGGCCTCCGCGATCTACTGCGCCCCGCTCCTGAAGCAGGCGGGCTTCCCCGAGAAGGCCACGCTCTACGTCGTCGCCTCCGTCCAGGAGGAGGATTGCGACGGGCTCTGCTGGCAGTACATCCTCAAGGAGGACAAAATCCGTCCCGACGTTGTCGTGCTGACCGAGCCGACCAGCCTGAAGATATACCGAGGGCACCGCGGCCGCATGGAGATCGAGGTCTCCACCGAGGGCCTCTCCTGCCACGGCTCCGCCCCCGAGCGCGGCGTGAACGCCGTGTACAAGATGGCCCCGATCATCCAGGACATCGAGAAGCTGAACGAGCGCCTGCCGCCCCGCGCCCCGCTGGGGAAGGGCACCGTGACCATCAGCCACATCCGCTCCACGTCGCCCAGCCTGTGCGCCGTCGCGGACAGCTGCACGATCCACCTCGACCGCCGCCTGACCGTGGGCGAGACGGAGGAGACTTCCGTCAAGGAGCTGTACGACCTGCCCTCCGTCAAGGCCGCCAGCGCGAAGGTCAAGGTGCTGGAGTACGCCGTGCCGAGTTTCAAGGGCCTGACCTATCCGACCAAGAAATACTTCCCGACGTGGGAATTCCCGGAATCCACGCCGCACGTCCAGAAGGCCATCGCGGCCTACCGCGGCACGTTCGGCGGCGAACCGGAGGTCGGCCACTGGACCTTCAGCACTAATGGCATCGCGACGGCCGGCATGCACGGCGTCCCGAGCCTTGGCTTCGGACCGGGCCACGAGAAGTTCGCGCACTTCCCGGATGAGCAGATCGAGATCGAGCACCTCGTCCGCGCCGCGGCCTTCTACGCCGCGTTTGTGAAAGAATTCGCGGGGTGACCCGGTCGGCGTCGCGGAGTTCCGCCCTCCACGGGATAGGATGGAGGGACGAGCTCTCGCGAGCCCGTTTTAGTCGCAGTAGCTGTGATGTTCCGCCGGCGCGGCCGTGGCCGCGCCGGCCTTGCTTTGGCCGCTCATCCGCCGCCGCCACAGCTCCGCCAGCCCGCCGCGCGCGGTCTCGCGGTAGGCGCTCTGGAGGTCCGCGCCCGTCCGGTACATGACGTCGATCACGTCGTCGAAGCTCACCAGATGCCGCCCGTCCGTCAGAAGGGCAAACACCGCGCACTCCGCGGCGCGTAGGCAGGCGGTCATGTTGCGCTCGATGCACGGGATCTGGACATAGCCCTCGATCGGATCGCAGGTCAGGCCAAGGTGGTGCTCCATCCCGATCTCCGCCGCGTACTCGATCTGGCGCAGCGTGCCCCCGAGCAATTGCGCGCCGGCGGCCGCGGCCATCGAGCAGGCCGAGCCCACCTCGCCCTGGCATCCGACCTCCGCGCCCGAGATCGACGCGTTGGCCCGGATCACCGAGCCGAACAGCCCGGCCGTCGCCAGCGCCTCGAGGATGTCGCGGCGGGGCAGCCCCTTGACCGTGTGATAGTAGTAGAGCATCCCGGGCAGCACGCCGGCCGCGCCGCAGGACGGCGCCGTGACGATCGTCCCGCCGGCCGCGTTTTCCTCTGACACCGCCAGCGCGAACGCCGCGAGCAGCGCGAGGTCGCGCTGGGGGCTGGCCAGGTCGCGGCCGCGGAGCAGGGTCGTGCGCGCCTTGCGCGCCAGCTTGAGCGGGCCGGGCAGAAAATTCTCCCGGCTATCCAGCCCGCGCCGGACGCTCGCCTCCATGGCCTCCCAGATCGTCTCGAGGCGGGGCCAGGGGGCGCGTTCCGTTTTTTCCACCAGTTGCCAGAAGGACAGGCCCTGCGCCTCGCAGAGCGCCAGCAGTTCGGTAACGGTGCGATGCGAATAGCGCGCGGGTTCGTCGTCGCCGACGGGGCCGCTGTCATCCCGTAAATTGCCGCCGCCGATGCTGTACACCGTCCATGAATTCGTCGCGCGGCCGCCGACGCCCAAGGCGTCGAACCGGATCGTGTTGGGATGCTTCAAGTTGCCGGCGTCGGTATCCCAGACGATCTCGACGGGTATTCCGTCCAGCGCCCGCCGGATGCCCTGGTCGGTGAGGTGTCCGCGCCCGGTGGCCGCGAGGCTGCCGAAGAGCGTCACGCGGACCGAGGCGGGCGGCGTGGGCTGCCGGGCGAGGAAGCGGCGGGCGGCTCTCTCGGTCCCGATGCTGTGCGAACTCGAGGGGCCGGCGCCAATCTTGTAGAGGTCGAAAATCGAGCCCACCGCGGGCTGGTCCGTGCTCATGTCATTTCTCCGGATGCGGCCCCGGAATCCTACCCGCGCGTGGCGGCGGCATCAAGCCGGACGGCAGGAAACTTGCGCGCCGCGGACCGCGGGAGTAAGGTAGCGACCCGATGTCTCCAACTCTCTTCAACGCGGCGGGCGAGAGGGAACAGGCCGATATGCTTCGCACGATCGGCGCGAAGGATTTCGATGATCTGTTCATCCACGTCCCGGCCGAATACCAGGCGCCCGAGTTCCGTTTGCCGGCCGGCCGGTCCGAACTGGAGATGATGCAGGTCCTGCGGGGCCTCGCGGCGCGGAATTCGGGACGGCTGATCAATTTTTGCGGCGGCGGATTCTACGACCACTTCATCCCGGCCGCCGTGGACGCCCTTTCGTCCCGGGGCGAGTTCTACACGGCCTACACGCCGTACCAGCCCGAGGCGGCGCAGGGCACGCTCCAGGCGATCTACGAATACCAGACCGCCATCGCGCGGCTGACGGAAATGGACGCGGCCAACGCCTCGCTCTACGACGGCGGCACGGCGCTGTTCGAGGGCGTGATGATGGCCCTGCGCATCACGGGCCGGCGGCTTGTGCTCGTGGACCAGGGCGTCAGCCCGATCTACCGGACGATGCTCCGCAGTTACACGGCAACCCTTTCCATCGAGTACGAGGAGATCCCGTTGGCCGGCGGGCGGGCGGATCGAGCCGCCTTCCGTGCCCGCTTGAATAGCGACGCCGCCGCGGTCGTGTTGCAGAACCCGAATTTTTTCGGCAGCGTGGACGATTTTTCCGACCTGGCCGCCGCCGCCCGGGAGGCCGGCGCGCTGACGGTGATGTCCGTGTACCCGATCGCCCTCGGAATCCTGAAAACGCCCGGCGCGATGGGCGCGGACATCGCCACGGGCGAGGGGCAGAGCCTCGGCCTGCCGCTCTCGTTCGGCGGGCCGTACCTCGGGTTCATGGCCGTCCGCCAGGCCCACGTGCGCAAGATGCCCGGCCGGATCGTCGGCGCGGCGAAGGACGCGCTGGACCGGCGCGGGTTCGTGCTGACCCTGCAGGCGCGAGAGCAGCACATCCGCCGCGAGAAGGCGATGTCCAACATCTGCACCAACGAGGCGCTCTGCGCCCTGCGCGCGGTGATCTACCTCTCGCTCGTCGGCAAACAGGGGCTCGTCGAGGTCGCCAACCTGTGCGCCGCGCGCGCCGCGTACGCGCGGGAGCGGCTGCTGGCGATCCCGGGCGTGAAGCCGGCCTTCGACGCGCCGAACTTTAACGAGTTGGCCCTCGCTCTGCCGCGGGACGCCTCGGAGGTCGTCAGCGCGCTCATCGAGCAGGGCATCGCCGCCGGTTTCCCGGTCGGTCGGTATTATCCCGGCCTGGAGAACGTGCTGCTGCTGGCCTTCACCGAGAAGCGGACGAAGGAGGAAATCAATATCCTGGCCGCCAAGCTGGAGGCGGCGCTGTCATGAAGCTACTGTACGAGAAGAGCGTGCCCGGCCGCCGGGCCGTGCGGATGCCGGACGGCGCGGGCGAGCCGCCCCCGCGGATTCCCGCGGCGCTGCGGCGCGATCAGCCGGCGGACCTGCCGGAGCTGGCGGAGGTCGAGGTGGTGCGCCATTTCACCGCGCTCTCCCGCCTCAACTTCTCCGTGGACACGCATTTTTACCCCCTCGGCTCCTGCACGATGAAGTACAACCCCAAAGCTTGCGAGGCGGCCGCCGCGCTGCCGGGCCTGGCGGACCTGCATCCGCTCTGGCCGCAACTCCGGCACGGCGGGATGCTGACCCAGGGCGCGCTGCAGCTTCTGTACGAAACCGAGCGGATGCTCTCCGAGATCACCGGCATGGCCGAGACCACGCTGCAGCCGCTCGCGGGCGCGCACGGCGAGCTGACCGGCGTCATGCTGATGGCCGCCTACCACCGCGACCGCGGGAACCGCAAGACGCACATCCTCGTGCCCGATTCCGCGCACGGCACCAACCCGGCCAGCGCGGCGATCGCCGGGTACGACGTCGTCAGCGTGCCCTCGGACGCCTCCGGCCGGATGGACCTCGAGGCCTTCCGCCGGGCCATCAACGCGGAGACCGCGGGCGTGATGATGACCAGCCCCTCGACGCTCGGCCTGTTCGTCGCCAACAGCCGCGATATTGCGGACCTGGTGCACGCCGTGGACGGGCTGATGTACTACGACGGGGCGAACCTCAACGCGATCCTCGGCCGCTGCAAGCCGGCGGAGATGGGCTTCGACATCTGCCACCTGAACCTGCACAAGACCTTCGCCACCCCGCACGGCGGCGGCGGCCCGGGCTCGGGCCCGGTGGGCGTCGTGGAGAAGCTGCGGCCCTTCCTGCCGATCTCCCGCGTCGTGAAGCAGCCCGACGGCACCTTCGCGCTGGACTACAACCTTCCGAAGAGCATCGGCTACATCGCGCCCTTCTACGGCAATTTCGGCGTGATCGTCCGGGCCTACGCCTACCTGCTGATGATCGGCCGCGAGGGCCTGCGCGAGGTCAGCAACATGGCCGTGCTGAACGCGAACTACGTGCAGGAAAAGCTGCGTCCGCACTTCGCGGCCGTCGCCGCCGGCCGCTGCATGCACGAGTGCGTGTTCAGCGGCAAGCCGCTCGGCGCGCACGGCGTGCACACGCTGGACCTGGCCAAGGCCCTGATCGACCGCGGCGTCCACCCGCCGACCGTGTACTTCCCGCTCAACGTTCCCGAAGCGATCATGATCGAGCCGACGGAGACCGAGACGCGTGAGACCCTGGACCGGTTCGCGGACGCGATGATCGAGCTGGCCGGCCTGGCGAAGACCGATCCGGAAGCCTTGAAGCGAGCCCCGGTCACCACGCCGGTCGGCCGGCTGGACGAGGTCGCCGCCGCGCGGAACACGGACCTGGTGTTCAGGGGTTGCGTTCCAGGTCGACCTGGAGTGTGACGCCGCCGCCGTCTTGAGGCGGATGCTCCCCGATCATCGCCTTGAACAGGCCCTGGAGCGCGGCGCCGAAAATTCCTGCGCGGATGGACCCGATCGGCGTCCAGCGGTCCAGCGCGCGGGCCGGCCGGGCTTCCGAGGCGGCCTTGAGCCAGTTCTCCAGCCCGGCGACGGACTCCACCGCGCCCTCCAGCGAGTACAGGTTGATCCGGTGCACCCCGCGGCTCAAGGCGACGGCGATGACCTCGCGCAGGTCGTACACCGAGCGCATCCCGTACAGGTACGAGATGAAGCGCTGGCTGCCGCCGAAGAGCAGCGCCCGCTCGCGGTGCTCGGGGAAGCCGCTCTGGTCGCCGATCAGCCCGAGATCGAGCGCGGCGCGGTCGCCGTGGAACCGGCGGGCCAGCGTCGCGTAGCGGTTGACCAGGGTCACGTACTGCGGCTGCGTGGCGTGGTAGCGATAGGTGATGTACGAGATCCGGTCCCACCGCACCATGCTGAACGGCGCGTTGAGCGTATCCTGCGCCGTGGTGTTCCCGTAGCGCAGGAAATCAAGAAAGACGCGGTTCGCCGCGCCCATCACCCGGACGTCGCGGGCGTGCAGGGCATCGATCAGCGCGTTCAGCTCGGCGACGGATTTGGCGAAGCGGTCGGCGTTCTTCTCCCGGCGCAGCGTGCGCGCGAGGGCGGGGATGTTGAAGTTCCGCGCGTGCGTGAAAAGCTCCCGGCCGAGCAGGGGGCTGGGCTCGCAGTCGAACACCATCCAGCGGGCGTCCAGGCGCTCCTTCTCCGCCCAGTCCAGAAACCGGAACGCGAGCGCGCGGGTTGCCGCGATCGTGTCCTCTCCGACGTACAGGTGCTCCTCGTACGGGTGCAGGAACCACGCGGCGACGGTGATCTTCCGCGCCGCGGCCTCGCGGTAGACGCGCGCGAGGTCGGGATCGCCGATCTCGCCCGGCCCGACGTGGAGCAGCAGGTCGCAGCAGTATTTTTCGAGCAGCGGCAGCGTGCCCAGCACGTCCCGGTAGGGCATGAACTCGCACCAGATCGCCAGGCGGGGGCGGGCGGCCGCGGCCGCCTCGGCGGGCCGCGCCACCGCGAGACCGGCCAGCAGCAGGACAACCAGAGGTCCCGTGCGCGCGCGCCGTCTGCCGGAGCATTTCATGGTTGGCGGAAAATAGTCACAAAGCGGAGGCCCCGCAATCACTTCCTGGCGACGGCTTTGAAGAAGGTGTAGCAGAAGACCCCGTCCGGTTCCGCGGTCCGGTAGAGGGCGCGGATGCCCTCGTCGAATGCGGGCGGATCGAGGAGCCCGGCGGCCAGGGCCGGCGCCCGCACCCCCTCGATCATGGCGGTGAAAGTCTTTTTTGTGAACCCCTCGACGAAGGCCGGCCGGCTGGCATCCACGTAGACCATCCGGGGCGAGACGCGGACCGTTTCAAAGCCGGCCTCGAGGAGCAGGGGATATAACCGCCGGCCGATCATGGCGTCGCCGCCCGCCCGCCGCTGCAGTTCGACCTGGCATTGGATCGCCCGGCGAGCGGCCTCGCTGTCGGGGTGGAAATACGCCGAGCCGTGGTCGCCCTCGATCGCCGTGATGGTGCCGCCGGGCCGCAGGTGGCGCTTCAGGGCCCGCAGCGCGTCGGCGGGCCGCGGCAGGTGCTCCAGCACGAAACACACGAACAGGTCGTCGAAGGAGTCGGTATCGAAGGGAAGGGCGAAGAGGTCGGCCTGGAGGAAAGTCACATTGGCCAGCCCCGCCTCCCCGACCCGCCGGCGGGCCTCGGCGAGCGAGGTCGCCGAGATGTCCACCGAGGTGATCAGGGCCTGCGGGCTGTTCCGGGCCAGGGTGACGGTCTGCGCGCCGACCCCGCAGCCGGCCTCCAGCACGCGCGCGCCGGCCGGGTAGCGCGTATCGGAGTGCAGCAGTTCGACCAGCGTCGAGGCCTGGTCCTGGAGCCGGACGTTTTCGCGCGGGTCGTAGCCGTGGACATATCCTTCCGTCATGGGCGCCTCCGCGACATCAGCAGCGGAGGACCAGCCGCGCCGCGTAGGCGCCGTCGGTCCGGGAGCCGGGCGGCCGTAGGGCGCGCTCCTCTTCCATGGATAAACCGGGATGCTCCTTCAGCCATGACCGGACCTGCTCCTCGTTCTCCTCGGGCTCGAGGCTGCATGTGCTATACACGATCCGGCCTCCAGGCGCAACGACGCCGGCCAGCGCGTTGAGCAGCGCCCGCTGCTTGCGAACCGCGCCCCGCAGCCGGTCCTCGGTGAACCGCCAGCGGGCATCGGGGCGGCGGCGCAGCACGCCCGTGTTCGTGCAGGGCGCGTCCACGAGGATGGCGTCGAACCCGCCGCGCGCGTCCGGCGGCAGGCCCTTTTCGAGCAGGGCGGGATCGTCCGCGCGGCCTTCCGCCACGCGCGCGAAGTCGTCGCGGAAGCGAGCCAGGTTTTCGCGGAGGCGTTTCAGGCGATCGGCGGAGGAATCCATGGCCACGAGCAGGCCGCTCCGCTCCATGCGCTCGGAGACGAGAATCGCCTTCCCGCCGGGCGCCGCGCAGGCGTCGAGGACGCGTTCGCCCGGTTTCGGCGCGAGCAGGTCCACGGCCATGGCGGTCGAGGGATCCTGCACGGCGAACCAGCCCTCGGCGTAGCCCGGCAGCGCGGCCACGCGGAATCCGTGCGGCAACTCCACGAACCGCCCGGGATCCGCCGGGTGGGGCGCCGCTTGAACGCCGGCGCGATCCAGCGCGGCCAGGAAGGCCGGGACCCCGGCGATCCGATCGGTGACTCGAAGGGTCGTGGTGGGCGGCGTGTTGTTCCACTCGCAGAGTCGGGCGGCCCCGTCGCCGCCGTGCCGGCCGGTCCAGCGGTCGAGCAGGATATCCGGATGCGAGAGGCGGATGCCGGGCGGCTGCCTGGCCAGGAGCGCCATAAGGCTCGCCCGCTCCGTCTGGGCGCGGCGGAGGAGGGCATTGACGAACCCGGCGCCACGGGCGTCCCCGGCGGCGCGGGCCGCCGCGACGGTTTCGTGGACGGCCGCGTATTCCGGCACGCCTTCCATGAAGAGCATCTGGTACAGCCCGACGAGCGCCAGCGCGTCCAGTTGCGGCCGGGGTTTGCGCGGGGCGAGTTGCGAGCGGATCCAGTCCAGGGCGCGCCAGCCGCGGATGACTCCGTAGGCCAGTTCCATGATGAATGAGCGCTTCGAGGACAGGCGATCCAGCAGCCGGTCGGGAAAGGCCGCCGTTTTCAACCAGGCGGCGATGATGCGCGCGGCCTCGAGCCGCTCGCGCGCGGATTCGGGCATGCGGTGCGACGTGTTCAAAAGCGACGCGGGCCGGAGCGTCAATGACGCGAAGGGCGCCGGCGGGGAACGATGTTCAGGACCGTCGGGACATGGTAGATGTCCGTGCACACCGGCGCGGTGAGCGGCTTGAACGATTTCTTTTCCTCGCCGATTCCCCACAGCTCCTTCAGCGCCATGACTCCCGTGTACTGGGCGTCGGACGCTTCCTCATGCCGGCCCCATTTAAAGAAGCGCATGCCTCCTCCACCTCCGAAGGGTTGACCTTACAGGCGCTAAACATACCTAAACGTTTTATGCCTGTATAGGGTGGAGTTTTTCAGGCGGGGGGCGCGCCGGTCAAGGGCGCCGGACCCGGACGCGGAAGAACAGGCGATCCGCCCCCATGGCGCCGGTATACACGTTCAGCGGCGCGATGGCCGCGATATTCGTCTGGTACTGTTCCCAGTTTCCGCTGGCGGCGTTGGTCCGATAGTCCACGTCGTAGGTGCGGCCCGCGGCGCTCGGCCAGGCGAGGACGGCATATCCGGCCGCGGCCGCGCGGCGCGCGTCGACCTGGAAGACGGAACCCTTGTTGGTCGGGATGGTCTCGGCCACGTATTCCTGCCACGTGAGCGCCGTGTCCCCGTCCGGATCGCCCATCGCGGCGTCGTCGAAATCGGCGGTCCAGCCGTACTGCGCCAGCCACCACTCGGGCACGTCGTTCGTGGCGAGCCGGGCGGCGAAGGTCGCCGTCACCTGGCGCGGCCCGTTCATCGCGACCGTGATCGTGGCGTTGGTTTCCTCGCCGGAGGGCGCGTCGCCGCTCCACGCGCTGAAGTTATAGTAGTTCGACGGCGTCGCCGTGATCGTCACGTTGCTGCCCAGCGCGGCCCAGCGGTCCGCGGCGTTCACGCTGCCGCCCGCGCCGGCCTCGCTGTTGAACCAGTAGCTGGTGGACCACAGCCAGGTCACGGTCGTGTTCGTCGTCATGGTGAACTGGCCGGTCATGTTGGAGGCGCCGGAGGCCGGCGAGGAGCCGGTCCGCGTCCAGCCGGTCAGCAGGAACTGCGTGGCGCCGGCCGTGATCGTGGCGTTCAGGTTCGTGCGGGAAATGGAGATCCCGGCGGCGGCGTTCTCCTCGGACGAGCCCGAATCCGGGCCGACCAGGTCGATGACGGTGATCGACAACCCGTTATAGAGGAACGTTGCCGCGATGCTGTGGTGGTTCGTGACGTTCGTGAACGTGTACGCATTCGTGGTCCCGATCGAGGCGCCGTCCACCTGCACGTCCGCGATGGTGTAGTTGGTCGCGGCCGCGATGGTGAAGGTCTTGTTCTGGCCGAAGTTGACCGTGCTGTTGGTGGGCGAGATGGACCCGTTCGGCCCGGCCAGGACGTAGATCACCGCCGAGGTCGCCGGGACGGACGCCTGCTCGAGCTGGAAGGTCTTCATCACGCCCATGTGCTGCATGCCGTCCTCGCCGGAGTCGGAGCTCAAGACGGGATCGGGCGGCGTCGACCATACGCGGCTGTCGAAGACGAGCCCGTTCGCGAAGGTGATGCCGCCCAGCACGGTGGCGGTGTGCTTCGCGTTGAGGTTGGTGCTGGTCAGGACCCGGTCATACGGGTTATCGCGGGCGGAGTTCGTCTCCTTGTCGGAGTTCTGGTCCGCCGGCTGGATGGCGTCGGAGACGACCGCAGCCAGCGTGGAGATGCAGCTTTCCGTCCGGCTGTACGTGTTGAAGTCGCCGCAGATCGCGATGAAGGCGTTGGCGGGCCAGTTGTTCGTGATGTAGGTCTTCAGGGCCACAGCCTCGGTGTTGCGGATGGAGGCGGAACTGCTGTCGGCCTTCAGATGCACGCTGACCACATAGAGGTCCTGCGTGCCGGGGATGTCGATCTGGGCCCACGCGAAGTCGCGGTTCGAGATCTCCGCGTCCACCCATTGGCCCGAGGACAGGATCGGGTACTTGCTGACGATGCCGTTGGGGATCGCCTCCCCGTCGGTTTCCACGTAATAGGAGAACTCCGTGCCGAAGGCCGTGTCCACGAGGGCGCGTGCGCCGCTGGCGTAGTTGAATTCCTGCAGGCACGCGATGTCCGGCTTCAGGCCCTGGAAGATCCGGATGCCCGGCTCGTGGTAGGCCTGGTCGGTCCCGCTGGAGAGGTTCGCGGCCATGACCGTGAACGAGACGTTGGAAGAGGACGCGGCCGGGTCGATGAAGACCGCGATCTGTTCCGAGTCCGACCCGTCCTCGTTGTAGGCGTGGAAGGTCGTCGCCCACGACCCGGTGACGGCCGGGTAGGCCCAGTTGAACTCGCCCGACCCGTTTCCGTGATCCACGAACACCGCGCCGTCCGGCAGGTTGCTGGCGACCAGCGAGACCGCGTCGTCGTCCGGGTCGGTCGCGCCGACGGCGAAGATCAGGCTCGCGCCCTGGGCGCCCTCGCGGCTGCCCACGGCGGCCAGCACGGGCGGGTCATGGAACTGCCAGGTGCCGCTGGTGATCTCCACGTCGTCCACGTAGTAGTACTCGCTCGTGGAGCTGTTGTCGGCGGCGATCTTGACGCTCACGCTGGAGGAGCCGTCGGGGATCCGCACGCGGATCGTGGCGTAGCCTTCCGTCCCGTCGCCGTTGAACGTCGCCGGCGTGCCGGCGGTCGTATGGGCGACCCCGATGCCCGAGTAGATCCAGGTCAGGTTGGCCACGGCGTCCGTGGGATTGCCCTCCTCGACCGTGATGTCGGGTTCCGCCGGGAACGCGCCCCCGTCCAGCGCCACGAAGACCTGCAACGCATCGAAGTTCTCCACGCCGCCCGTGGACGCGCAGTGGATGTTCAGCATCACGTAGCTGTGGCCGGTCAGGTCCACGTTGCTGAAGGTGAGCGAGTCGGTGCCCCCGATCCGGCGCCCGTAGCCGCCCGTGCGCGCGGCCGCCGCCAGGGTGCTCCCACTGCCGCTGAAGCCCCAGGTGTCATTGATGCTGCCGTCGAAGCCCTGGAAGTAGATGGTCCCCGTCGGGGCCGGCGGATTGACGTAGATGCTGATGGTCTCCGCGTCCGCCCCGTCGTTGTCTGCGGCGTTGAATGTCACCGAGTAGTTCCCGGTGGGCGAGGCATTGGTCCACAGGAACGAGCCGGCGCCGTTGGTCGGGAAGAAGGCGGCCCCTGCGGGCAGGTTGCTGGCCGTCAGCGTGATCGCGTCGCCGTCCAAGTCGGTCGCGGACACCGCGAAGTTCAGCGTGTTGCTTCGGATGATCGACTTGTTGCCGATGGAGGCCAGGACGGGAAGGTTGGTCGGCCCCGGCGGCAGCGACACGGTGATCACGATGGTTTCCGAGTCGGACCCGTCCTTGTCGGCGGCGTAGAACGTAGAAGTGTACACGCCGTCCGGCGCGGCGCCCAGCCACACGAAGTCGCCGTAACCGTTCGTCGCGCTGAACTCCGCCCCCGCGGGCAGGTTGCTCGCGGTGAGCGTGATGGGGTCGTCATCCACGATGTCCACCGCCTGCACCGGGAACATCAGGTTGTTGGAGATGGTCAGCGACTTGTCGCCGATCGGCGCCAGGATCGGCGGGGCGTTGGACTCCGCGGCCGCGGTGGCCGAGTAGCGGATCTGGTCCACGCTCCAGCGCGTGGCGCGGGTCGAGGACACGTAGTAGAAGGCGATATACACCTGGTCCTGCCCCACGTAGGCCGTGAGGTTGTTGGTGTGCTTGGCCCATACGTTCTGATCCGCCGGGCGGCTATAGGCAAGGTCGGCCCAGGACACGCCGGCGGCCAGCGGATCCCCCGTGCCGGGATAGTTGGTCGAGATCTTGACCGTGATGTCGTTGCCGCGGTTCTCGCGCTTGGTCCAGTAGGTCAGGATCGGGTCCGTGACGGCCGTCAGGTTGAGCGCCGGGCTGATGAGCCAGTCGTCGCTGCTGAGGCCTTCCATCTCCATCTTCCAGGCCGTGCTCTCCGCGCCGGTGAAGTTCGCCCGGGACCAGTTGTCCGCGCTGGCGCGACTGTAATTGGTCCAGTTCTGCCAACCGTCCTCGAAGTCCCAGAGGTTGCTGGTGACCGAGGCGGAGGGCGGGTTGACGGTGATCGTGATGGTCTCGAAGTCGGCCCCGTCATTGTCCGCCGCGTAGAAGGACATGGTGTACACGCCGTCGGGGGTCGGCAGCGCCCAGGTGAACGTGCCGTTGCCGTTCGTGGACGAGAACGACGAGCCCACCGGCGCGTTGCTCACCGTCAGCGTGATCGGGTCGTCGTCCGCCGGGTCCGTCGCCGAGACCGCGAACTGCAGCAGCACGGTCTCCTCCGTGACCTGGTTGCCGATCGCGGCGAGGACTGGCGGCTGGTTGGTCGGCAGGCTGCTCGCCGCGTCGTAATACAGTTCGATGAACTCGTTGGAGAAGTTGGATGCGTCCGAATACTCGCTGATCCGCAGGCCCGCCGTGCCGTTGCCCGACGCGCCCGTGCCCGGCGTCGCCGAGGCCATCGCCGACGAGGACCAGTTCGTCGCGTCCGACGCGGCCCCCCCGAGGTGGGTCCGCTGGATCGTGTTGTACAGGGGATTCAGGTTCGTGAGCGTCGAACCGTCCACGAGCGTGCCGGAGGCGTTGAGCAGCGTGTACGACTCTCCGCCGTTGATCTGTGGCATCGTGCCGCCCGCGGAGGTCAGGAACACCACGTTGGTGCCCAGGGTCACGCCCCACGCGGATTCGAACTGCGCCTGGCTCGCGCTGCGCGCGACGATCACGTACCCGTTCGGGTCCACCGAGACCCCCGAGGCGAACGTGTAGGTCTGCGGGCCGTTCGACTGGATCAGGCTGTAGCTGCCCAGGTCCAGCGCGCTTCCCCCGCCCCCGGCGGCCGGATTGACGGTGATCGTGACGGCCTCCGCGTCCGAGCCGTCGTTGTCGGCGGCGTTGAAGGTGACGGAGTACGTGCCGGTGGGCGAGGCGTTGGTCCAGAGGAAGGAGGCGGCCTCGTTGGTCGGGAAGAAGGCGGCGCCGGCGGGGAGGTTGCTGGCGGTGAGGGTCACCGTGTCGCCGTCGGTCGGCGTGGCGGTGACGTTGAACTGCAGGTTGCTGCCGACGCCCACGGACTTTGCGCCGATCGCGTTCAGCGCCGGCGGGGATTGCGCCCCGGCCGGGCTGACGGTGATCGTGATGGTTTCCTCGTCGGAGCCGTCGTTGTCGGCGGCGTTGAAGGTGACGGAATAGGTGCCGGTGGGCGCGGCATTGGTCCAGAGGAAGGAGGCGGCCTCGTTGGTCGGGAAGAAGGCGGCGCCGGCGGGGAGGTTGCTGGCGGTGAGGGTCACCGTGTCGCCGTCGGTCGGCGTGGCGGTGACATTGAACTGCAGGTTGCTGCCGACGCCCACGGACTTCGCCCCGATCGCGTTCAGCGCCGGCGGCGTATTGGTCGAGCCGGCGCTGTAGTCCGTCACGGTCATGTCGTCGATGATGAGGTGCCCGTACTGGTTGTCGTTCAGGATGCGGATGCGGATGGCGCTGCTGGAGTCGTTCACGTTGGTGCTGTAGAGGGTGAACGTCGTGCCGGTGTAGACCAGCGTGCCCACGTCCGTGTACGCGCCGCCCGCGACGGATTTTTGCACCCGGAACGTCCCCCCGCCGGCGTTGAGTTCGCGCCAGTAAAACGAAACCGTGCCGACCGTATCCAACGCGGGCGTGGCCAACTGGGCGCCGGCCGTGTCGTCGTTGATCCGGACTGCCCGGCCCGTGCCGCCGCGCGACGCCGAGGCGGTTTCGCCCAAAACGGAGAGGCCGGTCCATGTTCCGCTGGAAAGCACCAGGGCGCCGGTCAGGTAGCTGGCATTGGTAAACGTGTCGAAATTCTCGACGAAATGATCGGCCGCCAGGGCTGGCAAGAAAAAGCGGAACCAAGCCAAGATAAGCGCTCCTGACGCGCGGCGGAGCAGTTTCACAACATGAAACCTTTCAGTTTTCTGGCGTAAAGTTAAAGGGTGACCATACCCTCCAAGCCCGGTGGAGTTAAGGGCTTGGACCGGGGCGACGGTTGCGGTTGATTTTTCCCCCGCGCGAGGGCATGGTGCGGCGGATGGCCCGAACCGTCATGCTGCTGGGCGCGCTGCTGCTGGCGGCGTCCTGCGCCACGACGCCGAGGGAGGCCCGGCGGCCGCCGGACCGGGCGATGACCATGACCGTCACGGCGTACTGCCCCTGCGGGAAATGCTGCGGCTGGCGGCGCAACTGGCTCTTCCGCCCGGTCATCCGTTCGGGCCCGCGGCGCGGCAAGCCCAAGGCGGTCGGCGTGACCGCGTCCGGGACGAAGGCGCGGCCCGGCACCATCGCGGCGGATACCCGCCTCCTGCCGTTCGGCACTGTCCTGCATGTGCCAGGATACGGTTACGGGCGCGTCGAGGACACCGGCGGCGACATCCAGGGGCATCGGCTGGACGTCTTCTTCAAGCGCCATTCCACGGCCGAGGCCTGGGGCGTCCAACGGCTGCCGGTCCGTGTGTGGTACGCTCCCCGCTGACCCCGGAACACCCCTCCGTTTCCACGCGACAAGCGGGCCGGGATGGTGTATAGTTCGCCCGGTTTCAAAATAGGAGGAAACCTATGAGTCGCTGGGTATGGATGGCGGTGTTGGCGGCGGGATTGCTGGCGGTTCCGGTTATGGCGCAGGAAGCGACACAGGCCGCGGCGTTGCAGGATGTCGAGTCCACCCTGGTGGAGGCGGTGGGCTACGATGCGGCCACGCAGACCCTGACGGTCAAGCTGGTCACGGACGGCAGCGTGTACGAGTACTTCGGCGTGCCGCAGGAAGTCTACGACCAGTTCATGGCGGCGGAGTCCAAGGGGAACTTCTTCGCCAAGAACATCAAGAACGTCTACAAGTTCCAGAAGAAGCAATAGCGCGTTTCCGCCTGCGGGCGGTGCGCGGACGCGCGCGCCGCGGGCCGGATGACAGTGTTGCAAAGCCCGCCCCGCCGGACCGGCGGAGCGGGCTTTTTTCGTGATGGGCCGGCGGGTTTATCCGCGCGGGGGACGGTCTTCGCGCGGACGCGCCTCGTTGACGCGGACGGCGCGGCCGGCGATGTCCTTGTTGTTCACGCCCTCGATGGCCTTGCGCCCCTCTTCGTCGTTGGGCATTTCCACGAACCCGAAGCCCCGGGAGCGCCCCGTTTCCCGGTCTTCTACGATCTTGGCCGATTGGACCTGGCCGAAGGGTTCGAACGCGGCCCGGAGGTCCGCGTCAGTGGCTTTGAAGGACAGGTTCCCGACGTATATGTTCACTCTCGTTGCTCCTGCGTGCTCGCTGCCGGTTCCCGCCTCCCGTCAAGGGGCCGGCAGCAGGCCCCTCGCCGAGTGTGCCGAAAGATAGGGAAGTCCCGGCGGCCCGGCAAGCCCATAATCGGGGCGGCATCCGGGCGCGCGATCAGCGCCCCGGCTCGCCCGGGGCCCGCGCCAGGCGGGGCGGCCGTTCTTCGAGGAGCTGCTGGCCGGCCCGCTCCAGGACGCCGGGCCCGGGCACGAGGATCTGCGCGCCCTGCGCGGTGGTCCCCGGTTCGACCTCGTTGCGGGAGAGCGTGTTCCAGCGGATCGGCCCGTCCGCGCAGCGCGAGAAGACCCATGCCGCGCGCAGCTTCCGGCCGAAGCCCATGTCGCTCCGGATCCGGCTCTTGATCCGGGCGAACAGCCGGAGCCGCTGCCAGAATCCCGCGCGGCCTTCCAGGGCGCCCTGCAGCGCCGTGAAGAACTGGCGGTTCCGGTCCATCCGTCCGAAATCGGTGTCCGGCTTGCGGAGCCGCACGAACTCGAGGGCGCGCCGCCCGTCGAGATAGTTCCAGCCCGGCTCGAACCATACCGCGTAGCCGTGCCCGCCCTGCATGGGAAAGAACGAGCGGTCGACGACCAGGTTTTCGATGTACACCTCCACGCCGCCGATCGAGTCCACGACATCCTGCACGATCGGGAAGCCCAGCACGACCACCCCGTCGATCGGGACGCCGAGCAGGTGCGCCACCGTTTCGCGGGCCGCCCGCCGCCCGCCGCCCGGCACGCCGAAGTAGTCCCCGAAGAAAAGGGCGGAGTTGATCCGGTTGGTCAGCAGGGTGGGCAGGCCGCGGATCGGCACGTACAGGTCGCGCGGGAGGGAGAGCCCGCTCATGCTCCGCCTTTTCGGGTCGGCCCGCAGGACGAAAATGGCGTCGGACCGCCCCGGCTCGGTTTCCGAGCGGGTATCCGAGCCCAGGACCAGGATCGTAAGCGGATGCCGGTCCCATTCCGACACGATGCGCCAGGCCGCGAACACGGCGGCGGCGGCGGCCAGGGCGGCCCAGAGCAGGGCGTGTCGCAGCCGCGGGGCCCACACCGGCCACCGCTGCCGGAGGAAACCGGCGACATTTCGAACGGATCTCATTCAGGAAAACCCGCCCACGATAGACCCCCGGCCCCTTTTTGTAAAGGGGCGCCCGGCGGCTTGACTTTGGCGGCGTGCCGCGTCCAGAATGAAAAAAATTATTTCAACCGGGGCCTGTCCCGCGGCGGCCCCGGGGACAAAGGCGGAGCTTATGTCGGACATACAACTTCAATGCCTCGGCTGCAACAAGGCCTTCCTCGTGCCGGAGGACCAGGCCGGACTCCTCGTCGCCTGCCCCCAGTGCAACCGCAAGATCGCCGTCCCGGTGCCGTCGGACCAGATCGAGCGGGCGCCGAAGCTCGCGATCCGCCGGGAGGAGCCCGCCGCGGCCAGCGGCATGAACTGCCCGTCCTGCGGCGCGACCATGCCGCCCGGCGCGGTGCTCTGCGTCGAATGCGGTTACGACGTCCGTAAAGGCGCCCGGCTCGGCGAGACCCTGGGCTGGCCGCCCTACGTGCGCTGGCTGATCGCCGGCGCGGGCGTGATCATCGTGGTCATGCTGGTCAAGACCTTCCTGCGCCCCCACAGGATTTCGGAGATCGCCGCGCCGCCGCCGGCCGTCCAGGCGCCGCCGAAGCCCGCCGCCGCCCCGGCGGAGACGAATGCGCCGGCCGCCGCGGCTTCCGAGCCGGCGCCCGCGCCCCTGCCGGTTCCCGCGGCCCCCGCCGAGACGAATGCGCCGGCCGCCGCGCCCCAGGTATCCCCCGAGGAACTGGCCCAGCTGGAGGCCGACTACCGCGCTTCGCTCAAGGGCCGGCTCGACCAGCAGCAGCCCCTCTACCGGCCGGGCGACCTGGTGGAACTGCGCAAGGTCAGCGGGCTGGTGATCCGCGGCAAGCTGAAGGCGGTGGAGGCCCGGGGCGCGGTCGTGGTGCGCGAGGAGGGCGAGACCGTTGTCGCGCTGGCCGATCTCGACCGGGAAAGCCGCGTCCGCTGCGACGCGGAATTCCGCGAAAAGTTCATCGAGTTCATCGTCAAGAAGAACATGCGCTCCATCCAGGAGCCGGCGGCGCCGTAGGCCGGCGGAGCGAGCGCGCGCCCGGATATCAACAAAAACGGGACCCGCGGGTATTCTCCTCCAACGGGGCCGGGCGCGGACGTCTCGGCAAGATGGGACCATGAAAGAAAAACGAAGCCTTCAGGAACTCGAGGCCGAGGTGGCGGAACTGACGCGGCTGCTCGTCCAGTCCGAGCGGGCCCAGTCGCTGGGCGCGCTGTCGGGCGGCGTCGCCCACCATTTCAACAACCTGCTCTCGGTCATCCTCGGCTACTCCTCCTTCGTGCTCAACCGGGAATCCCTGTCGAAGGAGGCCGCCGACGCGCTGCGCAAGATCGCCGAGGCCGCCCAGCGCGGGCGGCGGCTGACCGAGGAGATCCTCGCGTTCCTGGGCGGCGAGAGCGAGGAGGTCAAGCCGTGCAGCGTGCACGACACGCTGCGCCACGTGCTCTCGCTGCTCGAGTCGCAGACCGGCAGCGCCATCCGCGTGCGCACCCATTTCGACGCCCGGCGCGACACCGTCCTGTCCGTCCCCAGCGCCATCCACCAGATCGTGTTCAACCTCCTGACCCACGCGATCGACGGCATGCCCGGCGGCGGGTGGCTGGAAGTCAGCACCGCGAACGAACGGGTCGGCGGCGAGGCCGGCGAGCGCGAGTATCTGCAGCTCGACGTCGTGGACCTGTCGGAGAAGGGGAAAGAGCCGCGCCGCGCCGCGCCCGAGACCGGCGCGCGCAAGAGCCTGAAGCTCTCCAGCGCCTACGGCATCGTCGGCCGGCTCGAAGGCTCCATGGTCATCACCGAGCAGGGCGACCGCGGGAGCCGCGTGCGCGTGCTGCTGCCCGTAGGCTCGGCCGGCGAGCAGGCCCCCGCCGAGGCTCGGAGCCGCCGGCGCCTGACCCCGCGCGTGATCTGGGTGGTGGATGACGACCCGATCTTCCGGGAAATGTGCCGCCAGGTACTCTCCGACAGCGGCCACGCGGTGGAGGAACTGGACAGCGGGTCCGCGTTCAAGGAGCGCTGGCGCAAGAACGGGGCGCGGCCCGACCTGATCATCATGGATTTCAGCATGCCGGAGTACAACGGCCTGCAGCTCTGCGAGTGGCTCAAGGGCGAGGGCGGCGCCGTGCCCGTGATTCTCGTCAGCGGCTTCGCCGCCACCCAGCCGGACATCGCCAAGGCCCTGCGCCTCAAGCGGACCTTCTTCCTCCAGAAACCCTTCTCGTTCCGCGAGATGACGGACGTCGTCACCGTGGCGCTGGGCGAGACGCTCATCGGGGAATGAGGAGGGAGGCCCCGTCCCGCGCACGCCGCGGGGCGCGGCGGCTCCAAAGAAAACGGGCGGCGCCGGAGCGCCGCCCGTTCTTCACGTCGTTCCGATGCGGATCAGAACTCGAACCGCACGCAGCCGCCGAGGATCGCCGTGTCGGTGTCCACGTCGATGTCGCCCCAGTCCGAGAACTGGTAGCGGCCGTAGATGTCGAGGTGGAGGGCGTCCGGCAGGACTTCCAAGTCCAGGCCGGCGCGCAGGACGTAGAACGGATCGTCCGCCCAGTCCTTGATGGGATCGCCGAAGTAGTAGATCCCCGCGCCGACGCCCGCGTAGATCCAGCTGCCCAGGATGGCGAACGCCTGGGGCGCGTAGTCCGTGTCTCCCCGGCCGAACACGCCGTCCGGGAAGATTTCCAGGTCCGCCTCGATCCGGAACATCTCGGAGGGGCAGTACTGGTAGGACACAAGCCAGGAAATGCCGTCCTCGTCGAAGTCCTCGTCCACGTCGTCAATGGCCCGCCAGTAGTTCACGCCGCCGCCGAGACGGCTTTCCTGGGCCGCCGCCGGCAGGGTGAACACGGAGACGAACAACAGCGCCAGCAATACACCGATCGCTTTCTTCATAGGCCTCTCCTTTGTTATGGGCGGGGCTCCCTGCGCGGAGCCGGCATGCCGCCGGTTGGCCCTTTATTGTAGCACGCGTGCGGCAGGCGCAAGAAAAAAGTCAACAAGCGGCGGGTTGTCTGGTATTCTTCGAACGTTTAACCATCGGAGCGCATCCTATGAAAAAGACACCCGTTCTCCTCCTGGCGGTCCTCGCGCTGGCGGTTTTCACGCTTCCCGCGCCGGCCGATCCGCCGAACACCGCGATCCTCGACGGCCGGCCCACGGAATACGACGGCGCGGACCTCGGCGGCACGTTCTTCGGCGCCGCCTCCTGGGGCGCGAGCGACGTGATCACCAACCTGTACGTCACCTGGGACGCCGAGTACCTCTACATCGCCCTGCAGGGCTGGGAATCCGGCAACAAGTTCGCCGTGCTGCTGGACGCGGACCCCGGCGCGGGCACCGGCGCGACGACGACGACCAACTGGGTGAAGAATGCCATGCCCTACATCGGCTATAACGATGTCGGTTGGCAGGCCTCGGCCGCCCCCGGCGCCGAAAACTTCGGGCTGGACTTCATGATCGCCTCGGAAGGCTACTACAACAACATCGTGCGCGTGACGTACGACGGCGCGGGCGCCCCCGACAGCAACAACGTCGAGGCCGTGTTCGACCAGGGCAACGGCGTCAGCCCGCGCGGCACACCGGTCGATATGGTCGTCCAGGCCGACTCCACGGCCTGCCCGCTGAAGGGGTTCGAGGCGCGCATCCCCTGGAGCGTCCTCTACGCCACGAACCGGCTCGGCGAGGTCCAGCCGGGCGAGGTGGTCCCGCAGGGGGCGCAGGTCCGCGTCTTCGCCAGCCTCCACAACAACGACACGAACTCGGCCTACAGTTCGCCCGACGCCATTCCCGCGCAGACCAACGCGGCGGCGGGTGGCGGTTGGGCCGCCGGGCTCCTGACCACCGCCAACTACGTCACGTACGACGTCGACGCGGACCACGACGGGTTCCCGGACCTGGCCCCGGGCGACGTCAACGCGCCGTTCCTGCGCTTCGTCGCCGGCGTCCAGTCCAACCATGTCGTCTACGCGCGCTTCAACGAGAATGTGACCACGAACACCGCGACCAACACGGCGAACTGGGCCGTGAACGGCGAGAGCCCGGGCTCCGTGGAGATGTTGAGCGACGCCACCTTCCTGCTGCGCCTGACCAACGCCCTGCCGGCGGCCGGCATGCTGGTGCCCGTCGCGGCCGACTTCATCGAGGACGCCTCGACCAATTCCAAGCACACCTTCCTGTGCCTGTTCCCGACCAACGCGGGCATATCCACCTCGGTCACCGTCCGCTTCGTGCTGCAGACCGCCTCGGGCCTCGGGAGGACGCCGGGCGCCTCGAACTTTTTCATCAACGGCTCCACGGAGCCGCTGGAGTGGGGCTACCCGCCCGCGACCTCCATGCCGCTGGCGTTGATCGGCGGCCCGCTCACGTCGTACTACCGCGACGTCACGTTCCCGCCCGGGACCGGGTCGCGGGTCTACTACAAGTACAGCGGCATCCTGAAGAACACCGGCACGAACAACTTCGAGGCCATCCGCCTGCAGAAGTACGCCGACGCCTCGCGCTGGCTGACCCTGCCGACCGACGGCAGCAGCCTCGTGGTCACCGACTACCTCGGCGTGGCCGCCCACCCGTGGCGGGATCCCAACGACACTAACTTCGACTTCTACGCCATGGTCTACACCAACGCCACGCGCGGCGACGCCGGCGTGCGCGAACGCGTGACCATGACCTTCCGGCTCGACCTCTCCGGCCGCGACCTCTACGGCGTCCAGCGCGTCCTCGTCGTCGGCAGCGACCCGCTGCGGGGGTTCAACCGCAATGGCACCGGCATTGGCGACTGGCCGGGTAACAGCTATGTAGGATGGGATGTGGGAGGAATCGAACTGGTGGATGACGGAACGCTCGGCGATGCGACCGCCGCTGACGGTGTCTACTCGCGCACGTGGAGTTTTACAACCAACGGGCTGGATCCGGCCATGGTAGGGGACACGCCCTATTCGCTGATCGGCGGAGATAGTTACACCGTGCCCTACTACGGGGGCGCGTGGGCCAACCGCCGGACCCCGCGCAGCTTCGCCTACAAGTATGCGGTGGTCTTCGGCGCGGAATCCGCCGTCCTGGACCCGGCCTCGGACGTCGAGCACTACATCGAAACCGGCAGCACGAACATCGTGCTCGACCCGTACGTCTGGGCCAACAGCGAACTGCCCTTCGCGCCGGCGGCCAACCCGCCGCAACTCGTGGCCATGCAGCCGGTGGCCGGCGGAACCGTCGTCCTGTTCACGAATAATATCGGCGAGGCGCAGCACGGCGTCCAGTTCTCCACCAACCTGGCGCAGGGCTGGACGGACTACGGACAGACGGCCGCGGGCTCCGGAGGGAACTGGACCGTGACCGTGGAGAACGCGAGCAACCCGATGTTCTTCCGCCTGTACGCCGGGGCGCATCCCTTCCGGGGCGTCTGGTGGGAGCCCAACCCGCTGCCGGAGACGGGCGGGACGATGCGGATTTACTACACGCAGTACAGCCGCGGCCTGGCTGGCGACCGCAACGTGCAGATCGCCGGGAACTTCCCGCCCTCTTCCTGGGGTCCGGTCCCGATGACCTTCATGGGCGACGGAACCTGGTACTACGACCTGGCGGTGGACACCAATGTCATCGTCAGCCCCAATTTCGAGTTCAAGCCGCGCAACGTGTCGGGCACCGTCTGGGAGGGAATGGGCGGCGGCGGGGACAACTACCGGGCGTACCGCGGCACCCTGCGCGCCACCTGGACACCGCATTCGCCGACGAACGGCGGGACCATTACCATCACCTACGACCAGGCGGGCGGCCCGTTGGCGGCGGCGACTAACATCAATGCCCATCTCGGGTTCGACGAGACCTGGAACAACCTGACCACCAACGTCATGGCCAATATCGGCGGCACGACATGGCAGGCGACGATCCCCGTGCCCACCGGCGCGACGTTGAGCGTGAACTGGGTGTTCAACAACAAGTACAGCGGCGCCGTCACCAACTGGGACAGTCCGGGCTACGGCGGCCGCGACTGGCGGGCGTTTATCAACAAGTAGAAGGAGACATCCATGACCAAGCAGCACCGCGCCTTCACGTTGATCGAGTTGCTCGTCGTCATCGCGATCATTTCGATCCTGATGTCCATTCTCATTCCCGTGGCCAAGCTGGGTATTGAGAACGGACGCCGGGCCACCTGCCGTAGCAATTTGCGGCAGATCGGCGCCGCGCTGTACCTGTACGCGGGCGATCCCGTCATGAACGGCGAGTTCACGCTGATCGCGGCGCGCGAGGGCGCGGAGCTTAGTAACCAGTACCCTCTGCCGCCTCATGCCATGCTGCTGGGCGGAGTGATGCCAACCAAAGGCGTCGACGCAGGCTTTGTGAGCAACAGGGTACGGGAAATCCTGATCGATCCGAAAGTATGGATTTGTCCCAGCGATAAAGTGGATGGCGACAATCTGGAGCCGGTCACTCCGGCCGTCACAATCGCCGACATTGGACAGCGCAACATCAGTTACATGTACATCGCGGGGCACCGGCTGATCTCGTCACCGGAAAATGCCGCCATTGCGCCCATGATGTGCGACGAGGCGAATGCCATGGAAAGAGGCGACGCGACGCCAGCCAACATGCCGAAAATTACGGACGCGGACAACCACGGGGCCGAGTACCGCAACGTCCTCTACCTCGACGGCCACGTGGCGGCGATCCAGAACGCCGACGCCGCCAACAGCATCTTCACCAACCTCGTCAACACGGATATCCTTCAGAGCATCGATTGACGGCTCGACCGCGCTCACCGGTCCGTGATCGCCCGGATGGCCTCCCGCGCGGCGACGAGGCCGAAAACACCCGTGACGCAGCACAGGCTGCCGAGCGTGCGGCGCGGCCGGCCGCGCCGCAACGCGCCATCCGGCTCCGGCGGCGCCGGCGGGTTCCAGGGGGCCTCATCCGAGTACACGGCAAGGATGCGCTGCTGGAGTCCCTTCGGAACGCGGCCGCGAACCTCGCGAGCCAGCGGGCAATCGCGCGTTTTTGAAAGCATCGCCACTTTCACCGCCAACGGGTCGCCCCGGTTGGCCGCGCCCATGCAGGAAATCACGCGCCGGGCGCCTGCGTTCACGGCGGCGGTCAACAGGGCGGCCTTGGGCCCGACGCTGTCGATCGCGTCGATCAGCACGTCCGGCGGCCCGGCCAGGATCCGGGGATACGATGTCTCATCCGCGAACAGGTCCAGCGCCTCGACCCGGCCGTCCGGGTTGATTTCGGCGACGCGCGCCGCGGCGGCCTCGACTTTTTTGCGGCCCAGCGTCGAATGCGTTGCCGTCAACAGGCGATTCAAATTGCAGGGCCGAACCTTGTCGAAGTCCGCCAGGCGGAACCGTCCGACGCCCGCGCGCGCGAGGGCCTCCAGCGCGAACGAGCCGACCGCCCCAAGGCCGACGATGACCACCAGGGCGTCGGTCAGTTTCTCCGCGGCCTCCAGGCCGAGGAGTAGTTCGTTGCGCGAGAAGGCGGGAGGAGGTGTCATGGGTTCAGGCTTTGCAGTATCCGGTCCGCGTTTTTTCCCGTAACCCGGGCCGTTTCCTCCAGCGTCCACCCCCGGAGCTCCGCCAGGGCCGCGGCGACATGGACCAGGTGCGCCGGCTCGTTCAATGGCGGGACGAAGGCCGATCCGTCGGGCGTCCGGATAACCGGCGGCAGGTCGGGCGCGTCGGTCTCGATGAGCAGCCGGTCCGCCGGCGCTCGCGCGGCGGCCTCGCGCCCGCGCCGGTTGTTGGAGCGGGTGATCGTGCCCGAGAAGGAAAAATACGCATTGAGCGCGGCCAGTTTTTCCATGAGTTCCGCGGGGCCGGAGTAGGAGTGCAGCACGAGGCCGGGCTCGTGGCGGCCGAACTGGCGCAGCAACTCGGGCATCCGGCCCCACGCGCGGCGGCTGTGAATCCAGACGGGCCGGCCAAGGCGCCGGGCGAGGTGCAGTTGAGCGAGAAAGACTTCCTCCTGCTCGGCGTCGTTCCGGTCCGGCAGGGCGTGGTCGAGCCCGATCTCCCCGACGCCGGCGCGGGGGTGTTCGATCAGCAGGCGCTCAAGCCGCGGAAGCCATTCCGCGGAGCGCTCGCGCAGGTACCAGGGATGAAGGCCGAACGCGGGGATGATGTCCGGGTGTCGCCCGGCCAATTCCACGACGCGATTCCAGTCGGATTCCGCGGAACCGCAACACACCATTCGTTCGACGCCGGCAGCGCGGGCGCGCGCCAGGACGCCGTCGAGGTCCGGCGCCAGGCGGTCGTCCTGCAGGTGACAATGCGCGTCAATCCAGGACAAGGCGGCGTCGCGGGAGCTTCGCCCTCCAGGGACCTTTTCATGGAGGGTCGAGCTCCCGCGAGACCGCAACGATTCGAGCGCGGCGCGCAGGTCCGCGGGCAGGGGGGAGTGGAATCGGCACTCGGTTCCCGCGCGCGGGTGGCGGAAGGCGATCTCCGCCGCGTGCAGGAAAAGCCGCGGGATGCCCGGCGACGCGGAGCCGTACAAGGCGTCCCCCGCGACGGGATGCCCGAGCGAAGCCAGCTGACAGCGGATCTGGTGCGTGACCCCGGTCCGGATGCGCACGTCGAGGCGCGTGAACCCGGGCAGGGCTTCGCGCGGCTCGTATTCCGTGATCGCCCGCATGGGCCGGCGGCCGCGCGCTCCGTCCGGAACGACAACCATCCGGTGCGCCCCGCCTCCAGCGTGCGCCAGGAGCTGATCCAGCCGCCCGCCGGTTCCGATCGCGCCGCCGACGAGCGCGATGTATCGCTTGTCCACATCCCCGGCCTGAAACTGGCGGCGGAAGGAGCGATAGGCGGATTCATCACGCGCCGCCAGCAGCAGCCCCGATGTGTCCGTATCCAGCCGGTGCGCGATGGCCGGGAACAGGGGATCGGGCCCGATGGCCGACAGCTCCGGATGGCGGGCGATCAGGGCGCTGACGACCGTGCGCGTGTCGCCGGGCTCCAGCGGATGGACCGGCAGGCCCGCGGGCTTGTCGAGCACGAGGAAGGCTGGGTCCTCGTGGATCACGGCAAGGGGAAGGGCGGGGTTCGGCGCCGCCTTCCAATCGGCTTGTTCGAGCAACTCGACGACCCGTACCCGGTCGCCCGCCGCCAGGCGGCGCCCCTTGGCCGCCGGTCGGTCGTTGACGAGGATGGCGTTCTGCTCGATGGCTCGCGCCACGAGGGACCGGCTTGTGGAGGGAAAACGATCGGCGAGAAACCGGTCCAGCCGTGGGCCCGCGTCCGCCGGCGATACATCGATCGAGAGGTCCCGGATCATGGCGGCTCTTCGCCGAGAACCCATCTTCCATTGAACCAGTAGTACTGGTCCGGGTGCGCCCGGATGGCCTGGTCGAAAAACCCGATGACATATCGCGTCATCCGCTCGATGTCGGCGTCGCGGTCGAACGCGGGGTCGGGATGAATCGGGGGGAAGCCCACCCAGCGGTGGCGCGTCCAGCCTTCGCGGACGGCGTAGGCCGGGATGACCGGGACGCCGGCCTCCCGCGCGAAGGCGGCCATGCCGGCGGGGATCTGGGCCGTGTGCCCGAGGAACGGCGCCGCCACGAACTGGGCCTTGGCCCGCAGGTCGGGCAGGATGGCCAGGACCTTCCCATGCTGGAGGCCCTTGACGATCCCCGTGAAGCTATGGGCCTCGCGGAGGAACGACTCGAGGCCCGCGGAGGCGCGCACGCGGTTGAGCCATTCGTAGGTGAGCATGTTCCTCTGGCGCCGCACGATGATCATCAGGCGGGCCCCCAGGAGTTGCATCCCCACGCCGGCCAGCTCCCAGTTGCCCATGTGCGGGACCGCCAGGACGGCGCCGCGCCCCTCCTTCATATTTTCGAAGAGGAGGTGGACATCCCGCTGGTCCACCACGCGGCTGATCCACTCCCGGGTGACGAGGGGGGTGCGCATGGACTCGATGCCGTTGAACACAAGGTTGCGCCACGCGAGCCAGAGGATACGCCGCCGCTCGCGGGGGGATTTCGCGTCGCCGAACACCTGGGCGATCCGCCGCTCGAAACGATGCATCCGCCGGCGGGCGACCAGGAAGACCAGCCGGGCCAGCACCCAGCCGAGGCCCAGCGCCGCGCGGTGCGGCAGCCGGCCGACGATCGCCGTCAGGCCGCGCACCAGGCCGTACTCCACGTAGTCGCGAAGGCGATGCTTCATTCGGCGCCCTCCACCAGGATCCGGAATCCGACGTCCGCATTCCGATAGGCGGCCGGGAAGGGCACGCGGTTGTAGACCCGGAGGTAGCGGGGGTCGCGTTCGGACCAGCTGCCGCCGCGCGCGACCGGCGGTCCGCCGGCATTGTCCGGCGCGCACCACTCGAACACGTTGCCGGCCATGTCGCAGAGGCCGTAGCCGTTCGGCGGGAATGCGCCGACGCGCCGGGGCGCCCTGGCGTTGAAGCATGCGCGTCCTTCCGGCGCGCCCCACCCCCACGGGAACCGGGCGCCCTCCAGCCCGCCGCGCGCGGCGTACTCCCATTCCGCCTCGGTCGGCAGGCGCGCGCGGAGGCCGGCGCGCTCGGACAGCCAGCGGCAGTAGGCCTGCGCGTCGGCCAGGCTGATCCAGGCCGCGGGGTTCCGGCCCTGTCCGCGCGCCGGGCGGAAGCGCTTCCCGCGCCGGGTCACCTGCGGCGAGCCCGGGTAGTCCGGCTGCCCGCCGCCGTTCAAGCAGGCCGCCCACTCCTCGACGGTGACCTCGTACTGCCCGAGGCGGAAGGCGGGCATATCGATCCGGCGCAGTTCCCGGGGCGGCTGGGCCTCGCTCCCGCCCATGACGAAGACGCCGGCCGGCACCGCCGCGAGCGGCGGCGCCACCGCGGCATCGCCGGCCTGTGCGGGCGCGCCGCCGGCGGCGCCGAGCAGCCCCAGCGCGAATCCCATGGTTATGGCGGGTTTGCGTATTCTCATGATCTGCCCGGCTGCCGTCGCCGCCCGATGCCGCGGGGCGCCGATGTAAAGGCTTATAGCCGCGAGACTCGGCTTTGACAATCTCCCGTGGAACCCCTAGAGTGAATTGTTCATTCAAAAGTGGGGGAGAGCCTGCATGAAATGCGATGCCGCGCGTCGGAACGGGTCCGGAATGCAACTGCTGGGTCTGCTGCCGCTGATAGCCCTCGGGGGGCTGCTTGGCTACCTGCTGGCGGGAGATGTCTTCTCCGCTTCGGTTCGCAAGCTGGCCGCCTCGCTTAGCCTCGGGCTGGTGTGGGCCTACCTCTTTCTTCAGTGGATCGATCTCGTGGCCGAGTACTGGGCGCTGAAGCGCGACCCGGTGCCGGCGGACCTGGATGTCGCCGACCGGTCGGCCGTGGCGTCGCGGCTGGAGTCGCTGTGCGGCGGCTCCGCGGTCACCACCCGCGTGCGCCACCTGGTCAAGTCGTGGAGCCTGGGCTGGCATCCCCGGCAGGTCATGGGCCTGGCGGGCTTCCAGAGCGCCCAGGCGAAGGGCCAGCTCTATGGCGGCGTCGTGTTCGCGCTGATCCTGCTGGGGGTGGCCGTCTGGCTTCAGGGGAACTCGCTCTGGTTCTGGGCCGCCATGCTGCTGCTCGGCCTGACCGTGCTGGCGCGCCAGACACTGCAGCTGCGCGTGGATCGCTACATCGAGTGCCGGCTCCTCGCCTGCCTGCCCGGCAATATTCCGCAGACCGCCATGACCGCGGCCGACCTGGCCGGCGCCCTGGGCGGCGCGATCCAGTCCGCGTTCAAGAACCATGTGCCGCAGCCCGATGCGATGGCCGCCGCGATGCGGACGGCCATGGACGGCGCCATGCAGCAGGTGGCCGGCGCGATTGAGAAGCTGCAGAAGAGCCTGGGCGAGGGGCAGGGGGCCGTGGTGGAGAAGTGGACCCAGGCGGTTCACGGCGCGGCCAGCGACCTCAAGGGCCTGCAGGAAGCGCTCAAGGCGGCCACCGGCGACCTCAAGAGCGGCCTGGCGTCGGCCAGCGGCGATCTCAAGGGCAGCCTGGCCACGGGCGCCGAGCAGTGGAAATCCGTCCTGCAGGGCCACGCCCAGAGCCTGGCCGCCGGCACGGAGCAGTGGAAGGGTGTCCTTCAGAACCACGCGCAGAGCCTGGACAAGTCCCTGGCCGCCGTGCCGGGCCAGTTGGCCAAGACCTACGGCGAGGGCGCCGGCCAGGTCGTCGCGGCGTTCAAGGACCACGCGGAGAAGATGGCCGCGGCCAGCCAGGGCATCCAGACCCAGCTCGACCGGATTGCGCAGCTCGGCAAGGAGATCGAGAAGGTCCTGCACGTCCAGCAGGCCGTGGATGGCACGCTCAAGGCCGTCGCCGCCACCGAGGAATTCCGCAAGACGCTCGACACGCTCAACAAGCACGTCGAGGCGTCGGACAAGCTGCTGCGCGAGGCGGCCCGGCCCAAGACCATCCGGCTTGTCGAGAGCGACGACGACGCCAAGGGCTGATCGAAGAAGCGGCGGCGGAGAGAAGCGGGCGTCCGGCGTTTCCGGGCGCCCGTTTTATCATCCGCCCGTCAGGCTTCTTCCGCCGGCGGCACGCCGGCCGGGGGCGGTCGGATCTTGTTTACGCGCAGGGGGAATCGCACCTTGAGATCGCCTTCCAGCAGGATCTCGATCCAGTGCGTGCCCTCTTCCTGGAATACGACGTTCATGAAGGCCTCGATGTTCGTCGCCGTGGCCTCCGCGTTGGGCAGGCGCACGGGGATGTCCTTGCCTTCCGCCAGCACGGACAGGCCGTCCGGGCGCAGGACGCGCGTGCGCTGCTTGAATACGCCCTCGCCGCTGCACCAGCGGGTGACCATGAAGAGCCGCGGGTAGACGAGCGGGAACTTGGGCGCGCCGATGGCGTCGAAGAGCCCGATCAGGATGAACTTGCCGTTCCGCTCCTGCCGCACGTCATCGCAGAGGATGCTCGACTGGAGATCCGGTATCATGCCGGCGGTCTTCTTCGTTCCCATGGCCCGAGTATGCGCGAGCGGCCCCCGAAAGAGAAGCGGGAAAGAAATCGGGGCGTCAGCCCCGCACCTTCTTTTCCTTCCGCCGCTTCTCGACGATGGTCTCCGCGAGCGCGTCGGGGACCGCCTCGTAGTGCTCGAAGTGCATGGAGAACGAGGCGCGGCCCTGGGTCAGGGTGCGCAGCGCGTTGGCGTAGCCGAACATCTCGGCGAGCGGCACGAGGCCCTCGATGATCTGCAGGTCGCCCTTCCGGGTCATGGACTCGATGCGGCCGCGCCGCTGGCAGATGGAGCTGGCGCACGGCCCCATGAACTCCTCCGGCGCGACGACCTCGACGGACATGACGGGCTCGAGCAGTTCGGGCTGTCCCTTGAGGAACATCTGCTTGAACGCGATGCGCGCGGCCTCCTGGAACGCGAAATCGTTGGAGTCCACCTCGTGGTACGATCCGTCGTAGAGCGAGACCCGCAGGTCCACCACCGGATACCCCGCGTACGGGCCGGAGCGCAGGGCCCTGACCACGCCCTTCTCGACGGACGGGATGTACTGCAGCGGGATGCGCCCCCCGACCACGTCGTTGACGAATTCGAAGCCGTCGCCGGGAGGCAGGGGCTCCATTTTCATGCAGACGTGGCCATACTGGCCGCGCCCGCCGGATTGCTTGATGTATTTGCCTTCGCCTTCCACGGGGACGGTCGCGGTCTCGCGGTAGGCCACCTCGGGGCGCCCCACCTTCGCCGCCACGTTGAACTCGCGTTTCAGGCGGTCCACGATGATCTCGAGGTGCAGCTCGCCCATGCCCGAGATGATCGTCTCGGACGTCTCGGCGTCGAACGCCACGGTGAACGTGGGATCTTCGTCCGCCAGCCGGTGCAGCGCCTCGCCCAGCCGCTCGGAATCCCCCTGGGTTTCCGGGGCGATGCTGATGGACACGACGGGCGCCGGGAATTCGATGGCCTCGAGGTGGATGGGCTGGGCCTCGGTGCAGAGCGTGTCGCCGGTTCGCGTGTCGCTGAGCCCCACCACGGCGACGATGTCGCCCGTGAAGGCCTCGGTGATCACTTCCTGACGGTTGGCGTGCATGCGGAACAGCCGGCTGATGCGCTGGGTCTTGTCGCGGCTGCTGTTCAGCACGGTGCACCCGGATTCCAGGCGGCCGGAGTAGATGCGGATGTAGGTCAGCTTGCCCATGTGTTTGTCCGACACCACCTTGAAGGCGAGCGCGGAGAAGGGGTCCTCGTCCGTCGGTTCCCTCTTGTTGGCCTCGGGTTCCCGGGCGCAGATGATGGGCGGGATCTCGTTGGGGGCGGGGAGGCAGCGGATGACGCCGTCCAGAAGGCGCTGGATACCCTTGTTCTTGAACGCCGAGCCGCAGTAGACCGGGACCACGCGGCGGGCGATGGTCGCCTTGCGCAGGATGCCCAGGATCTCGTCCTTGGTCAGGTCGCCCTTCTCCACGAATTTCTCGAGGAGGGCGTCGTCCTGTTCGGCGCACTTCTCCACGAGGTTGGCGCGCCATTTCCGGGCCTTTTCCATCTTGTCCGCCGGAATGCTCTCCTCCCGGAATGTGACGCCCTGGTTGTCCCCATCGTAATAGAGGGCCTTCATGGAAACCAGGTCGATGATGCCTTGGAACGCCTCTTCCTTGCCGATGGGCACCACGACGGGGACGGCATTGGCGCCCAGGTCGTTCTGGATTTCCTCCAGGACGGCGAAGAAATCCGCGCCCACGCGGTCCATCTTGTTGACGAACGCGATCTTGGGGACGTTGTACTTTTCGCTCTGGTGCCAGACCTTTTCCGCCTGGGGCTCCACGCCGCCGACGGCGCAGAAGAGGGCGATGGCGCCGTCCAGCACGCGCAGGCTGCGCTCGACCTCGACGGTGAAATCCACGTGGCCGGGGGTGTCGATCAGCGTGATCCGGTGATCGCGCCACAGGGTCGTCGTGGCGGCGGAGGTGATGGTGATGCCGCGCTCCCGCTCCTGGGGCATCCAGTCGAGCTGGGCGGCGCCGTCGTGCACCTCGCCGAGTTTATGCGTCTTTCCCGTGAAAAAGAGGATGCGCTCGCTGACGGTGGTCTTGCCGGCATCGATGTGCGCCATGATGCCGATGTTGCGTATGTTCGAAAGCTGTACCTGTCTGGGCATGGTGTTTTCCTTCCCGCGGGGGTCAATCGCGGTTTTCGCGAGGTCTTCCCGGCCGTAAAAAGGTCGCGACTATGCCGGGGGAACCCCCGGCAGGCAAGAGAAAAAGCGCTAAACCCGGCCGTTTCCCGGCGGGGAAAAATCTTTTTTTGGCATCGGGCTCCCGGATGGGCTATAAGGAGTTCCGGTACCATGGCGGAAGATTTCGGCGATCCCGCGGAGCGATGAATTTGAAGACCGTGCCGTTTGTCCATTTGCATTTTCACACGTCGTACAGCCTGCTGGACGGGGCCTGCCAGCCGGACCGCGTGATGGAACGGGCGCAGGAACTCGGCATGACGGCCGTGGCCATCACCGATCACGGCGTGCTCTACGGCATCGTGGACTTCTACAAGCAGGCGCGCAGCCGCGGGATCAAGCCCGTGCTGGGCTGCGAGGTGTACGTGGCGTCCGACGGCCGGCGGGAGCGGAACACGAACGCCCCGCGGCATCACTTGGTGCTGCTGGCCGAGAACTTGCAGGGCTGGCACAACCTCGTGCGCCTCGTCTCCCTCGCGCACCTCGAGGGCTTCTACTACAAGCCGCGCATCGACAAGGAACTGCTGGCGCAGCACCACGAAGGGCTGATCGGGCTCGCGAGCTGCCTGCACGGCGAGGTGGCGGCGGCCTGCGCGCACGAGGATCCGGCCGCAGCGGAGCGCGCCGCCCGGTCCTACACGGAGATCCTGGGGCCCGGCAACTTTTTCCTGGAGATTCAGGACCACGGCCTGCCCGAGCAGAAGATCGCCAACCGGGGCATCCTGGAGGTCGCCCGCCGCACCGGCCTGCCGGTCGTCGCCACCAACGACGTGCATTACCTCCGCCCGGAACATGCCGAGGCCCACGAAGTGCTGCTCTGCCTCCAGACGCAGACCGTCATGACCGACCCGAAGCGCATGCGTTACGCCTCCGACCAGTTCTTCATGAAGAGCGGCGAGGAAATGCAGCGCCTGTTCCCCGACCATCCCGAGGTCCTGGCGAACACCGTCGAGATCGCGGAGCGCTGCAACGTCGAGCTGCGGCTGGAGAGGGACCTCCATTTCCCGCGCTACGAGATCCCGGGCGGCAAGGACGAGAAATCCTACCTCGAGCAGCTGGGCCGGGAGGGGCTCCGGCGGCGGTACGGCATCGAGGACCTCGACCACCCGAAGAACGAGCAGGAGAAAAAAATCCGCGACCGGTTCCATTTCGAGCTGGGCGTGATCGAGAAGACCCGGTTCCTCAACTATTTCCTCGTGGTCTGGGACTTCGTCCGGTTCGCCCACGAGCAGCATATCCCTGTCGGGCCCGGCCGCGGGTCCGGCGCGGGCAGCATCGTGGCGTACGCGCTGGGCATCACGGGCATCGACCCGCTGCGGTACAACCTGATCTTCGAGCGGTTCCTGAACCCCGAGCGCATCTCGCCGCCGGATTTCGACATCGACTTTTGCCAGGCCCGGCGCGGCGAGGTGATCGACTACGTCCGCGAGAAGTACGGGCGCGACAACGTCGCGCAGATCATCACCTTCGGCAGCCTCGGCGCCAAAACGGTCATCCGGGACATCGGGCGCGTGCTGGAGATCCCGCTTGGCGAGTGCGACCGACTGGCCAAGATGGTTCCGGACGATCCCAAGATGACGCTGGAAATCGCGCTCAAGCAGAATCCCGAGTTCCGCAAGGCCCGCGACACCGAGGACCACGCGCGGCACATCCTCAAGTACGCCGAGGTGCTCGAAGGGCTGCCCCGGAATCCCGGCACCCATGCCGCCGGCGTGGTGATCGGCGAAAAGCCCCTGATCGAGCTGGTGCCGCTCCAGCGGGACAAGGATGGCGAGGTCATCACGCAGTTCGAGATGGAGCCCCTCGGCGAGATCGGCCTGTTGAAGATGGACTTCCTCGGGCTGAAGACCCTCACCGTCATCCAGGAGGCCGTCGACCTCGTCCGGGCCGGGCGCGGCGTCGAGCTGGACATGGCGAACCTGCCCATGGACGACGCGGCGACGTTCGACCTGCTCAACCGCGGCGACACCGTCGGCGTGTTCCAGGTGGAAAGCAAGGGGATGCGCGACCTGCTGCGGCGCATCGGGCTGACGCGGTTTGAGGATCTCATCGCCATGATCGCCCTCTTCCGCCCCGGCCCCATGAACATGCTGGACGACTACGTCAACCGCAAGCACGGCAAGGTGAAGCTCACGTACGACCACCCCCTGATGGAGCCGATCCTGCGGGAGACCTATGGCGTCATGCTCTATCAGGAGCAGGTCCAGCAGGTGGCCAACGTGCTGGCCGGCTTCAGCCTGGGCCAGGGCGACATCCTCCGCCGCGCGATGGGCAAGAAGAAAAAGGAAGTCATGGACGAGATGGAGGAGAAATTCGTCCAGGGCTGCCAGAAGACCAACCACGTTCCGCCCCGCGTCGCCAAGAAGGTGTTCGAGGACATCTCCCGGTTCGCCGGCTACGGCTTCAACAAGTCGCACAGCGCGGCATACGCCGTCCTGTCCTACCAGACCGCGTGGCTCAAGGTGCACTACCCCGTGGAGTTCATGGCCGCGCTGCTCTCGAGCGAAATAGGGAACACGGACAAGCTGCCCTTGCTGGTGGCCGAGGGCAAGGAGATGGGCATCGAGATCCTGCCGCCGAACGTCAACGACAGCGACGTGCGGTTCAAGCCCGTCGGCGACGCCATCCGATTCGGCATGGCGGGGGTGAAGAACGTCGGTACCGGCGCCGTCGCGGCGATCGTTGCCGAGCGCACGGCGCGCGGCCCGTTCAAGGGCCTGGTGGATTTCTGCGGGCGCGTGGACGCCCAGCTCGTCAACAAGAAGACGCTGGAGAGCCTGGTCAAGTGCGGGGCCTTTGACTTCAGCGGGATGTCGCGCGGGCGGCTCTTCGCCGGCCTGGACTTTGCCGTGAGCCACGCCGCGGCCATGCAGCGGGACAAGCGAAGCGGGCAGACCTCGCTCTTCGACCTCCTCGCCCCGACGGAAGGGACGCCCGTCCAGGACGAGTTGCCCCCGGGCGAGCCGTGGCCGGAAAGCCAGATGCTGGCCGCGGAGCGGGAGCTGCTGGGTTTCTACATTTCCGGCCACCCGCTGACCGCCTACGAATGGGCGCTGCGGACCTTCGGGGTGGCGAACATGGCGGGGCTGGAAGCCGTGCCATCCGGCGGCGCCGCGCGGGTCGGCGGCCTCGTCGCGCAGTTCCAGAAGAAATTCACGAAGAAAGAAGAGAAGCCGATGGGCGTGTTCCGGCTGGAGCTGCTCGACGGCGCGGTGGAGGCGGTCGCCTTCCCGGAGGCCTTCCGCGAGTACGGGGTGCACCTCCAGGACGCCGCGCCCGTGATGCTCTGCGGCGTTGTCAAGAAAGGCGACCAGACCAAGATCGAGGTCCAGGAAATCTACCCGCTAAAGGACGTGCACCGGATGTTCGCCGAGCGTTTGAGCGTACACGTCTCCGCCGCCGGGCTCGACGACGCCAAGCTCTGGAAAATAAAGGAATTGCTGGCCCGTCATCCCGGGCCGACGCCGGTCACGCTCTGCCTGCAGTTCCCGACGGGCGAAAAGGTATTCGTCAAGGCGGATCGCACCTTTCACGTCGAGGCGGCGGAGGCTCTGGTCCGCGAGCTGGAGCACGTGGTGGGCGAGGAAGGCGTCTACGTCGAGGTCGTCAAGCGCGCGTGTCGCAAGAAAAACGGCGCGCGCAACGGGCGGGGCCGGTGGGGCGGGCGCCCGGAGTGAAGGCGGCGCGGCGGCGTCAGTGGATACTCAGCCAGTCGCGCACGGCCCCGGCGGCCGGGCCTTCCGGTTCCAGTCTCAGGAAGGCCTCGTAGTGCCGTCGGGCGAGTCCGTAGGTGCCGGCCTTTCCCGCGTAGAGAAGGCCGAGCGCATAGTGTGACGCCGCGTGGTCCGGATGGGCCTTGAGGAGCAGGGTGTACTGCTCCGCGGCGGCTTCCGGTTCGCCCTGCTCGGTGAGCAGCACGGCCAGGTTGTAGCGGGCGGCCACGAGGTCGGGCTGCCGCTCCAGGGCCAGCCGGTAAGCGTCCTTCGCGAGATCGAAATCCCGGCGGGAGGTGTAGACGATGCCCAGGTTGAAAAACGCCGTGGCGAAGGAGTCGTCGTTCTCGACGGCGCGCAGGTAGTAGAAGATGGCGCGATCCAGGTCGCCCTGCTGCTGGTAGGTGGTGCCGCGGTTATATGCCTGCACGGCCGCCTGCAGGTTCGGGGTGGCCGGGGGCTTGAACGGCACGTGTCGCGCGCCGTCGGCGTCTGCGGCCGTCGGCGCCGGGGCCTCGGGCCCGGGGGCCGGCGCGGGTTCCGCCGGGGGCCGGCGCGGCGGCTCCGTGCGGGGCGGCTGCAGGATCTTGAGCCGCTCGCGGGCGCGCACGACGCGAGGGTCGCCGGGGAATCGACGCTCGAACTCGCGGTAGGTCCGCGCCGCGGGCTCGGGCATGTCCAGCGGATCGTCGTACAACGTGGCCTGGAGCCACAGCGCTTCCGGGTTGTCCGGCTCCTGCTGCACGACCGCGCGGCAGGCCACGAGGGCCGCATCGAATTCGCCGGCCTTGACCGCCGCCTCGGCCAGCCCGAGTTGCGCCAGGGAGAACCGCGGGTCCAGTTCGACCGCCGTCTTGAAACAGTCCAGCGCCGCGTCCGCCTTGTCCTGCCCGGCCAGGAATCGTCCCAGCGCATAATGGGCCCTCGCCTGCTGCGGGGCCAGCCGGACCGCCTCCCGCAGGGCTTTTTCCTGCTTACCCGTATCGCGTTGCCGCTCTGCCCGGCCCGAGGCCTCCAGGCAGAGATGAAGCGCGGAGGACACATGCCCCCGCGAGGCCTCGTCGGCGGCCTCCTTGAGCAAGGCCTCGAAGCTCTTCGCGGCCGGGGCGGGCGGCGGGGCGGGGGCGGGCGTCGGCTTTTCCGCCGCGAGATCCCCGAGGGCGTGTTCCGCATATTCCGCCTGGGGGCCCGTGCGCGCGACCGGATCGTTGCGCACCGACTCGATGTACTTCTCGAAATAGCTTTCCGCCTGTTTCGCGTCCTGTCCTTCATGCAGCCGGGCGAGGTTGAAGAGAGCTGGCGCGTAGCCGGCATCCTTTTCCAGGGACTGCATCAGGTAGAACGCGGCCTGGTCCGGTTTCCCCGCGCGGGCCTCGACGCAGGCCCGCGCGTTGAGGATGCGGGCGGACTGCGGGGCGCGCGCCTGCGCCACCGACAATACGCGGCGCGCTTCCGCCCACTGTCCGGCCTGCGCGTAGATGGCGCCGATGAATTCCAGCGGGCGCGCATCGCCAGGCCGGGCGAGCGCGGCTTCCTGGAAGAGCGGCTCGGCGCGGGCCGGGTCGCCCCCCTCGAAGAAGATGACCCCTGTGTTGTAGAGCGATTCCGCCATCCCGGGCTTCAGCCGCTGGCAGGCCTCGAAGGCTTCCAGGGCCGGCTGCACCTGGCCCATGCGCCAGCAGGCGACGCCGAGGTAATGGTAGGCGACGGCGTTATCGGCGTGGCCCGGCCGGCGGGCGATCGATTTTTCCAGCAGGGCCCGCGCCCGGACCCAGCGCTCGCGCTGGAACTCGGCCATGCCCCGATCGAACTCGCGCTCCCCGGGCGCGCCTCCGCACCCCCCGCAGAGGCCGGCGCACAAGGCGATCAGGCCGAACGCTCCCGCCAGCGATGGGAAAAGGGGCCGCATGATTATTACGTCTGTACCTGAAGGATAACGCAGCGGTGAGGTGCGGACAAGAAAAAGGCAGGCTTCTTCACCCCGCTGGCCCGGACTGGGCTGACCATCGTCCCGTTCCGTGCCGCCGGCGCCATAGCAAGGCGGCGCCCCACAGCAGCAGGCCGATCCCCAGGATGCCCGTCAACAGAAAGCGGCTCTCCCGGGGCGCGTGGTGAGTTCCATCGTACAGGCCGCCCCAGAGATCCCGGTACGGGATATCCGACGACGCCCCCTTGCCATAGATGAAGAACGACAGCCCGGACATCATCAAGCCGGCGAGCAGGCAGCAAAAGGCCCACGCCCTGCGCGATGGGCCGTCCGTGCGATCTCGCGGCCCCGACGCCGCGCCCCTCGATGGCCCTCGCGGTTCTGGCAGGGGGCGATGTCCCGGCCGGTTAACGTTGCGTGCGTCGTTCATATGGCGGCCAAGCGACGGAATGAACACACCCGAGCCTGTTTATTGTATGAGCGTTACGACGTTCACGCAACAAGCGCTTCTGAACACACGAGTCGCACTGGCTACTCGCGTGTCAGAAGACGTGACGTTTTGCCGAATCAGGCATTCGACAAAACGAACGTGGCGAGCCCCGTTTGCGCCCGCAACGCGGGCACATCACCGCGTACGGCCACGTTGCCGCGGCCTACGCGGCTCACGTGGCGGCCCTTCGGGCGCATTTTGCACGACAGCTCGCGCAAAATGCGGGTTAACGCGCAACCCATACGGTTCGCGTCCGGGGGCCGTCGAACTCGCACAGGAAGAGCCCCTGCCAGGTTCCGAGCCGAAGCCGCCCCTCGGCAATGATGACCTGCGCCGAGGACCCCATGAGGCTGGCCTTCACGTGCGCGGCCGCATTGCCTTCCGCGTGGGCATAGCCGGCCCGCCATGGCACCACGCGCTCCAGGGCGGCGTCCATGTCCGCCATGACGTCGGGATCCGCGTGCTCGTTGACCGTAACCCCCGCCGTGGTGTGCGGCACGAAGACCGTTACAACGCCATCCCGGGCCCCCATCGCTTCAACGGCGGACTCGACCTTGCGGGTTATGTCCACGAATTCCGTGCGCTGCCGCGTGGAAACGCTGAACGATTGCATGTCCCCGACGATGCGCCGCCGGGCGCTGGAAATCAAGCCATAGCCGGTTGCTCCTTTCTCCCATGAACGCAGCGCTACCCGAGCCGTGTCTGGGCAGGCGACGGCCTATCAATAGAAAGAAGACAGGCGGGCCCCGTTCCATGAAAAAGGGAAAGAAACGAGGGGGCGGGGGATTAGCAGGATTCGACGGGGCCCGGGCAGGACCGGGCGCGTGCCGGGTGTGGGCGCGAGGGTTTTCCGGCCGGCCATGTTGTCCCGCGATCCTGGTCATATTCGGCCTCGACGGGTGAACACGACTACGCTAGCGTGTTGCCGACATCGCCTTGAAAGGAGGGCTTCGTGAAACTCATTGCTTGTGCGGGAATCGTGGTTATCACGCTGGGGCTCGTGTCGTGCGGGGGCGGCAAGTACGCGGACGCCAAGGCGGCGATGAATGACCAAATCGCCTTCATGGACGAATTCGTGTCCCAGGTGGACAAAGCGAGCAGCGCGAAAGATGTCGCCGCCGCCGTCAACCGCTATTCCGAGCAGATGACCAGGATGCTGGAACAGAGCACGAAGCTCAAAGAAAAGTACAAAGGCGTTGACCTGGAAAACGCGCCCGAGCTGAAAGAGGAGATGGAAAAGGTCAAAGCCTCCGCGATGAAATTTGCCCAAGCCTTCATGAAGATCGGCACGCAGTACGGCAACGACCCCGAGGTCCAGACCGCCACGGCCAAATGGCGTGAGACCATGACCAAGGCTGCGCAGCCCTGACATTCATATTGCAATAAAAATCGAGCACCTGTGGTCGCATGCGTGTTCTATTATAGAACATACATGGGCCATGACCATGTCCTCATCAGCGGGCCTGCCGATCCTTCGGGTGCCGCCCTGTCGATCAGGATTGTGCCTTCCCGGATACCGAGGCCGCGGCTGGCATCCCGAATGCGCGGCCCGTTTCGGGCCCGCCGCGCGAGGCGCTCCGCGCGAAGCCTCGGGCGGTGTTGCAGCGACTGATTCCAGCCCGCCGGGCTAATATCAGCATTGCTTTTTCCCGCCCCACGCCGTTCTTTCGTCCGACCTTCTCCTGGATGTGACGTAATCCTGCCTCGCCAACCAGGGCAGCGGCCGCGTTTTCCGGAGCCAATCGGCTGGGCACCCCGGGCTGAACTCGGCCACTTTTTGTAGGCGGCCGGAAAGGGTGGCCACGCCGGAATCCACGCGTCGCCCCGCCCAGCGCATTCTACAGGTCTTTGTGCATCGCCTTGCCAACGCGGCTTCCGAGGGCCTCAACAACAAGATTCAGACCCTGATCAAGAAAGCCTGCGGCTACCGAAACCGATCACGTTTCAAGACCGACATCTTCTTCGACTGCGGAGGGCTCGACCTCTACCCCCCTTTTCAGCCAGTGAAATCCCCCGCGAACATGTCCGAAGAACTTCTACTGTGAGGACATTCGCTACACGCTGCCGCGGCATTTCCGCGAAGACGCGTGGTAATAAGCGACATCCCCCGCCAATCGTGGAAACACGTTGCACGCTTGCATCCATGTGCGGGCGGATGAAGCTGAAGGGGTTGTCAGGCGAGGCCATGTCGCATATAAATCTGGCAACGCAAACAGGAGCTCCAAATGAGCAGATTCAGCCGCCGCATCTCGTTTTCCAATCATTGGAAAAAATCCGCCGGGATTTTCCAATCATTGGAAAATACCCGCGTTCTTTTTCCCATCATTGGAATAGGGCTGCTGGGTCTGGCGGCGACGGCGAGCGCGCAGACGGATTTTGAAAAGGTGACGAACGCGGTTCATACGGTACGGCTCGAACTGGAGGCCGCGCTGGGCAAGCCGGTGCCCTCGTTGAGCCTGTTGGTTCAGACGCCGGCGGACACGTTTTTCACCTGCTCCGCCGCCACGCCGGAGCAGGCGGTCGCCACCAACACGACCTTCCGCTTCGCCAGCAACACCAAGAATTTCACTGCCACCGCCGTCCTGCATATGCAGCAACAGGGCTGGCTTGATATCTCCGATCCGATCACGAACACGATCCCCGGTTTTTCAGAACCCTACATTCCGACCGGCACCAACTGGGCCATCCCGAACAAGCCGATCATTACCATTGAGCAACTGCTTCGTCACAGCGCGGGCGTGTACGATGTGGATAACGATGACGTGCCGGGCTGCGGCGGCACGAGTTACACGGACTACATGATCACCCTCGACCCCGCGCATCAATTCACCGTCGAGGAAATGGCGGGGCAGGCCGCCCTTCATCAGCTTTCCTATTCTGCGCCGGATGAGGGCTATCACTACAGCAACACGGGATATGCCATGCTCGCGGAAATCGTCGGGCGCATTTATTCGCTGCACAGCGGAAGCACGAAAAAACTGACGGACTATCTGTATGATCACATCATTGGCGGCGCTTCGCCCGTGCCGATTCCGGAAATCCATTTTCCGAATCTCGCCACCGACACCGCGCTGCCGGAGCCGTTCATGTGGGGGACCGAGCGGCGTCCGACGAATATCACGATCATTGTTTCCAACTGCAACATGAGCGCGCAGGTGGGCGAGGGGAACGGCTACGGCACCCTGCCCGCGCTGAATCGCTTCATTCGCGCCACCATGAAGGGCGAAGGCGTACTGAGCCATGAGTCGGTGCGGTTGATGCAGACCGACACCTCGCCGCTCAATGCGGGCTATGCGCTCGGCTGCACGTTTGTGACGGATCTCGGCTTCGGCCACAACGGCTGCCGCGTCGGCAACTTGTCGCACATGAACTACAATCCGGAGACGGATGTTTCGGTGGCCGTTTATTTACCGCTGGTGGATTACAGCGACAACATGGATTCGTTCACGCTCTGCTTTCAGGCAATCTACAATGCGGCTTACCGCGCCCTCGAAGCCCTCGGCTACCCGCGCACGCCGACCCTCGCGCACGGCTCGCAGACCAACCTGACCCTGTCCGCAGGCGCCACGAACACGTTTTATTTCACCGCGGCGCAGGGCGCGTTCTACGGCGTGAAAATCAGCAACACCGTCGCGGATATATTCTGCCGCGTGGCGCCGGGGGTGGATCCGGACGATGCCGTGACCGTCACCAACAACTTCACCTGGCAGGGCCATGCGCCGGGGACGTATCGTCTGGACGTTTCTTCGACCGCGGCCACGGAATGCGCGCTGTCGTTGATTGCACTCAAAATGCCCGATCCGTCCGACTTCAGCGCGCTCAACTGGACGAACGCCTTCATCGCCGCGCACGATGTCTTTTCGCGTCAGTATGCCTTCGGAGACTGGAAATCCGTGGACTGGGGCGCGCTCTACAGCAACACCTTGCCGCGCATCGCCGCGGCCCAGGCGCTCACCAACGAGGTGGCGTACTACGCGGCGCTGCATGAATATGTGGGCTCCGTCCCGGACGGACATGTCGCATTGAAGGGAACCAATGCCGCGGTCCCCGCCGCCTGGGGCGAGGAGGTCGCAGGGGGAGGGTATGGGCTGGCCGTGGCGGAGCTGGATGATGGGCGCGTGATCGCGGCGGCTTTGCTGACCCATGGTCCGGCGCAGCTCGCGGGCATGGAGGCCGGCGCGGAAATCGTGAGTTGGGACGGACTGGCCCCTGCGTCGGCCATGGCCCAAATCAATGCGGCGGCGTATCCGCTGCGGGCGCTGGCCGGGCCCATGACGAGCTGTCCGCAGGCCACCCTGGCGCAACAACGCCTCGAACAGGCGCGGCTGCTTGTGCGCGGGCCGGTGGGCACCACCGTGGATGTGCAGTTCATCAATCCCGGCTCGCTCGCCACCCAAGCCGTCGCGCTTACCGCCACCGCCGACACCAATGCCACCTTCGCGCTCCTGGACTTTGCCATGAGGCAAAATCCCTCAAGTGATCCCGTAGAATATCGGCTCATGACCAACGGACTGGGCTATCTGCTCATCCGCTTCGAAGCCAACTTTGCGGAACCTGAAAATCTGTACGTCATCAACAGCAATGTGGCCGAGGCCGTGAAATTCTTTGTCGCTTCCAATGCGCCCGGGGTCATTGTGGATGTGCGCGGAAATCTGGGCGGCGACGATCAACTGGCCGCGACGCTGTGCGGCTACTTCCACCGGACAAACATGTTTTACGAAAGGCAGACCTGGTACAACACCCTCAACGGCACGTTCACGGAACTCACGTTTGATTCGATGAACGGATGGGCGCCCCTGGATTACATGGCCATCCCAACGCAATCCGTGTTTTACGGCGGGCCGGTCGCCGTGCTGGTCAATCTGGGCACGGTCAGTTCGGGCGAAGGGGTGGCCATGGGCATTGGAGCGCTGCCGAATGCCCGCGTGATCGGCTTTCACGGCACCCACGGCTCATTCGGTATGGCCGGGGCCACCATTGCGCTGCCCGGCGGCTACTCCATCCACTACCCGTTCGGTCAATCGCTGGACGAAAACGGGGTCATCCAGCTCGACAGCCGAAACGGCGTCGGCGGCGTGCCTCCGGAAATCCGCATCCCGAAGTCGGCGGAAAATGTGCTGGCCTTCGCCGCGGGAACCGACGTGGAATTGAACTACGCCTCCGACTATTTGATCGGGTTGCGAAATTACACCAACACCATCGCGCAAACCACGGCGCTCATCACTAATTTAATGGCCCAACATGATATTCCGGCATTGAGCATTGCGCTGGTGGACGGCGCCAACATTGTCTGGGCGCAGGGCTTCGGAACGGCCAACCGGGAGGCCGGCACGCCCGCCTCGGCGGACACCATTTACCGTATTGCCTCATGCTCCAAAACGTTTGCCGCCGCATCCATCATGCGCTTGCAGGACGATGGGCTGCTGACCCTTCAGGACGATGTCACGAATACTGTTCCCGCTTTTTCCCTGCTCCCGCGCTATCCCGACCAGGCGCTCACCATCCGCGAACTGCTCGCGCACCAGGCGCAGCTTCCGGGTTGCTACTTCCGCCATGCCGATTCCACCATTCCCTACGATGGCTATTACGACATGTCGCTCGCGCTGATGGTCGAGGACTACCTGGTCGAGCCGCGGCACTTTCTGCAAAAATACAACAACAATGGGTTCACGCTGATCGAAGGCGTGGTGGCCGGCGCCAACACCAACGGCCTCGACTACGCCGCCTTTGCGATCACGAACTTGTTCCAGCCGATGGGCATGAGCAACACCACCTTCCGTCTTGCGGACCACCAGACCAACCTGCTGGCCAAGGTGTACCGGAGCGGCGTCCTCGCGCCGGATGAATTTGTCAACACGCCCGGCTCCGGCGGCGCCTATTCCACCGCCGCCGACATGGCCCGCTATGCCCGGTTCCTGCTGGGCTACGGAACATTCAACGGAACGCGCATCCTCTCGTCCAATGCCGTCGCGGCCTTGTGGGCGGACCAAAGCGCACAGGTGGCCCTGGTGAACAAGGAGGATTATGCGAAGAGCGGACTGGGCTGGGACCAGATTGCCGATCCGTCGTTTGCCTATGCCGGGAGGATGGCCTGGAAGGATGGCGACAGCCTGAACTACAGCGCCATTATTTGCGTCATGCCCGAGCATGGCCTGGCCGCCGTGGCGCTCAACAGCATTCCCGGCGCCGACACCGCCGCCGCGCCCGCCGCCAAGCTGGCCTTGAAACTGGCGCTGCAGGAGCGCGACGGCATTCCGCTGCCCTCCACGAATCCGCCCGCGTTCCCCGTCTCGCCCGTCACGGTGCTGACCGAGCAGGAGCTGGCGGGCATCATCGGCACCTACTCCGCCGCGGGCGGCTATGACCTCGTGACCGGCACGGTGTCGGCCATCACCTGGATCACCGGCGCCGACGGCTCCTCGCCCGTCCGCTACGAGGGGCTTGTTCCCCATCAGGATGGATGGTTCAGCGCAACGAATGCGCCCGAATTCCGCCTGTCCTTCACCAACATCGGCGGACGCGTCATCCTGCGCAGCCACGTGCGGTATGAAGAATATTTGCGGATCATCGCACAGGCCGAGCGGTTCACGCCCGCGCCGTTATCCGCCGCCTGGAGCAACCGCGTCGGCAAAACATGGATTACCGCCGATCTCGAGCCTGAAAGCTATCTCTGGCTCCTGGGCTTTTACCCAACGCTCGAACTCGGCATGGCCGATGGCGTTCTCTCCGTTTACTCGTCGCCGTGCCAAACCCTGCAACCCCAGGGCGACGACCTGGCTTTCCCCTTCTCCATGAATGCCGCTCAACCCTCGGCCTTGCAGGTGAAACACACCAACGGCCATGAAGTGATCCGCTACAGCGGCTACGATTTCCGCCGCGTGGACGACCTGCCGGTGCTTCAGCCCGGACAATCCGCCACCGGCCTCCTGGCCGCCGGCGCTTCCGCGCCTTTCCAATTCAGCATTGCCGATCCGGTTTGGCATGGGATCCATATCTCCCCCTCCAACCTGATTCTGCGACAGGCAACGGCGGACCTTTCCGCGCCCGGAACCTATTCGCTCATCCTGCAGAATCCTGGAACCTCCGCCGCGCCTTATTCGCTGCGCCTCTACAATCTCACCAGCACCATCGCCCGCGTTTCCACATTGATCACCAACCTCATGGCCACCCACCAATTGGTTGGCTGCGGCATCTCCTTGGTGGATGGGGATCAGACGGTCTGGCAAACCGGCTTCGGGTACGCCGACCGCGAGCGCGGGCGGGCCGCGGACGCCCGGACCCCCTTCATGATCGGTTCGATCTCGAAGACTTTCGGAGCGCTGGCCGCCATGCAACTGGCCGAGGAAGGCTTGCTCGATCTTCACGCTTCCATCACGAACGCGCTGCCCTCCTTTGCGATTCATCAACGGTTTGCGGACAACACCATCACCCCGCACACGATCCTGACGCATCACTCCGGCCTGCCTGGCGACGTGTTCAATCAGGGATTCACCGTGCGCCCGCTGCCGGGCGTTCCGGACGCCGTCCAGGCCATGCTCGCCAACGAATACGCGCTCATGCCCACCAACACCATGTGGGCCTATAACAACAGCGGCTTCGTCATGCTCGGCCAGATGTTCCGCCACCTCACCGGGCAGGAACTCGATGTCTTCGCCCGCGCGCGCCTCTTCGACCGCATGGGCATGACCAACTCCTCCATCGCGTTCGATCTGCCCGCCATCAGGCAAACCCGCGCGCGCCCGTATGTCGGCGGCCAGATCGGCCCGGATGAATATGTGAATCTCTATTTCGCGGGCGCCATTTATTCCACCGCCGCCGACATGGCCCGCTACATGCGCATGCTGCTGGCCGGCGGCATGGGCGAAAACGCCCGCGTGGTTTCCAACCAGACCCTGCAGGCCATGGCCACCCGGCAAAATGCCGGCATCGCGCTGGATCAATACGCCAGCATGCTGAACATGGGCATCGGCTTCGTACTCGATCCGCCCAACCTGCGCTATATGGGCAAGGTCCTTTGGCATGATGGCGGGACCGTCTATTTTCGCAGCCTGCTGCGGGTCGCCACAGAGGCGCAGTTGGGTTGCTTCATTTCCTGCAACTCGTATGAAGGCGGCGCCATGACCTATACGGTTGTGGATAGCGCCCTCCAATGGGCCTACGAGGAAAAAACCGGCCTCGCTCCGCCCGCGCCCCTCGATCCCGGCGCGCCTGGCGGGGCGGTGGCGCCGCCCGAAGTGATCACGCTGGCCACTGGCGGTGTCTTCGTGACCAGCGGCGGATACGATACCTTCCGCTACGATGGAACCAACCTGTTTGCGCGGTTCAATGCGCAGTTGGACGAATCCCCAGAAAGTGCCTGGACCTATCGCGAAAACGGCTGGTTCACGCCCACCAACGCCTACGCGCCGCAACTGGAATTCGTCCAGGTGGAGGGCCGCATCCTCAGCGTGATACAAACGTTTGATTATGCGGTAACCAACCTGATCCTGCTCGGCGAGCGCGCCGCCGGACTCGCCCCGTTCCATCCCGCCTGGAGCAACCGCCTTGGCCGCTGGTGGGCCACGGACCTGCATCCCGATGATATCGCCTGGCATGGCGATGACCTCCGCCTCGCCTGGCCCGCGCTGCAACTCACCGCGCGCGACAACATGCTGCTCGTGCAAGTGGAGGACCTCTACGTCATGAGCGCCACCAATGACGCCCTTGCCTTTGCCGCCGGGCTTGGCCGCAACAAGGGCTCCAGCCTGCGCGCCGCCGGCCCTGATGCGATCGCTTACATGGGGGTCCACTACCGCGCCGAGGCTGGAATACCCCAACTGGCGCCCGGCGCCTCGACCAATGGCAGCACCCTTGGGGACGAAATCCAATGGTTCCAGATCCCCGCCGCCGCCGCTTCGTTGACGTTTGACCTCGCCACCGAGCATGACCTGGCCGCCTACCTCTACACAGAGGATGACGAATACCTCGGCCAGGCCAACCGTTCCCATGCCCTCCATCTCGACGCCACCAACGCCCAGCCCGTCATGGCCGCGATCCTCCGCAACGGCACCAATACCGGCCCATGGACCCTCGCCACGTACACCAACGCCATTCCCTTCTACTCGCAAGTCCCCGCCGATGAGTGGCCCGCCGCGCTCGCCGCGCACTCGAACCTCTTCCCCAACACCGATTTCGGCCATGTCTTCGCGCGCGAAAATCGCGAAAGGGGCCCCGGCGTCTCGCCTGTGCTCAAAATCGCCCTCGCCCGCATGAAGTCGCCCAATCCGTCCCCGCGTCCGCTCTTTTTCCTCAACGGCGGCCCCGGCGACAGCGGCATCCGTTGCGCGTATCAGTATTTTCTCAAAGCCTTCACCGGCACCCACGATGTTTACCTGATTGACCCGCGCGGCGTCAGCTACTCGCAGCCCTCCCTCGACTTCTTTGCCGACGAAGACCTTCCCGAATGGCAATACCGCCTCACCATGCTGCAACAGGCCGACCTTTCCGCGCTCAACACGCTCGAATCCAGTCACGACGTGGACGACATCGCCGCCGCGTTCGGCGTGGCGGAAGCCGACCTCATCGGCCAATCCTACGGAACCCTGCTCGCGCAAACCGTCATGCGCCGCGAACCCGCCTGGCTGCGCTCCGTCATTCTCGATGGCGTCGTCGCCCCCAACATCCCCGGCCTAAGTCAGGCCGGCCCCGTCCGCAACGAAGCGCTGGAAAACCTCTTTGCCGACGTCGCCGCCCATCCCCAGGCCTCCGTCTGGTATCCCGCCTTCGGACTTGCCCTCCACACCCTCTCCACCAACCTCCAAAACAACCCGGTGGATCTGGTCATCTCCGGTGAAACCAACCAGATGAACGGATTGAGCTTCCTGGACGCCGTCTTCAACCAGCTCACCTCCACCGACCTGGCCGCGCGCGAACGCATCCCGAACATCGTCTGGCGCGCCACGCGCGGCGAAACCGCCGCCCTCGCCGAGCTCCTCACCGAGTTCCGCAAGGACACCAACCTCTTCATGACAACCTGCAAAAACATGGAGCAGCAAATCCTGGTCATCAAGCACGACTTCCTTCCCTTCGACTCCCTGGAAGCCGCCTCCAACGCCTGCGCCAATCTTCCACCGCTTGTCGCCCGAACCGCCCTCGACTTCATGACCGACGCCATCGAAGGCGCGGCCCTGTTCGACGACTACGGCCAGGCCGACAACGCCTTCACCAATCCCGTCACCGTCTCGATACCCACCCTTGTCATCAACGGGACCTACGACACCCAGACCGGCACCAACTGGGCCGCCGAAGTCGCCCGCCACCTCCCCAACGCCCATTATGTCGCCCCCCCCGCTGTCGGACACGGCGTCCTCTTTGCCACCAACGGCTGCATGACCCAGCTCTTCCGCGACTTCCTCGCCGACCCCACCAATCCCCCCGACACCTCCTGTCTTGCCGGACTCGTCCCCGACTTCCCCCCGCCCTGGCCGGCAAACACGCGGGACGTCTCCGTCGGCCAAACCTTCACCAACGCTTTTGAGGCGCCCGACAGCGCGCAATGGAACCGCTTTACCGCCGTTAGCGGCGTGGTTTATACCGTGACGCAAACGGGCGGCGACGCGCTGCGCGTGGTGGATGAAAACGCCAACACGTTGGCCTCCGTCCAAAATGAGGCCGTGAGTTGGGAAAGCAGCGGCGATGGGCGGATATACCTGATGGCGATCGCATCGCGGGCCGGAACAAACTCGATCACCTTGGACCTGCCGCTGTTGTTCCGCCATTTGGCTTTCAACGGACAGCGCGCCACCTTGAACTGGCAATCGCTGACCAACCTGTCCGTGAACCTGTGGATGATCACGAATCTTGGCGGTAACGCGGAACCCATATGCGTCCATTCCAACATTGCCGCACAGGGATGGTTCACCACGCTGGACCATGAAGACGAAACCGCGCATCCATCCGCATTCTACTTCCTCAAAGACACGGAATGAGCTCCAAGGCCTCCGCTGAAACCAGCGGACGCGGGAACTCACCGACGCCGGGAAATCCTCTTGCCGGCCTATGTTGCGGCCATACCCACCATGGCCCGCGACTGGCGCATCCCCCCGTTTCCGCCCGCTCCATTCCTCTGCATGATCTTTTCAATATGATTTAATTTTTCCCGCAGATTAACGTATAATATTTTCTTAATATCGAAAGGAGCGGAGTTCCATGCAACAAGTGCCGGCGTCAAGGATCATCGGATGGATGGCTGTCATGGGCATGGCGGCCCCATTGGTTTGGACTTCAACGGCCTTTTCCGAAACCCAAGCGGAAGCGGATGTCCGGGGGGCCATGATCGAAGTGGTCGCCGCCGCGAGCCGCCTGGATGCCGACGGCATCATGGCGCGGCTCGATCCGGATCCGGCCCTGCGCTACTATGTGCAGGGGCAATCCTTCAATTATCCCGACCTCGCCGTGTTCCTGCGGCAATCCTTTGCCGACATGACCACCCAACGAGTCGTCTGGCTGGAAAGCTCCGCCCGCGAGCTGGCCCCGGACACCGTTCTCTGGACCTCCTACGGACGCAATCCCGTCGTTGAAGCAAGCGGAAAAGAGATCGAATACATCCTGGGGGAAACCTGGGTTTGGAAGAAAACGGACGGGAACTGGCGAGCCATTCACTATCACGAGTCCTTTCTGGAAGCGCCCAGCCGGGAAAAACGCGAACGCGTCGAATCGGCCCTGTCCGAATTCGCCGCCTCGCTCAAGATTGAATCCCGGAATCCGGAACCCGTCATGGCCGTCCTGAACGAATTCGTCCGGTCGCATCCGGAGGTGGTGGGCTCCGCCTTCGCCTTTGCCCCTACCGAGGAAGGCTCGTGGCCCGCCCCTTACGTTCATCGCAAGGGCAGCGAAATCATCCGCAAAACGTTGCCGTCCGATTCGGGGTACGAGCGAAGCGACTGGTACGCCGTTCCCGCCGCAAGCGGCCAACCCGCCTGGTCCGAGCCCTATTTCGACACTCACGGCGCCCAAACGATGATGATCACCTACTCCATCCCCATAACCGACACGACGGGCGACCTGCTCGGCGTCCTGACGGCCGACGTGGCCTTTTACTAAAGCGTGAGCTCATGACCACCTCCAATCCAGATGACCGAACAAGGATACTGCGCACGGTGCGCGGGCAGGAAGTGACGCCCGATCGCGATGTGACCGCCGCCTGTGGCGTAGAGGCCAAAAACCTCAAGAGAGCCGTTTTCCCCGGAAAGTACATCCAAGGCCGCGGCGCGTTGGGCGAACTGCCGTTGCTTATGGATTCGCTGGGCGGGAAAGGCTTGGTCCTGGCCTCGCCCTCTGCCCACAAGAACATCCTTCCGGCATGCGGAATCGACTGGGGCTCCCGGAACACGATCCTCGATTCCTTTCAGGGCGAATGCTGCGAAAGGGAATTGTCGCGGGTGGCCGAACTGATCGGGCGACACCAGGTGGATATCCTCGTCGGCATGGGCGGCGGCAAGGCCATCGACACCGCCAAGATCGCCGCCGACCGTGCGGGAATCCCGGTCATCATCGTGCCGACCATCGCCTCGACCGACGCGCCATGCAGCGGTTGCGCGGTCCTTTACTCGGACGATCATGTCTTCGAGTCCGTTTATTATCAGAAGATGAATCCCGCGGCGGTGCTGGTGGACGAGCGGATCATCGTGCAGGCGCCCGTGCGCTTTTTCATCGCCGGGATGGGCGATGCGCTCGCCACATGGTTTGAGGCTCGCTCGTGCTCGACCACCCAATCGCCCAACGCCTGCGGCGGACTCAGCCCCATGGCGGGACTTCACATCGCCCGGCTCTGCTACGAGACCCTGATCGGCTACGGCGTGGCCGCCAAGCTTGCCTGCGAGCAAAAGGCCATCACGCCCGCCTTCTCGCGGGTCGTCGAAGCCAACATCCTTTTGAGCGGCATCGGGTTCGAGAGCGGCGGGCTTGGCGCGGCGCATTCCATTCACAACGGCTTCACCGCGCTCGAGGAAAGCCACGCGTTTTATCATGGCGAGAAGGTCGCTTTCGGCGTCCTCGCGGGGCTGCAACTCGCCGATGCGCCGCCCGCCGAATCGGAGGAGGTCTTTTCCTTCTCCGAGAAGATCGGCCTGCCCACCACTCTTGCCGATCTGGGATTGGGGAAGCGCGGCCGCGCCGACTTGATGAAGGTGGCCGAGAAGGCCTGCGATCCGGTCGAGTGCATTCACCATGAAGCGGGGGTCATCACCCCCGATAAGGTTCTCGACGCCATTCTGGCCGCGGACGCCATCGGAAGAAGCCGGAAAGGCTCGAGTGGCTGACGCCTCGGTGTTCGGGAGGCTGATCATAGACGTCGCGCTACAGCAACGAAGCGTCGGCATGGCCATCGCCGTTCTGGCCGGCCTCTCCGGGGTATGGACCGCCCGCGCGCAGATTCCCTTCACCAATACGATTGCCGCTTCGCGGGCGACCATCACGAATGTGATGGCGGAATACGGGATCCCGGGTTGCACCGTGGTGCTGGTCGAAAGCCAGCGCGTGGTGTGGGCTGAAGGCTTTGGCCTTGCCGACCTCGAAACACAAGCGCCGGTCACGACCAATACCGTCATGATGATCGGCTCCGTGTCCAAGTTCTTCACCGCCATCATGGCCGCGCAACTGGCGGATGAGGGCGCGCTCGATCTGAACCTGTCCGTCACCAATTACCTCCCCGACTTCTCCATGCGCGATCGCTTCGCCGGCCCGCCGGAGGCCTGGACCACGCGCAACCTGCTGGATCATCACGCCGGGCTGCCCGGCGACATCTACAACGGTTCGTTCGGAGCGAGCGACTACTGGCCGGGCTATATCGCGTGGATGATTCATTACTTTCAGCGCGATTATCCGCTCTACCCCCCGAATGTCGTTGCCAGCTACTGCAACAGCGGGTTCAACCTCGTCGGCGAAATCGTCACGCGCCACGACGGCGTGGATTACGCCGTCGCCGCCGAGAACCGCATCTTCGCGCCGCTCGACATGCCGTATTCCTCCTTTTTACCCGACAAGCCGCTCGTGGCCGAAAACCTGGCCACCGGGCACAGCGCCGGCCAGCCCACGCCGCCCATGATCGGCAACATGGCCGCCACCGGCGGCGCCTTTTCGCGTCCGCTCGACATGGCCCGGATCATCACAATGATCCTGGCGGACGGCGTGGCCGGCGGCTCGAATTACCTTTCGCAGGCCATCCTGGACGAAATGGGCACGCCCGCGAACGCGCCGCTCGATCTGGACATCTTCCTGCAACCCGGACTGGGACTCGACTCCGTGGCCGATCATGCCCTGGCCTATGCTGGAAACGTATGGAGCAAAAGCGGCGACACGGGCACGTTCTCGGCCATGCTCCAAGTCCTGCGGGAACGGCAACTGGGCGTTTTCGTCAACATCAACATGAGTCATTCCGCCGGCTTCACGATCTCCCGCGCCATCCTCCGGGAGGCGCTGCTCGAACGCGACAACCTGCCCGATCCCGGCTGGCCCCCCATGCCCGATCCGGCCGCGACCAACTGGCCCTACGCCGCGCTGCAGGACATCGAGGGCTATTACATTACCGCGGCGGGCGTGGACCGGTTCATCGCGGAGGCGGACGGCACGCTCACCTGCATTCACGACGCGCAGAACAACACGGAGGCGACCACGTCCTGGTATCCGCACGTCCATGGCCGGTTCTATCCGCCGGGCCTGCATCACGAGCAGTTTGTCTTCACCAACCGGGCGGGTTGCGACCTGATCTTGCGGTATGGCAGCAGCGGCAGCGCGCGGGATGAAATCGTCTATGGCGGCTATGCCGAAGGCTTGTACGGAGTCCGCTATACCCCGCCGGCCATTTCCGCCGCATGGTCCAACCGCGTCGGAACAAAGTGGCTGGCCTGCAATCTCTGGCACGACGACTGGATGTATGAGGCCGGCGCCCTCCCCGCGTTCCTTCTGACGGCGGGCCACGGCATCCTTTCACTGGCCGGCCCGCAGGGCGCGGTCCTGGAACCCGTTGACGACGGGCTGGCCTTTGTCGGCGGACTCCTCACGCGCGGAGACAGCGCGGTGCGCATCGAGACCAACGCCCTGGGCCGTGAGTTCCTCTGGTTCGGCGGCTATCGCTGCGAGCGCTACGACGATCTGCCTGAACTGCAGAAGGGCGTGGCGGTTTCCGGCGCGGCCTCCGCCCATACCAACGCCCTGTTCCGCTACGAGCACGGGGCCGAGGGACAATCCATCCTGTTGGCGCTTACGGAAAACGCGTCCAAGGCCGTCCTCACCGTGTTCAATGCCGACATCGAGCCCATCGGAAGGGGCGAGGGCTGTCTCGCGCTCGATCTCAGCTCGGACGCCCCCCTGATCGTCAGCATCACATCCGCCGATCCGGTCGAGTTTGACATCAAGACCGTGGACATCACGGAAGTGCGCGCGGCCATGCGGCGGACGTTGGATCAGTATCCGTTTGTCCCCGGCTTCGGCGTGGCCGCGCAGGAACCCGGCTTCCCGCCCATCCTCCTCACCGAGGGCCATGCGCGAATCAGCCCGCCCTCGCCGGAACCCTCCCTGCCGCTGCAAGGGCACGAGCAGTTCCACATCGCCAGCATCTCGAAAACCTACACGGCCGCCGCGATCTTCCTGCTCCAGCAGCGCGGGTTGTTGAACATCGCGGACTGCGTCACCAACTACGCGCCGGAACTCAACATCCCGCGCGCCGACGAAATCACGCTGGAGATGCTCTTGCAGCATCGCTCCGGCCTGCCCGATGCGAACAACACCGGCTGGTTCGACGGCAAGCTCGAAAACAACCCGCTCCTGGAATTCACCGTCGAGGACATCGTGGACGTGGCCCACGGGCTCTACCCCAACCTGCTGTTCGAACCGGGAACCGCTTATCACTATACGGACACGGGCTACAACATCCTCGCCCGTGTGATCGAAAACGTGACCGCACGAATTACCAAGGCTTCCTGGCCAACGATGTCCTGCGGCCGCTCGGACTGACCAACACCTTCGCGCCCTATAACCATCAAACCGAAGTGCCGGAGCCGTCGATCAGCACCTACATGTTGATCAAGGGCGAGTTCCAGGATCGTTCGATTTGGAATCCCTCGGTCGAGTTCGGTTGCGGCAGCATGATCACCACGCTTGAAGAGTTGATGGACATGGCGCACGCCTTCTTCATGACCACCAACCTGCTCGACGAAACCACGCACGCGCTCATGATGGAACGAGTCAGCGCAACGGGCCTGGATCATTACGGGCGCGGCTGCAACTATGCCGAGGGCCTCGGCTGGGGCCACGACGGCACGATGTGGGGCGCACTCTCGACCGCCCGCGTGGACACGAACAACGGCGTGCGCCTCGCCGCCGTGATGAGCGGCCAGTACGAGGATGAGCGATTGATGGGCTCCTTTTTGGCGATGCGGAGCGCGCTGGGCCTGCTGAAGAACGCGCTCGGTTACGATGCCGGAACAGTTGGTCGTCACGAACCCGTGGTGTACCCGGTCCTCGGCGCGGCGCGGCAGGGGCACCCCTTCCGCTTTCAGCCGCTCTCCTTCAATTTTCCCACCAACTGGGCGGTGACCGGCCTGCCCGACGGCCTGACCTTCGATCCCGCCACCGGCGAGATCACCGGGGCCACGCCCATTCGCGGGACCCACGCCCTTACCGTCACGGCGCAGAACGCCTACGGGAGCGTCGAGGTCGAATTGGAGCTCGAGGTCCAGACCGGCTACACCAACACCATCGCCGCCGTCTCCAACCATATCGTCGCCGCCATGGTGGAGGAGGGCACCATCGGCGTGTCCATCGCGCTCGTGGACGACCAGGAAATCGTCTGGGCGCAGGGATTCGGCTTCGCCGACCGCGAGGCGGGCCTCCCCGTCACTACCGACACCGTCTTCCACATCGGCTCCGTCTCCAAGGCCTTCACCGCCGCTCTCAATCTGCAATATGCCGAGCGCGGCTTGCTCGATCTCGACGCCCCCTTCACTAATTACACCCCCGACATCACGTGGATGGACCGCTACCCCGCCGCCCGCGCCATTACCGTGAAAGACCTCTTGACCCACCACTCCGGCCTCCCGGGCGACCTCATCCGCGCCGGGTTCCTGACCCAACCCCTCGGCCGCGGCTATCTCGAAACCACCCACGACCTCGCGCAAACCTATCCCGTCCTCGAACCCGGCACCATCAACAACTACTGCAACGTCGGCTTCGTCCTCCTCGAAGGCGTCGCCGAGGCCGCCGCCGCCACCGAGGGCGATCCCCGCTCCTTCGCCGAACTCGCCAACGCCAGGCTGTTTGAAATTCTGGACATGGACGCAACCTCCTTCAAATTCGACAAGCCTGCCATCTCGAACCATCTCGCCGTCCCCTACATGGGTGGCGAGCGCATGCCGCCCGAATACGTCGAAATCTACGGCACCGGCAGCATCTACAGCCGCCCCGTCGACATGGCCCAGTTCATGAAAGCCCTCTTTTCAGACACCCCCCTCGTCCTGCGCCCCGAAACCCGCGATCTCATGATCGCCGACCATTCCACCAACGCGCCCTTTGATGCCTTCGAATGGGTCAAAACCGGCCTTGGCTGGGACACCGTCTCCGATCCGCGCCTCTCCTACGCCGGCCCCGCCGTCTGGAAAAACGGCGGCACCCTCGCCTACAGCGCCCAGTTCCTGTTCCTGCCCGAAAAGAAACTCGGCGTCGCCATCGCCGCCAGCTCTCCCAGCGGCATCCCCATGGCCGTCGATGCCCTGGCCCTCCAGCACGCCCTGCTCGAACGCGACGGCCTGCCCATCCCCACCAACGCCATCGCCTGGCCTACCAACCTCGCCGCCGTCTCGCAGGCCGAACTCGACGCCCTCGCCGGCGTCTATGTCGGCAGCGCCAACTATGATCTTGTCGAATCCCAGCCCGGCTTCCTCTCCTATCGCCGCAACGTGCCCGATGACGGCCTCTCCCTCCAAAACCTCCGCCTCCGCAGCGACGGCTGGTTCAGGTCCGACGACAAGCCCGACCATGCCATTTCCTTCACCAACGCCCACGGACGCAACCTCGTCCTGCATCGCCAGAACCACGGCTTCTACGATACGCCGTCCATCCTCGCCGAACGCTTCGCTCCGCCCCTCCTCCCCGCCGCCTGGTCCAACCGCCTTGGCCGGACCTGGATCGCCCGCAATGCCCCCCCCGACGACTACATACGGCTCCTCGGCGTCGCCCCCACGCTCCAATTCATCTTTGAAGACAACCTCCTCCGCGTCAACCCCGGCGGTATCCTGGCCGATCGCGTCCTCGAACCCGACTCCGATGATCTCGCGTGGATCCCCGGCCTCGTCAACCGCGGCGATTCCGCCGTCCAGATCCTCCACCTCGGCGGCGTCGAACACGTCCTGTATGCTGGCTTCGTTTTCGGCCCCGAACCCGCTGACATTCCCCTCGCCGGCACTGCGTCCAACACCATCGCCGCCGAACGCTTCGCCGACTGGTACGCAATCCAGCCCGCCGGACCTCCCGCCCCCGTCGGTGGCGTGGACGACATCCAGTACCAGCTCACCCTCTCCGATGCGCCAAACACCTTCCTCCTGCGCGTTTACGAAGCCGACGGCGTCACCCCCGTCGCCGAACGCACCGGCAACGGAACGCTCGATTTTTCTTCCGGCAACACCCCTCTCCTGCTGAACCTCCAGCCCGGTTCGGACGGTCCCCCAACCGGCGCCTATCAAATCGACTTCTCCGTCCCCCTCCTCGTCCGCGCCCTCGCGGTGCATTCCTCCACCGTCGACATGGTCTGGCAAGGCCCCGCCAATACGCCCGTCACCGTTGAAGCCGCCGCCCACCTTGACGCCACCAACACCTTCGCCGTCAGGACCAATCTCCCGCCCGATGCCTCCCTCCTGCGCCAGCAAATCCTTTCCCCCGATTCCGCCTCTCTACAATTCTTCCGCCTCTCCTCGCCATAATCCCTGCGCCCTCGCCGATCTTCCTTCGCATGATTAACTTCGGCCCGCGCGGTCTCGTCCCCGCCTCGCGGGAGGGGTCACGTCTCCATATTCATCAATGGATAGTCAAGGCCGGTTGTGGGAATCGGAAGGCATGGCGCGACCCTTGCGGATCAACATGGCGGGCGGCTGGCGCCACCGCCCCTCGCGGGGACAGAAGCGGGAGCCCATCTACGATCGAGATCGCCAGGAGTTTCTGGACCGGCTGGAGGAGATGACGAAGCGCTACGGCGTGGGAGCCCACGCATACGTGCTGAGGCCGAACCACTACCATCTGCTGATCCGCACGCCCAAGGCGAATGCCAGCGCGGCGATGCAGCGGCTGAACAACGGCTACGGAATGTGGTGAAACCGAAGGCGAGGGCCGGTGGGCCACGTGTTCCAGGGACGGTTCAAGAGCATCGTGGAGGAAAAAGGGCATGGGTTGCTAGAGGTTAGTCTGTACCTGCACTGCAATCCGGTGGCGGTGAAGCGATTGGGATAGGGAAAGAGGGAGACGGCCTCGGTTGTGCGGGAAACGAGGGGAATGGGAGGACGTCGTCAAGGCGGTGGAGAAGGGGACGGGCGAGTCCTGGACGAGCTTCGTAGACCGGCACGGGGATTGGGCGTTGTGGGTGGCGCGCCGGCGGGCAGGGCTGACGCTGACGGAACTGGGACGGATGGACTGCTCCGCCGTGAGCGAAGCAACACGCTCGCTTCGAGCGTCGGAGCCTCCGCCTGCCCGTCGTCCGCCGAGCCAGGGCCGCCGTGTTTCAATTGTTGAATATGGAGACGCGACCCTGTTCTCCGCCAGAACTGGGAAGCCTGATCTTTCGCTGCCGGTCGCCGTGCTACGGCAGGTGGACCCGCAGGCGGTACAGCTTCAGCGCCGTGGCGTCCAGCACGTTCGTCATGGAGATCCAGCCGGTTTCGGTGGTCAGGTTGGTCAGGCCTTCCACCGGTGCCCAGTTCTGCCACGGGTAGTCCGTGTCGAATTCCACGTCATACACGCGGCCCGTAGCCGCCGGCCAGCTCAATAGATGGCCGATCACGTCGCAGAAAGTCTGCGTGACCTCTTCAAACGGTGATTCGCTATTCGTCCACACGACATCGTAGCAGTTGGTCCCATAGACTTCCGAAATGCGCGCCACGTGCAGGAACGACAGGCCGTTTGTCGGATCGGTGTTCATGACGAACTCGTCCCCGGTCGGAATGGCATCCCCGTCCGGGTCGTCGTTCACCGCGTCCTCGAAGTCGTTGGTGATGCCGAATTGCGCCAGCCACCAGTGCGGCGTCGGCCGGTTAGTCGTCCAGAGCGCCGTGAACCAGGCCGTCACGGATTTCGCCCCGTCCATCACCAGATTCAGCGGGTTGGTGAACTCGTCGGGCCCCGCCACGTCGCCGGTCCAGTTGGTGAACACAAAATACGGATCCGGCAGGGCCTCGATGCTCACCGGTTCGTTGTTGGTGAACCACCCGCCGAGTCGGTCCACCGACCCGTTCGGCCCGGCGCCGGATTCCAGCCGGTACTCCGTCCGCCACAGCCATGTGAGCGTGGCGGAGTTGATGACCGTCACCACCGCCTGGGTGCCGTCGCCATGGTCCGGCGCCAGGCCCTCGGTAGCGACCCATCCGGCGCAGACGTACTGCGTGGTCCCCCGCGTGTCGGGCGACTGCGCCTGGTTGGTGATCACGGTCCCTTCCACGTACGCATGGCGGCCCGTCGTCGGCACGGTTATGCCGTACGGCGATTCGATGTCCACGGTCACGATGGCCAGGACGGTGTAATGGTTCGTCACGTCCGGAGCAGGATTCCAGTTCGCGGCGCCCGCCTGCGAGGCCACGATGATTGCTTCGCCCGGTCCGGTGAACGTCAGGTTCGTGCCGTCGTTGATGACGCCCGGATCGCCGCCGACCGCGAAGGAGACCGGCAATCCGCTCGACGCCGAGGCGCTCAAGCCCACCGCCGCGTCTTCAACGAAAACACTGCCGTTGGTCGGCAGGAAATCGGTGATAATTTGATCTGCTTTCGACACGACGAGCGTATCCGCGGCGGACCCTTCGTAGTTGACGTCGTTGATCGTGCCGGTCACGGCGTAGCTGCCCGCATTGGTCGGGGCCCAGGCGTTGCCGTCGTAGGTGAACTCCACCACTAGCCCCGCCGGATCGCTCGTGGCCGTTACGCTCTTCGCTGTGCCGTCGTAGGCCTGGGCGAGGTTCTGCAAGAACACGCCCGCCACGCCCTTCGACACCACCAGCGTGTCCGCGACGCTGCCTTGGTAATTGATGTCGTTGACCGTGCCCGTCACGGCGTAGCTGCCGACGTTGGTCGGCGCCCAGGCGTTGCCGTCGTAGGTGAACTCGACCGTCAGCCCCGCCGGCATCGTCGTCGCCGTCACGCTCTTCGCTGTGCCGTCGTAGGTCTGGGCCAGGTCCAGCAGGTACACCTGCGCCGCCGCCTTGCCCACGGTGTAGGTGTTGGTCACATCGGCGGCCGGATCCCAGTTCGCGTCGCCGGGCTGCGAGGCGACGACGAGAACCTCGCCGGCGCCGGTGAACGTCAGGTTCGTCCCGTCACTAATGACGCCCGGTCCGCCGTTCGTCGCGAAGCTCACGGCCAGCCCGCTCGACGCCGCGGCCGAGAGCCCCGCCGCGTCGGTCGTCACGAACACGCTGCCGTTCGTCGGCAGGAAGTCCGCGATGGTCTGGCCCGCCTTGTTAATCGTCAGCGTATCCGACGCCGAACCCTCGTAGTTCGCGTCATTGACCGTGCCCGTCACCGCGTAGCTGCCCGCGTTTGTCGGCGCCCAAGCATGGCCGTCGTAGGTGAACTCGACCGTCAGCCCCGCCGGCATCGTCGTCGCCGTCACGCTCTTCGCCGCGCCGTCGTAGGTCTGGGCCAGGTCCAGCAGGTACACCTGCGCCGCCGCTTTGCCCACGGTGTAGACATTGGTCACTTCGGCCGCCGGGTTCCAGTTCGCGTCGCCCGCCTGCGAGGCCACCACGAGCACGTCCCCCGCGCCGGCAAACGCCATGTTCGTCCCGTCACTAATGACGCCCGGTCCGCCGTTCGTCGCGAAGCTCACGGCCAGCCCGCTCGACGCCGCGGCCGAGAGCCCCGCCGCGTCGGTCGTCACGAACACGCTGCCGTTCGTCGGCAGG